>Ga0193727_1000403_pt1 | contig 16559 bp, 19 predicted proteins | sample H2c2metaG_FD_143051 | JGI IMG/M metagenome (GOLD analysis project Ga0193727, IMG submission 143051) | Soil microbial communities from a riparian zone of the East river system, Colorado, United States - H2c2 | ecosystem: Environmental > Terrestrial > Soil > Riparian zone | place: USA: East River...
CCAGCTGTCCTGGCACGGCGGCCCGGTGATGCACGCCACTACCGTCGTCCCGGTCTACTGGGGCTCGAGCTGGGCGAACTCGTCCTTCGTCGGCGACAAGGTCTCCGGCCTGGACACGCTCTACTCGGGGATCCATGGGACGCCGTACGCGCACACGAACGGCGAGTACACCGACGGCTCAGGGAACGTGAACACCTCGAGCATCGGCAAGTCGGCGAACAAGACCGACACCTCGGCGACACCGTCGGGCGCTCCCTCGACGAGCCAGGTGCTCCAGGAGGTCGCGAAGGTGACGAACGGCGCGCCGGTCGCGAACGCGTACTACCCGGTCTACTCCGACCAGCGGCGCGGCAACGCCGGCTACTGCGCCTGGCACAGCTCGGGCACGATCAACGGCATCCGCGTCCAGTACGGCTTCTTCTTCAACCTGGACGGCGACCCCGGCTGCGACCCGCAGTCCCCGTCGAGCCTCTCCCACAGCCAGGGCCTCGCGGCGCTCGCGAACGTGTCCGGCCACGAGCTCAGCGAGATGCTGACCGACCCGCAGCTCAACGCCTGGTACGACCAGCAGGGCGAGGAAAACTCGGACAAGTGCGCCTGGACCTGGAACGGCACGGTCGCGATCGGCGGCCAGAGCTGGAAGATCCAGGGCAATTGGAGCAACGCGGCTGCAACGGCCCGGACGGGCTACGCGAACGTCGGCTGCATCCAGACCAGCTAGTCGTTCGAGCTCGGCTCTCCCGCGTCGCCCGGCGCGGGGGAGCCGGCTCGCTCGGCCATCGTCAGGAACGGCACTTCGCCGAAGCGCTCGAAGCTGCGCACGTGCCGTGAGACGACCTCGAAGCCGGCGCGCTCGTAGACGCGGCGCGCGCGCTCGTTGAACTCGGCGACGTGCAGATAGACACGCCGTGGCTCATAGCGTTCGCGCGCGAACGCGAGGCCCACGTTGAAGAAGTCGAGCCCGAGGCCCTGGTCGACGAGATCGGGCCTGAGGCCGAGGCCGTAGTCGAGGTCGGGCGGCTTCTCCTCGAAGTAGTAGAAGCCCACCAGTTCACCATCGCGATCGAGCGCGACGAAGTACCGCTCAGGGTTCAACGGCGGGTCGACATCCCCGTCGTAGAAGTCGTACGGCGGCGCGTAGCGCCACTCCCGAAGCCGCAGGTAGAGGTCGTCCGACGCGGGCTCGATCCTGAGCTCCAGCACGGCTGTTGACTGTAGGGCAGGAGTGTCCGACGCGGTCCCTAAGGTGTCGCCGTGACGGTTCTCGGCATCGATCCAGGGACGGCCGCATGCGGCTTCGGGATAGTCCGCGAAAGAGGAAACCGCCTCAAGGCGGTCGACTTCGGGTGGTGGCAGACCACCGCCCGGCAGCGGCCGGAGGTTCGGCTCAAGACGATCTTCGACGGCGTGGTCGAGCTGATCGAGGAGTACACGCCTCGTGCGGTCGTCCTCGAGGAGTCGTTCGTCGGCGTCGACGCCCGTACCGCGCTCTCCGTCGGGCAGGCGCGCGGCGCCGTGCTCGTCGCGGCCGCGTCGTACGGCATCGAGTGCGCTGAGTACGCGCCGTCCAGCGTCAAGCAGGCCGTCTGCGGCTACGGCCGCGCCGAGAAGGCGCAGGTGCAGCGGATGGTGGCAGCGATCCTGGGCCTGAAGCAGGTGCCGCAACCGCACCACGCGGCCGACGCGCTCGCGGTCGCGATCTGCCACGCGATGGCACCGCCGCTGATGAAGGCGGTCGGATGATCTCGCGGCTGCGCGGGACCGCGGTCGCCCGCAACGGCGAACGGATCGTGCTCGACGTCGGCGGCGTCGGCTACGCGCTCGCGGTGACGCCGACAGCCGCGCGGCTCGCGGAGGGCGGGGCAGAGGTCTCACTCGACACCTACCTGCACGTGCGCGAGGACACGCTCCAGCTCTACGGCTTCGGCGAGCCCGCCGAGCGTGAGCTGTTCGAGCACCTGCTCGCGGTCTCCGGCGTCGGGCCGAAGGTCGCCCTGGCGATCGTGTCGGGGTCGTCCCCGGCTGACCTGCGGCGCGCGATCGCGCTCGACGACACGGCCCGCTTCGAGGCGATCCCCGGGATCGGCAAGAAGACCGCGCAGCGCGTCGTGCTCGAGCTGAAGGAAAAGCTCGGCTCGATGGACGAGCCGACGCCGATCGCCGGCAAGCCGCACGCGGTCGCCCGTGACGCCCTCGTCGAGCTCGGCTGGTCGGTGACCGAGGCCGAGGAGGCGCTCGCCGCGACCGATCCCGAGCTGCCGCCGGAGGAACGCGTGCGCCAGGCCCTGAGGGCTGCGTGAGGCATCGCTTGCGATGCCGACTTCAGGACGCGCGGGCTCTGCCCGTGCGTCCGTCTGAAATGACCGGTCGACACGATGGCCGTGAGGAGGTGGCGGCGTGACCGAGACGGAGGCCCAGTTCCTCGCGCCGGCCGTCCAGCCTGACGAGGACGAGCTCGACCGCTCGCTCCGCCCGCGTTCGCTCGACGAGTTCGTCGGCCAGGAGCGCGTCAAGGAACAGCTTGCGATCTCGCTCGAGGCGACGCGTAGCCGCGGCGAGGCGCTCGACCACCTGCTGCTGATCGGCCCGCCCGGGCTCGGCAAGACAAGCCTTGCGTTCATCGTGCGCGAGGAGCTCGGCGTCGGCCTGCGCTCGGCGGCGGGCCCAGCGCTCGAGCGCAAGGGCGACGTGGCCGCGATCCTGACCGGGCTCGGCGAGCGCGACATCCTCTTCATCGACGAGATCCACCGGCTCAACCGAGCGGTCGAGGAGATCCTCTACCCGGCCCTCGAGGACTTCCGGCTCGACATCATCGTCGGCCAGGGGCCGGCGGCTCGCACGCTGACGCTCGACCTCCCGCCGTTCACGCTGATCGGCGCGACCACCCGCACCGGCCTGCTCACGACCCCGCTGCGCGACCGCTTCGGGATGACCTTCCGGCTCGAGCACTACGAGCCCGAGGAGCTGGCGCAGATCGTGCGCCGCTCGGCGCGGATCCTCGAGGTCGAGATCGAGGCCGAGGCGGCCGAGGAGATCTCCCGCCGCTCGCGCGGGACGCCGCGGATCGCCAACCGCATCCTCCGACGGGTGCGCGATGTCGCGGAGGTTCGCCACCAGGGAGCGATCACGACCGAGATCGCCCGCGAGGCGCTCGAGCTGCTCGAGGTGGACGCGTGCGGGCTCGAGCGGACAGACCGCGCTCTGCTGCGCGCGGTGGTCGAGAAGTTCGAGGGCGGCCCGGTCGGGTTGTCCACGCTCGCAGTCGCGCTCGGCGAGGAGTCGGACACGATCGAGGACGTCTACGAGCCCTACCTGCTCCAGCTCGGCTTCCTGCAGCGCACGCCGCGCGGGCGTGTAGTGACGAAGCTGGGACGTCAGCACGTCGGCGCCGCTGCCGACGCCGACGCGCTGTTCTGATCCGAGCTAGTCGTTCGCGCGGTCGGCAAAGCCGGCGAGCACGGACTCCCAGCCTTGGCTGTAGCCCTGCCGCGCCTCGGCGGCCTCGGCGCCGAGCGCTTCCCAGCCGCGGTGCTCGAGGTCGACGCGGGTCTTGCCGTCCTCGTCGGTGAAGGTGACCTCGATCTCCGTCTTCGGCCGGTGCTGGTCACGGTTCGGGCTCCAGGCGAGAACGAACCGGTGTGGCGGCTCGTACGCCACCACGTCGGCCCACTTCAGCTCCTCGCCCTTCGTCGTCCGCTCGTAGATCTGGCCGCCGGTGCCGCCCTGGAAGACCACGGTCTCGGCCGGGTTACCGGACTCGTACTGCTCGATCGAGTGCTTGCCCAGCGGCCACCATTCGTGGATCCGCTCGGTGAACGTCTCGAACGCCTGCTCCACCGAGCAGTCCACCGTGACGGAGCGCCTGATCGCCTCCGTTGCTGTTGCCTGCGTGCTCATCCGTGCCTCCTCTCGTCCTCGGCCAACGCCTTGAAAGCGGCGAGGGCCTCGCTCCAGAAGTCGTCGAAGTAGTCGCGGAGCTCTCCCAGCCCGTCCGGATCGAGCCGGTAGATCCGCCGCGTGCCGTTGCGTCGTTCGGTCACGAGGCCGGCCTCCTTCAACACGCGCAGGTGCTGCGAGACGGCGGGACGGCTGACCGGCAGCTCGTCCGCGATCTCGCCGACCGCCTTCGGGCCTTCGCGCAGCTGCTCGAAGATCGCCCGCCGGGTTCGGTCGCCCAGCGCATCCATGGCGTCTCTGTAAGCCATAACTTACGTAAGTCTACGCTTACGTAAGTAGAGAGTCAAGCACGCCGGAACTGCAGCTCGTGCCACGACGGCGTCGGCGCCAGCTCGAGCAGCGCGCGCTCGCCGCCCGGTTCGAGGTAGGCGAACTCCGACGCGCCTTCGTCCCAGGTGACGTCGAGCCGGCCGTCCTTGACGCGGTGGTCGAGCCAGGCGCCGCGGAAGACGAGCTTGCGCAGCCAGTAGACGAGCGACTCGCCTTCGACGAGCGAGAGCCGCTCCCAGTGGCGCACGAGGTAGCGGCCGAGCTCGCTGCGCGGCTCCTCGATCACGCCGTCGGCGGTGAGCTCGACGAGGTCATCGGTCTCATCGGCGTCGAGCTCGTTCTCGTCCACGAGACCGAGCCGGAAGGCCGCAGCGCAGACGCGCTGGGCGAAGTCGGCGGCGTTGAAGCTGAAGCGGAGGCGCAGGAACTCGACGACGATGTCGTCCCCGGACGAGTAGTTGTCCGCGTCCACGGTTGGAGGATAGCCCTCGCTCTAGACTGACCCGGTGAGCACGAAGGCAGCGATCGCCTCGGGATTCGTCATCGCAGCGCTCGTGCTGGCGGTGACCTGGGCGTTCGAGATCTCGCTCTCGCACGCGGCCTTGCTGGCACCGGTGATCGTGGTCGCCGCGGGCGCGGCTGCGGGCCTGGTCGTGCTCTGGGCGAAGGTCGGCTGGGAATCGCTCAAGCGCCGGCGTCGCCCGTGGCTCGTGGCCGGGATCGTGGTCGCCGCGTTCGCGCTGATCGCTGCGCTGTCATTGCTCGGCCTCGAACTGCCCCGCGAGTAGCTCCGTCCGAACGACTCCGTACCGTGGACTGCCCATGTCGTGGCAGCTGCGAAACGAGTGCGAGCGGCGCGAGGTCGAGAGCCTTGCAGCCGAGCTCGAGGTGAGCGAAGTGCTCGCCTCCGTGCTCGTGCGCCGGGGCTTCGACGACCCGCCTCAGGCGCGAGCCTTCCTCGAGGCCGACCTGCCCGAGCACGACCCGTTCGAGCTCGGCGACATGCGCCAGGCGTGCGAAGCGATCCGCGCAGCGGTTGCGGCGGGGACGCGGATCTGCGTGCACGGCGACTACGACGCCGACGGCATCTGCGCGACCGCGCTGGCCGTGCTCGTTCTGCGCGAGCTCGGCGCGGAGGTTTCGTACCACCTGCCGAGCCGCTTCGAGGAGGGCTACGGCGTCTCGAGCGAGACACTGACGCGGCTGGCCGGCGAGGGCGTCGGGTTCGTGCTGACCGTCGACTGCGGCGTGACCGCGGTCGAGGAGGTCGCGCACGCGCGCGAGCTCGGGGTCGACGTGGTCGTCACCGACCACCACCGCCCGGGCGAGGAGTTGCCGGCCTGTCCGGTCGTGGGGCCCTACCGCGGCGACTATCCGTTCCGCGAGCTCTGCGGGACCGGCGTGGTGTGGAAGCTCGGGCAGGCGCTGCTCGGCGCCTCCTCAGAGGCCCTCGCGCGCCACCTCGATCTCGTCGCGGTCGCGACGGTCGCCGACGTCGTGCCGCTGCTGGATGAGAACCGCGGCCTGGCCGTCGCCGGCCTGCGCGCGCTGGCGCGGACGCAGAAGCCGGGCCTGCGGGAGCTGATGCGTGTCGCCCGCATCGACCCGGCGGCGGTGGACGCGGGCATGATCGGCTTCCGGCTCGCACCGAGGCTGAACGCGGCCGGACGGCTGGGGAGGCCCGAGGCCGCGCTCGAATTGCTGCTGACCGAGGAGCGCGACCAAGCCGCGCAGCTCGCGCGGCAGCTGGAGGAGCTGAACCGCGACCGGCAGGCCGTCGAGGAACGGATCCTGCGCGAAGCGGTCGAGGAGATCGAGTCGTGGGCCGAGCCGCAGCGCCGACGGTGCGCGTACGTGGTCGCCGGCGCGGACTGGCACGAGGGTGTGATCGGAATCGTCGCCTCGCGGCTCGTCGAGCGCTACGCCCGGCCGGTCGTGCTGATCGCCGGCACCGACGGCGACTGGAAGGGATCGGGCCGCTCGATCGCCGGCTTCGACCTGCATGATGCGCTGCGCCAGTGCGCCGGCCAGCTCGAACGCTGGGGCGGACATGCCGCCGCGGCCGGGCTCTCGATCAAGCCCGAGAACCTCCCGGCCTTCACCGAGGCGTTCGCGGCGGTCGGCGACGGCGCTCTCGCAGAGGACGACTTGCGCCGGCCGACAGTCGTGGACGCGCTCGTCCACGGCCCGGACCTGACGCTCGAGCTGTGCGAGGAGCTCGCGCGGCTCGCGCCCTTCGGGCTCGGCAACCCGAACGTGACGCTGTTGCTCGCCGGCTGCGAGCTGGCCGACCTCGCCGCGGTGGGCGAGGGGAAGCACCTCAAGTTCCGCGTGCGCGCCGACGGCCGGGATGCGGGCAGCGCGATCGCTTTCCGGCTCGGGCGACAGCTCGACCGCCTGCGCCGGGTGGGTCACTACGACCTCGCCTTCAAGCTCGAGGCAAACCAGTGGAACGGCACGGTCGCGCCGCAGCTGAACGTGCGCCACGTCTTCGAGGCGGACGAGCGCTACCTCGCCAAGCGCGAGTGGCTGAAGGCCGAGTGGCGCAAGGAGAACCGGGACCCGGAGGCAGCCGCCATCTTCGTCGAGCTCGGCCTCGCCGAGGGCGGCGCGAGGCGGCACCTGCTCGAGTCCGAGCGCTTCCGCGCGCTGCTAACGGAGCCCGAGCTCGCGCGCGCCGCCTAAGGGCGTACCATTTCGCCTATGGGATTGCTGAAGAGGCTGAGGCGGTTCAGGTTCAGTGCTTTCGACCGCAGCGACCAGCTGCCGTCGGGCGAGAGAACGGTCGAGAACGACGACGCCGGCGCGCGCACAATCAACCCGAACCCGATGGCAGGAGGTCCCGCGCAGTTCCCGCCCAACTACGTGCGCCCGGCCGACGAGGGCCGGCGGCACTGAGCCGATGGGCAGGATCCTGAGACGGCTGAAACGGCTCGTCCGGTCGGAGGAGAGCCTCGATCCCGGCCGCCCGGGCGCGAACACCGACGCGCTCGCGGCCGCCCGGCAGCACGGCGGGCTCGACGTCAGCGGAGCCATGGGCCAGTCGAACTTCCCGCCGGGCTACGTCAAGACGGACGACGGCCGCCCGCGGCACTGAGCCTGGCGGGCTGAGCGAGCCTCGGCCGCCTGGGCCGCTGGTCGCATGCGGTCTCGTCCAGCGCGACGATGAAACGCGCCAGCCGCGCGGCCTTTCGCTCCTGTCGTCGTCTGCGCACGAAAGCCATCGTTCGAGCCGCATGACTTCCCTCCTGCGTGCGGAACTACGCCCAACGGCCACTGGAAACGCCCGGAGTACACTTTTCCTATGACGGTCATCGAAGCTGCAGAACGCCATCAGGAGCTGATCGACGAGCTGATCGAGACCGTCGCTGCCTACAACCGGGACGTCGACCGCGACCTGCTCGCGCGGGCCTTCGCCTTTGCCGCGACCGCGCACGAGGGCCAGCAGCGCCGCTCGGGCGAGGACTTCATCCATCACCCGTGGGGCGCCGCGAAGATCTGCGCTGAGCTCCGCCTCGACGAGCAGACGATTGCCGCCGCGCTGCTGCACGACGTCGTCGAGGACACCGACACCGACATCAAGGAAGTGCGCGCCGAGTTCGGCGACGAGATCGCGCAGCTCGTCGAGGGCGTGACGAAGCTGACGCGGATCCAGTTCCAGAGCCGCGAACAGGCCGAGGCCGAGAACTACCGCAAGATGATCGTGGCGATGGCGCAGGACGTGCGCGTGATCCTGATCAAGCTTGCAGACCGGCTCCACAACATGCGCACGATCGAGTACCTGGGCAAGCAGAAGCAGGTGCAGAAGGCCAGGGAGACGCTCGAGGTCTACGCGCCGCTCGCGCACCGGCTCGGGATCAACAAGCTCAAGTGGGAGCTCGAGGATCTCGCCTTCTCGACGCTGCACCCGCGGAAGTACGAGGAGATCAAGGCGATGGTCAGCGAGCGCCGCGCCGACCGCGAGGAGCACGTGCGCGAGGCGGCGATGACGCTGCAGCGCGAGCTCGAGAAGGTCGACATCCCCGCCGACATCGCCGGCCGCGCGAAGCACTTCTTCTCGATCTACGACAAGATGGCCAAGAAGGGCCGCGAGTTCAACGAGATCTACGACCTGACCGCGATGCGCGTGATCGTGGAGCGCTCAGGGGAGGAGGGTGCGCGCGACTGCTACGGCGCGCTCGGCCTGATCCACTCGCTCTGGAAGCCGATGCCCGGCCGCTTCAAGGACTACGTGGCGATGCCGAAGCTCAACGGCTACCAGGCCTTGCACACGACGGTCGTCGGCCCCGAAGGCCGGCCGCTCGAGATCCAGGTGCGCACGCGGGAGATGCACGAGACGGCCGAGTTCGGCGTCGCCGCGCACTGGGGCTACAAGAGCGGCAAGAAGGACGCCAAGGCCGACGAGGAGTGGCTCGCCTGGATCCGCCAGCTGATGGACTGGCAGGAGGACGAGAGCGACCCGCGCGAGTTCCTCAAGAGCTTCCGCACCGACCTCTTCGACGACGAGGTCTATGTCTTCACGCCGAAGGGCGAGGTCAAGGTGCTGCCGTCCAACTCGACGCCGATCGACTTCGCCTACGCCGTCCACACCGATGTCGGCCACCGCACCGTCGGCGCGAAGATCAACGGCCGGATCGTGCCGCTGCATTACCGGCTGAAGAGCGGCGACTTCGTCGAGATCCTGACGACGAAGAGCGGCCGCGGGCCCTCGCGCGACTGGATGTCGCTGGCCGCCTCCTCGCGCGCGCGAAACAAGATCCGGCAGTGGTTCTCGCGCGAGACGCGCGAAGAAACCGAGCACAAGGGCCGCGAGACCCTCGAGACGGCCCTGAAGAAGCAGAACCTGCCGTACAAGAAGCTCCAGGGCTCGGCGGTGCTCGCGCAGGTGATCCGCGAGAGCGGCTTCAGGAAGGCCGAGGACTTCTACCTGGCGCTCGGCTCCGGGAAGCTGCAGCCCGGCCAGATCGTGAACAAGGTGATCCAGCGGCTGAAGACCGAGCAGGTCGCGGAGGAAGAGGCCGTCCCGCTCAAGGCGCCGAAGGCCAAGCACACGGTCTCGAGCGAGAACTTCGGCATCAACGTGCGCGGCGTGGACGACGTGCTCGTCCGCCTGGCCAAGTGCTGCACGCCGCTCCCCGGCGACAAGATCGTCGGCTATGTCTCGATGGGCAAGGGGATCACGATCCACCGCGAGGACTGCTCCAACGTCAAGGCCCTGATGCGCAACCCGGAACGGTTCACGAAGGTCTCCTGGGACGGCGGCGCGACGCAGAGCTTCCGGGTGCAGATCTCGGTCGACTCCTGGGACCGGCCGCGGCTGCTCGAGGACGTGGCCCGCACCTTCGCCGAGCACGGTGCGAACATCGTCGAGTACGGCGGCCATGTCGAGGACCAGCTGGCCAAGAACTGGTACGTGGCAGAGGTCGGCGACGTGAAGGCGCTGCGCTCGCTGCTGACGGCGCTGCGCAACGTCGATGCCGTCTTCGATGCGTACCGAATGACCCCGTCCTAGCGCCGCGGCCAGGAATCACTGGTTCGAGGGATCATCCCTCGAACGGGCGGGGTACCTCGAACGAGGGATGGCGCTTTTCCGGCCGCCGACTACAACGTGTAGAGGGGAGAGGGTCCTCTCGAAAGAGGCTGCGGCGCCCGCACGTTCCGAGGACAGCGGGTGGGCGCCCGGCGCGCCCGGCCGGTGGCGGCCGTCCGGGCGCGCCGGGCACCTCGTCTCAGCGTACTGCGAAGACGACAGGCGGCTTGCCGCCGAGCTTTGCGCGCGGAACGAGCGCCCAGAAACGGCCCTGGACGACCGGGTCGACCGCGACCACGCGGCCGCCCGCGACGACCACCACCGAGCGACCGCTCGCACGCCCGCTCACTTGCACGACCGGCGTCGTGCGGTCGATCGGATCGAGCCGGCTCACGCGGCGGCCTCCCTCGAACGAGTGACCGAGCAGCGCGCGGTCGGGCCCGACGGCGAACAGGGTCGAGCTCGGCTCGCCGGAGCCGAACAGCCGCAGCTCCCGCCTCAGCGCCTGCTCGCGCAACCGCAGCAGCCCTGCCGTCGGGATCGTGAAGCGCTTGCCCTTGTCCTTGACGAGGATCACGTTCGGCTCGGCCGGTCGCGGCCCGAGCAGCGAATGGCCGTCGACCTGCCACGGGATGCGGGCGCCGCTCGCGGCGGCCAGGGTGGGGAAGATGTCGGTCGTGCGCGCGGCCGAGGCGGCGACGCGGCCCTGGTGCTGGCCCGGCGTCTTCACGAACAGCGGCACGTAGGCGATGTCTTCGCGGTTTGCCTCCGACAGCGGCCGGCGCTTCTGGCCCGCGCGGAAGCTGACGCCGTGGTCGGCGGTCACGACGAGCACCGCGCGGTCGTAGAGGCCGGTGGCACGGAGCCGCTGGAGCAGCCGCCCGAGCACCCGGTCGGCGTACCCGAGCTGCAGCAGGTGCCGCTGCCAGTACTGGTCGACGGCGGCCTGGTTCGGGTTCCAGACCTCGTCCGCAGCCCAGCCCGGCGCGGCCCGCACGTCGTAACGCTCGCCCGAGGGGAGATACGTCCACGGGCTGTGCGGTAGGAGCAGGTGGAGGTACCAGAGGCTCGGGCTCGCCTGCGGCCGCAGCGAGCGGAGGAACGCCGGGTCGATGCGGCCCGGATCGTCGTGCCCGCTCGCGTCCTGGAGGAAGCGGCCCCAGCCGTTCGCGATCGACGGGATGCCGCCGGTGAGGTCGTCCGGCAGCAGTTCGTGCAGGTAGACGACGCCGGTGTCCTCCGCCAGCGTGGCGGTGCGGTGACCGAGCGAGCCCTCGAGGTTGGGGCAGAGCGAGGGCGGGCAAAGGTGCGTCTCCTGGTCGGAGACATGGAGTTGCGTCGCACCGCCGAAGAGCGTGAACAGGTTCTGGCGGTGGTCGGTGTAGACCGGGAACTCGCCGGCCTTCGGGAAGCGGCCGGTGAGAATCGCCGGGACGGCGTGCGTCGTCCCTTCGCCGACGGTCGTCGCGTGCTCGAACCAGGTCGAGCCCCGGGCGAGCCGGGCGAAGTTCGGGAAGCGCGCCGCGTCGATTCGCCCGTGAGCGTCGAGCAGCGAGTTGACCGGCAGCTCGTCGAACGCGATCAGCACGACTGGCGCGCGTGGCCGCTCGCCCGCAGCCTGCGCCGTCTCGGTCGAGAGCGAGAGCCGCGAGACGTCCGAGTTGAACAGGAACAGCGCGAGGAAGAGCAGCGGCGCGGGGGCGAGCACGGTCAGCGCGAGCCGGGCCGCGCCTGCGCGCAGGTAGAGCTCGGCCGCGGCGGCGCCGATCGCGACGGCGGCGGCCACGAGCAGCCAGCCGGGAGCGCCCGAGCCGCGGATCGCCTGCAGCACGAACAGCGCCACGAGGCCGGCGACGAAGACGGCGTGGACGGCCCAGCGCAGGCTCTTGCTGAACAGCCGCTCGACTCCGAGCAGGATCGCGGGCGGCACGAACAGGAGCACGAGCGCGAACACGATCGCGTCCCAGCGCGTCGAGCCGCGGGTGGCGAAGAACTCACCGTTCTTGCCGAGCAGATCGAAGAGCGGCTGCGCGACCGCGAACGACCAGAGCACGAGCAGGTGCAGGCCGGCCAGCCACCACGGCAGGGCCTGTGGCCGCGTCACGTTCTCGGGCCGGCGAGGTAGAGCGTGCGCGTGCCCGAGTCGGCGAGCTGCTCGCGGCGCTCGACCTCGAAGTCCGCGTTCAGCGCTCGCTCGAAGGCCTCCCGCCCGTAGCCCTCGTGCACCTCCTCGCGCTTGGCGGCGAGCAGGCGCGAGACCATCGGGTCGTCGCGGTCGGCGAACTCGATCACCAGCCGCGCATCGAGGCTTCGCAGCCACGCGACGAGCTCTGTGAACGGGACGTTGCGGCCGATCGCGAGATGGTGGACGAGCGCGAGGCAGAGGACGAGGTCCGGCCGGCCGCGCTCCTCGAGCCGCCGCCGTTCGAGCCCGCGCCAGCCGCGGGCCGGCGAGGCGTCCGCCAGGTCGACCACGAGCGGCAGGATCTTCTTCGAGCCCTCCGCGCGGAGCGCCGTGTAGAGCTCGCCGACGACCCGCTCGTCGCCGTCTGCCGCGATCACGTACTCGGCTTCGAGCGCGCGCGAGAAGCGACCGTCGTTCGCGCCCAGGTCCCACGCCAGCCGCGCGGGGCCGGCCTCGCGGACGAAGCGCTCCTTGCGCTCGGCGTCCTCGTCGCTGTACGGCGCCGCCTCGCGGTAACCCGCCCACTCGGAGCGGCCACGCTTCGGCCTCAGCCGCTCGACGAGCTTTCGTAGCCGCCGGACGTTGGCCTGGATCAGCTCCTTCTTGAAGCCGGCGGCCTTCAGCTCGGCACGCACGTCACGCTGCCGGTCGGCGTGCCTCGCCTCCAGCCGGTCGTGCAGGACGACGTGCGTCAGCACCCCGCGCCGGAAACGGGGCAGGAGCGCCCGAGCCTGGCTCGGCTCGATCCCCTCGAGGCTCCCGCGCAGCAGCGGCTGCGGCGCGACCCCGCGGTAGGCCTGCAGCATCAGCGGATAGAGGAAGAGCGCGCAGAACTGGCGGTAACCGGCCCACGGCTCGCCCACGCGCAGCCGCTCGAAGGAGCCGACGTCCACGAACACGGGCTCCGAGCCGCGCCATTGCACGTTGTACGGCGAGCCGTCCTTGAGCACGAAGCCCTCGGCCAGCGCCTCGTCGAGCAGGCCGAGCTGCAGCAGCGCCGCGTCGCGCAGCATCTCGAACGGCCACTCGTAGGGGTAGGAGACGAACGGCAGCCGCTCGTGCCGCAGCAGGCCAGGCTCGAGCTCCTCGGTCGCGACGATGCGCCCGTCCTCGAGCGCCCGCCGGAAGAAGCGCGCACGCTCGAGCGCGTCCCAGTCCTCCTGGCCGCGAGGCGACAGCTCCCGCAGCACCTCGCCCGACGGCGAGTAGACGACACGCGCCTCGGGATCGCGAAAGGAGGCGGGCTCCGGAGTGCTAGCTGTCGAGCTCGTCATCCCTGCGGATGCGCAGGGTTCGCAGCACGCGGCGCCACGTCATCTTGGCGGTGACCCCGATTGCCGCCACGCCGCCCAGGACGATCTGGAGCAGCATGCTCCCCGAGCCGGCGTCGAGGTAACTGAGTGGTGCCATTGCGGTTCCATACTAGTTACAGAAGCGACCGACGATCAACGCGACCTGCTCGAGGAACGCGCGGTCGTCCTCGCCGAACGCGGTCGGCCGGTCGGAGTCGATGTCGATCTCGCCGACGACCCGCCCTTCGTGGGCGATCGGGACGACGATCTCCGAGCGGGTCGAGGGGAAGCAGGCGAGGTAGCGCGGGTCGGCGTTGACGTCGTCGACGATCTCCGTCGCGCCGCTCGCGGCGGCCGCGCCGCAGACGCCTTGGCCGACCGGGATCCGCACGTGCTCGGTCGCCTGCGGCCCGCGCCACGGCCCGAGCACGAGGTCGTCTCCCTCGACGAGGTAGATGCCGACCCAGGAGTAGTGGTCGAAGTCGTCGTGCAGCACGTCCACGACCTGCCGCAGGACGTTGTCGCCGCGTTCGGCGATCCGCTCGATCGTCTCGAGCGGGCTCACGCCAGGTCGTCGCCTTCGAAGGCCGCGATCTGCTCGCGGTACCAAGCCGGCACGGGGCAGGCGCGGCGCTCGTCCAGGTCGACGAGCACAAGCGTCTGGGTCGCGGTCACCATCAGCACGTCGTCCTCGGCGCGATAGGCCGCGTGCTCGTAGGTGACGCTCGTGCGACCGATCCGGGAGACGCGGATGAAGACCTCGATCAGGTCGTCGAAGCGCGCGGGCGCGTGGTACTCGATCGTGTTGGCGCGCATCACGAACTCGTTCTCACGCGGCTCGGTCACGAGCATCGCCAGATGCCGGTGGTACTCGACACGCGCGCTGTCGAAGTAGGGGAGATAGCGGCCGTAGTAGACGATTCCCTGCGCGTCGGTGTCGGAGAAGCCGACCCGGGTCAGGGACGAATACTTGAACGGCGGTTTCCGGTCCGTGACCCGGCCGAGCTCGAGCGCCATAAGGAGATGATGCTACGGACCGCTGCGCGGAAGCGGTGGCAGCGCGCCGCCGCGAGGGCCCTGCAGCCGGCGGTTGCGCACGACCCGGGCGACGCCCCAGACGACGAAGCCGAACAGCACGCCGCCGATCAGGCCAAACGGCAGGACGAGCCAGATGCTGCTCAGCCGGTGCGGGCCGCCGCCGCCGAGCGAAACGCCGCCCGCGCTCTGCGGGGCGTAGTCCCTGACCGAGCGCACCCTCGAGTGCTTCGCGTTGAGCGGCGCGAGCGTCGCGACCGGCATGAAGGAGTCGACGAGCCAGCGCTTGCCGGCAGGCCGCAGGTAAATGTGGAAGATGATCGGGCCTTCCTTGCTTCCGGCGCGCGGCTGGAGCTGGAGCTCGAGGCCCACCTCCTCGCGCGTCACGTAAAGGATGTTCCACGGGTGCGTGGTGCCGGCGGCCGGGAACGGATAGACCGGGATGTCCCCGCCCTTCCAGCTCTTGCGGGTCATGGCGGGCCGCATCTCGGGCGCGACCACGTCGAAGGCCGCGGCCGGGTTGCTCCGCTTGACCGCGTGGTTGACGAAGACGTCGATCGAGCGCGTGATCGCGGCGCGCTCGGACGGGGTCAGCTTCGGCTGCGCCGCTGCGGGAGCGGCGAAGGCCAGGGCCACGATCGCTGCGGCGAGGACCTTCATCGGCACAAGGTAGCTCCTGCCTTCACCGGTGGTTACGCGGGTTGCCGATCACGCTGATCGGGTGCGCCGATGGAGTGGTTGCACCACGCCGTCGAGCTCGGCGGTGACCTGCGCGCAGACCTCGCGCGCCGCCTCGACGAAGCCCTGCGCCGCCGGCGAGCGGTAGCGGTCGCGGTGCCAGAAGAGCGCGACCACGCGTGGCTGCACCGGCACGTCGGGAGCGAGCTCGACGACAGCGACCCGGTCGTCGGCGAAGTCGACGGCCAGGCGTGGGACGATCGCGTTGCCGACGCCCGCGCCGACGAGCGCCTGGACGGTGCCGATGATGTCGGAGCGGAAGACGAAGTTCGGCTCGACGCCCTTCGCGCGCAGCTCGGCTTCGACGCGCGGGAGCACGCGGCAGGTCCAGTGGCCGATCAGCGGCAGGTCGGCGATCTCCTCCAGGCCGGCGCGCCCTGACTGCGCGAGCGGTGAGTCGGCCTGGACGACGAGCACGTACGGGTCGTCCATCAGCTCGACCGACTCGAACGGGCCGGGGTGGAGCGGCAGGTCGGCAAAGCTGAGCTCGAGCTCGCCGCGCTCGACCAGCTCGAACAGGCCGGCGTCCGTCGGCGACTCCTGTGGCAGCACACGGACGTTGGGCCAGTCGCGCGCGTAGCGCGGTAGCAGCCGCGGGACGATCCGCGCGCCGACGCTCTGGTAGATGCCCAGCCGCAGTGCGCCGGCCGACCCGTCGGCGAGCGCGCCGAGATCGGCCTCGGCCGCCTTGACGCGAGCCAGGATCGCGTGCGCGTGAGCGAGCAGCAACTCGCCGGCGTCGGTCAGCTCGACCGCGCCGGCTCCGCGCGAGCGGACGACAAGCTGCTGTCCGACGATGCGCTCGAGCGCCGCGATCTGCTCGCTGATCGCCGATTGCACGTAGCCCAGCCGGGTGGCGGCACGGCGAAACGAGCCCTCCCCTGCGACTGCCGCGAGGGCGGCCAGGTGGCGGATCTCGACGCCGGAAGAGTGATCGACAGGCACGGTCACCAGCAGCGTAACCGATCGGTTTTCTAGATCAAGCGTCGCCGCGGATCACGGCCAGCACTTCGTCGCGCTTGCGCTCCATCAGCGCCGGATCGAGCGCCTCCAGGTTGAGGCGCAGCAACGGTTCGGTGTTCGACGGACGGACGTTGAAGTGCCAGTCGTCGGCGTCCACCGAGAGCCCGTCGAGGTGCGTGACGCGGCCTTCGGCGCCGAAGCGCCCTTCCAGCTCGCGCAGCGTCGCGTCAACGTCCTCGACCGGCGTGTTCAGCTCGCCGGTGATGAAGAAGCGCTCGCGGAAGGGCCGCAGGATCTCGGAGAGCTTCTGACCGCGCTGCGAGAGCAGCTGGAGCATCAGCAGAAAGGGCACCATTCCGGAGTCGGCCTGCGAGAAGTCACGAAAGTAGTAGTGGCCCGAGACCTCGCCGCCGAAGGCCGCGTGCTCCTCGCGCATGCGTTGCTTGATGAACGCATGCCCGACGCGGTTGATCAGCGGCACGCCACCCGCGCGCTCGATCGCCTGCGGCACGGCCCGGCTCGCGCGGACGTCGTAGATGATCTTCGCGCCCGGTTCTTTCGCGAGCACCAGCTCGGCAAAGAGTGCGGT
>Ga0193727_1000404_pt1 | contig 16549 bp, 13 predicted proteins | sample H2c2metaG_FD_143051 | JGI IMG/M metagenome (GOLD analysis project Ga0193727, IMG submission 143051) | Soil microbial communities from a riparian zone of the East river system, Colorado, United States - H2c2 | ecosystem: Environmental > Terrestrial > Soil > Riparian zone | place: USA: East River...
AGCAGCAGCCACGCCATGACGAACACGATGCCGCCTTGAATGAGGCCAAAGGTCAAGAATGCGTGTTCATAGCCGGAGGACTCGATCATGGTCCTGATCGGCCCGATCGTCAGAGCCGCTCCGGCCCCGAATCCGGAAGCCGTGATGCCGGCGGCCAAGCCGCGCCGGCCCGGGAACCACTTCAGTGCATTACCGACGCAGGTGCCGTACACACACCCCGTGCCGATGCCGCCCAAGGCCGCGCCGAAATACAGCATCGGCAGTGAGCTTGCGACCGAATTGAGCAGCCATGCGGCCGCCACCAAGATCCCGCCGATCAGCACCACGTAACGCGGGCCGAATTTGTCGACCATGTACCCCTCAACGGGGATCAGCCAGGTCTCGAGCAATACAAACAAACTGAAGGCGACCTGAATCGCGGCGCGCCCCCAGTGATACTTCGCATCGATGGGGTTGACGAACAGTGTCCAGCCATACTGCAGATTCGCCACCGCCGCCATACAGATGACGCCGATGATGAGTTGCACCCAAGGATTCGAGAATGGTGATTTAGCAGTTTCATTTTCATTCATGTTGTAGTTCTCCTGTTGGCGCCGATTTTGACGCGCATATTCGCGTTTTACTTAAAGCGAAAATGAGCTGCGCAGAGATTAATCCACTTTTCAAATACCCAATAACGACTCTCGAACTATTAAATTCGAGTATCCCCAGCCCCCTGACATCGTTATCGTGGTATACCATATATGAAGGACTTTCAGAGTGTCAAGCAAAGGGACGACCGCATGGAATCTTCGTGCTTTGGGCGACAAAGTAAGACCGCTCGACCGGAGCTGCATCGGGAAGCTGTCGTATTGGAGCAACCACGCTGCGGTGCAATTCCACTCTGCAGCAGCAACGCCGGCGTCGACCCACTATCCGAATTTATTCGCTGGGAAATCATCGCCTGCAATGTAATATATCTGGCGCGGAACCCAAGTCTGTCCGAACACCACCCGCCCATACGGCAAACGTCTTATAAAGAGGACCAATGAATTCCATTGTGACGCTAGTTCAACGTACCACTGCGGCCACTCCGCTGGCCCTCGCTCCGTTGAACGCAACCAGCTTGCGCGACCAAGCCTACACACTCCTCAAGAACGCCATCGCCGACACCGATATCTACGATCCGCAGCAGGAGTTGCGGCTCGATGAGCGCCAATTGACGACGGCGCTCGGCGTCAGCCGCACGCCGATCCGGGAGGCGTTGTCACTGTTGGAGCAGGAAGGATTCATTCGCACCGTGCCGCGCCGCGGTATCTACATCATTCGCAAATCAAAGCGCGAGATGATTGAAATGATTCAAATGTGGGCGGCGCTCGAGTCCATGGCGGCCCGGCTCGCGACCTTGAACGCCAGCGACGTAGAGATTGCCAAGCTGCGGCACTTGTTCGATGAGTTCCAGAACTCGCCGCCTTCCGAACACCTGGGCGAATACTCGGATGCGAACATCGCCTTTCACACCGCCGTGATTGCCCTGGGCGGCTCGCAAATGATCATCGAAGCGACCAAGAATCTCATGCTTCATGTGCGCGCCATTCGCCGGGCGACGATTTCGCAAAGCGATCGCGCAGCACGTTCCATCATCGATCATTTGAAGATCATCGAGGCGCTGGAGCGGCGCGACACCGATTTGGCGGAACGCCTTACGCGCCAGCACACGCTCGATCTTGCCGCGCACGTCGACCGGCACTGCGGCTTCTTGGGCTGAGGAGCCGGCTTTAAGGCTGCCGGCCCCACTGCCCAAGAGACGGCAGCGGGTTGGCGCCCTCTTGCGCGCGAAGGTATTGCGCTTGCTGCGCATCAGGCACTCCACCCTCGAGTGCGTCGGGGGCAACTGCCCGAATCCCCGCCAACGTATCCGGTGTGCGCGCCGCCGAGTCGAAAGCAGCGGCATCCTTCACAATCGGCGTACCGCGCTCAATACGTAGATAGACCCGCCCGCTTGCCTGGTCGGCGAAGTTGACCTGGCGAAAAGTCTCGACGCAGCGCCTCAAGAAATCCACGTTCCTGTCGGGACTGAGCTGCGCGCGGTCGGAATACAAAAACTCCGCGGCTGTTGCCTCAACGTCGATGCGCGCATAGCGCTCGATATCCAGGGTGGCCTTGACATCCAACACATTGAAAGTCTCGTTGTCGCCGAAGGCTACCGTCCGGGGCCGCTGCCCCAAGAGCACGGTGTTGTCCAAAAATTCGAATCGGATGCGCTTGTCGCTGCGGCGTACCCAGGTAAAAAATACGTCCGGAATCCCGGAATACGCCTCCACCGCATGGGCCAGCGTGTCATCGACGGCCTTGTATCGGCCGACCTCCAGCCCGCGCTTCCACGCACGCTCGACCAGCATCTCCGGCGGCGTGATCATGAAAAACAAATAAACGGACTGGCCAAATCGCGTCAGCAAATTACTGCCCGCCTCGACCGAATCGGCTGCAAAGCTGTCGAAACGAAATCGATCGATCAGCAAATGCGACATCTCGCCGCGCTGATGCTTGTTCGCCATGTATCGATCAAGCTTCTGATCGACGATTTGCAACTCGTCCGAGGTGAATGCGCCTGCGTATTTATATGCGGCCCCGAGCGAGGCATAGTCGAGCAGCTGCTTACGCCAGATGTCCGGACTGATGAGCGCAAAATCACTCCATTGAACGCCGATATCGCCGGCGAGTTTTTTCAGCAGAGGCCGCAACGTGCTCTTGCCGGAGGCCGAGGGGCCCTTGGTGTTGATGACAACCGGGTGCTCTTGCCGGGGCAGGAGCTTATATCCCTGCTCCTGGGCCGCGTTTCGCAGCAAGGGAGCGATCGTGCGGCCGATGCAGTCGCTGCCGAAGTCGTTGCAGGCCAGGTTGGCGGCCATGGATGCGATGAGTTCCTTCGTGCCCCACGCCTGACCCTGCGTCGCGAACAGGGCGCACATCGTTCTCGCGAGCGACCTATATGCCGACGCCTCGATCGAATCACCGGCTGAAACGGCAAGCCGTTCGAACTCGGCAACCTGCTCCGGGCCCCAGCCGCGGCTCAAGCGCGACACCGCGGCATCGATGGTGCGCTTTGCGTCCTGCCGCACGCGATCATAGGCGCCGACGATAACCTCCATCTGCGGCCCAAGATACTGCGAGAGCAGAAGCCGCGCGATCTCGCGAAAATTCAACCCCAAATCTTCAATTCGCGTTCCGTCCGGCACCGCGAAATCGGCGGTGACCCGCACCAGGAGTTCATGCAGTGCCAGCCTTTGCGGCCGAAATGCCACCAGCTCGCTCAATCCGAAGCCGGTAAGACCGCGCAGCTCCGCGGCGGAAGCCATGCTGGTAAAAACATTTTCGGCGCGAAAGATCGTGGCCAGGTGCAGCAATTCCTTCGGGACTTGCGACTGGATGCCCGGATTCCAAGGCCCGAATTCGTTACGAGGCAGCATCGACATCAAGCCTGGTACTGTCAGGATACATTCTTAAGCCCGGCACCTCGCCACGCTGCAGCTTTTGCTGTACGTCCAACCAATACCCTACTTCGAGCAAATCGGCATTTTCCTGTCGAAAACAGCGTCGTGCAAAGTCGTTCTTGAACTGCATGCCGTGCTCGAGTTCTTCCGGAAGAAAAATCACGCCCTCTTCGAAGAACCAGCTCGGCACGCTGTCCTCGCCCGGCTCGCGGTCCGAATTGGTCCGAATCTTCACGTCCGTCAATTTCTCAACGGCGTCATAGTCGAACAGAAATACGCGGCCATAGCGGCCGACGCCGTAATTCCTGGAATCCAAATCCTTGTTGAAGATATTGGTGGCGGCATTGTTGCGAATGCAATGCCCCAGTCGCGCAATCACGGTGCGCGTCTCGCTCTCGCTGGCGCTCTCCAAGTACACCGGCAGCGGAACGATTTTCAGCTGCACGATCAATGAACGCAGAAACACGCCGTCATCCACCACCTGCACGCTGCCGGAGGCCTCACGGCTGATTTCATCCAGCAGCTTGAGGTCGAACATGTTTCGATCCAGCCTAAGATTGAAATACATGACATTGTCCAACATGCTGCCCGCCCGATTGATCTCATGCACGACCCGGTACTTTTCCGTAACCGCGGCCACACCCGGGAAGGCGCCCCACTTATAAGACTGTGTCGGCTGATCGCGAATGACTTTCAGATGATACGCACACGTGTCGAAGGTGAAGCCAAGGGCCACGGTGCCGGGAACCCCGGGCGAACGCTGAAATCTCTTCTCATCGCGCAGATGCGCAGTGATCTCGTTGAGAATGGCGACCTTGCCCACGTGGTTGTAACCAATGGTCGAGTAGTGCTCCCCCAATGGACGTCGCGGCATCAGGCTGAAGAGAAACACACAGGTCTGGTAGTAAAGCTCGGTGGTTACATGCAGGTTCGCCAATGTCGAACTGAACAAATCGTGAATGTCGGCGATTCGATGCACCACTGCATCGGCAAGTATGCCTTGCGCGCTGTTGAGCAGCGCCATGACGAGCGGCTCGATATGGTCATCCGCGAACACCCAACGCGCGACCACGAACGCACTTCGATCGCGGAAAAATCCGGCCTCGATGACGTCCAGCGCCACCGGAACGAGTGCGCCCGGCTTGTCGTACAGCAAGCGCTCCACCCGTTGCCGGATCTTTTGCGCGTCGCCTTTGAGATCCCTGAACGGCACCGAGAAATTCGGTATTTGCAGCGCCGCGCACAACAGGTCATCGTCAATGCGCCCTTGCACCGGCAGCCGCCGATGCGCCGATGCCATGGACAACGAGCGCAACTTGCTCGGTGGTGGGAATGAATAGGCAACCGGCTTCCACAGCCCGTGGTTGATGTTGCGGCGCACCGAGTGAGCAAAACTAAAGGCGATATCCGCCTCATAGCGATCGACGATCATCGCAGCGTACAAGCGATCCAGGTCATTCCACAGGATCGACTCGACCGACAAGGACGGGAAGCAGGCACCGATCCTGGGTCCGTGTTCCGCGATGTAGCGGGTGTAGAGCCCCAAGCGCTCTTTGCTGATACTAATCGAGGAGTGCGGGTCCATGGATTCAAAGGCGCGCTTGGCGCGATAAGCGTATTCGCAGAATCTCCGGTAAAAATCATCGAAGATCGCCAGAATGAGCAGCGCAGCCGCCATGATTCGATCGGCATCATCGCTCGCCGCAGTGAGCCGGCGGTACGCCCGCTCCACGTCGGATTCCTTCTGTTGGGCGATCACTTTAGCCGCTGTTACGCAGGGCGGTGGCGATGGCATTGATTGAAAGCTGTATGCCTTCGCGTACCCGCGGATCGCCTTCGCCGGCTCTGTGGCGCTTGAGCAATTCCACCTGCAGCAGGTTCAGCGGTTCGATGTAAGGCAGCCGCAGGCGAATGGAGGCGTCGAGCACAGGGTGTTTTTCGAGCAATCGCGTTTGGCCGGTCAGCAGAAGCAGGCACTCCTCCGTTGCCAGCCACATGTCACGAATGCGGCCGAATAGTGCATCGCCCAGCGCTTGATCTTCGACGAGCGCGAGATAATGCGCCGCAATTCCCATATCCGATTTGGAGAGCACCATTTCCAAATTATCGACCGTGGCGCGGAAAAAAGGCCACGCATCGAGCATTTCTCGCAGCAATCCGCTGTCGGCGGAACGCAGCGCCTGCCCCACGCCATACCAGCCCGGCAACATCACTCGGGCCTGCGCCCAACTGAAAACCCACGGTATCGCCCGCAGATCCTCGATTCGCTGGGAGTTGGTTCGTGAGGCGGGGCGCGAGCCGATCTTGAGTTCGGAGATTTCCAATAACGGCGTCATTTGCCTGAAGAACGTCGCGAATCCTTCCGTCTCGTACACCAGTGCGCGATACGCGCGAAACGCCTCTTTGGAAAGATTCTCCATGGCGGACGCGAAGCGGCGGCCACTGTCACCCGACAGCGCAGCGTTTTCCAGCGACGCCAGCAAGGTTGCCGCCGCGATCGATTCAAGATTCGTGGCGGCGCTTTCACAGGTACCGTACTTCGCCGCGATAATCTCCCCCTGCTCCGTTATGCGAATCCGCCCGCGCACAGTGCCATGCGGCTGCGCGCGGATCGCGGCGAACGATGAACCGCCGCCGCGGCCGACCGCGCCGCCGCGCCCGTGGAATACTTGCATGGGCGTGGAATGGTTCTCGAAGACCGCAGCGAGCTTGCGAGTGGCTTGATGCAGGCTCCAAACAGAGGTCAGGTAGCCGCCGTCCTTGTTCGAATCCGAATACCCCACCATGACTTCTTGAAATCCGAAGGCTCGAGTAATTGCCGCGGTTTCAGGCATTGCCAACCACGCCTCCATCACCTTGGCGGATCCCTCCAGATCGGCGATGGTTTCGAACAGCGGTACCGCCATGATCGCGGCCGACGGGCTTCCGTGCCCTCGATAAAGTCCGGCTTCTTTGAGAAGGATGTTGACCTCGAGCAGATCGGACACGCTTTCGCACTTGGATATGACGTAGAAGGCGATGCATTCGGCGCCATAGCGCCGGTGAGCCTCGGCGGCCGCGCGCACGATACGGAGCTCAGACAAGGTTTCCGGGGAATAGCCGGCATACGGGCTCGCCAACAACCGCTCACTGGCCAGTTCTCGCCGCAGCAGCGCGACGCGCGCAGGTTCCGCGAGCGCTTGGTAGTCGGGCGATGCTCCCGCCACCTTCAGCAGTTCCGCGACAACGCGGCCATGCACGTCGGCGTTTTGCCGAAGGTCCAGCGTCGCCAAATGAAAGCCGAAGGTTTCGACTGCGCGCTTCAGCCGGGCCAGTGAGCCGCCGCCGTTTAAGCGCACCTGGCTCTTCGACTGCAATGAGTCCTCGAGCACTTCCAGATCCGCGCGCAGGCTCGCCGCATCCGGATAGGCAGCCGCCTCCACGCTGGCCGGCCGTGGCGGCGTTCGCCCGGTCAGGCTTTGATAAGTAGCGGCCAGCCGTGCATACATGCCCGTGATGGCGCGCCGGTAAGGCTCATCGGCACGCGCAGGATTCACATCCCCGCCCCGCCGCGCCAATTTGTCGAGAGGTTCTGAGACCGACGCGAGTTCGCTCGACAGCGACAGCTCCGCACCGAGCGCATTGAGCTGTTCCAGATAGTCGGCCAGGAGCGCCTGACTGGCGCGGCCCAGCGCCAAGCGCAAAGAATCCTCTGTGACGTGCGGATTGCCGTCACGGTCGCCGCCGATCCAGCTGCCGAGCCGCAGAAAACTTTTCGGGCGCCTCTCGAGCAGGCGCTCCCAGCGCGCGTACAGCGCCGGCATGACGGGCAGAAAAATATCCCGCAGATAAGTCAATGCCGTATCGACTTCGTCGGCCACGTACAAGCGTTCGTGCCTAAGCGCTCGCGTCTGCCACAGCAAGCCAATTTGTGCTGCAATCGCTTCTTCAATCACTTCCCCTGCAGCGGTCTCTTGATAACCCAAGTCCCGCTGCACCATCAACGCCGCGATGCGGTTGCGATGATCAAGCATGCTCTTGCGCATCACCTCCGTGGGGTGCGCAGTCAGCACCGGCGTGATGAGCGCACGGTCAAGCAAGGCGGCAGCATCGGCACGCTTGACGCCCTGTGCCTCCAAAAAATCCAGTGCCGACGCCAGCGTGCTGTCCTTTTCGGCCGCTGCGCCTTGTCGATCCTCGGCGAGGTTCGCCAACATCGAAAACAGCATGAAGCTACGCACGAAGGCCACGGTCTCGTCGAGCGACAGGCTCTCCCAGCCGGCGGCGAGCCCTCGAGGATTGGCAATGCCGCGGAAGCGATCCACGGAGGCCGCCCGAATGGCTTCGATTCGATCAAGGAGCGCATCGCCGCCGTAGGTGCGGATCACATCGCCCAGAAGCTTTCCAAGGAATCGAACATCTGCGTTTTGGGTGATCGCAGGGGCGGCGCGTGTCATAGATGCAACCATATAATATATAAGGAACAGGGATACCCGATTGGCTCGCTATAAGCCATATCCTACAGGCGCGCCCGCAGCGCGCTGATTAAGACACCCGGCCATTTTCTATATAGTGACGCTTACAAATACTTACGCGGCAACGCGATTTCGTACTCGTTGGGGGAAAATCAATGCTTTCGAAGACCTGGATTCGCTCCATCGTACCCGCGCTTATCTTAAGCCTCTCGCCCATGCTCACCATGGCGCAGGGAGTCAGTGTTTCGGTGAATATTGCCCCACCGGAACTACCGGTCTATGACCAACCGCCGATTCCCGGAGATGGGTATCTGTGGACTCCTGGCTATTGGGCTTGGAGCGACGACATCCAAGATTACTACTGGGTGCCGGGCACGTGGGTCGAGGCGCCTCAGCCGGATTATCTGTGGACTCCCGGATATTGGGCCTTCGGGGAAGGTGCGTATCTTTGGCACGCCGGCTATTGGGGCCCGACGGTCGGATTTTATGGTGGAGTCAATTACGGCTACGGCTACGGCGGCCGAGGCTACGAAGGCGGCTACTGGCGGGGAGGCCACCTATTCTACAATCGCGCAGTCGTCAACGTAGGCTCGGTGCATATCACCAACGTCTACAATAAAACCGTCGTCAACAATGTCACCGTCAACCGCGTGAGTTTCAACGGCGGCAACGGCGTTCGAGCCCAGCCCACGTCACGGGAATTGGCCGCGGGGCGCGATCGCCACATCGCGGTCACCTCCGCGCAGCGGCAGCATGAACAGACCGCGCGCTCGAACCCGGAATTGCGCGCCGCCGCCAACCATGGCCGCCCGCCGATTGCTGCGACTCCGCGGGCGGGGAATTTCTCGAATCCGGTACCTGCGCACAATGCAGGACCCGCGCACAATGCGGGACCCGCGCACAATGCAGGCGCCGCTAACGCAGAGCGTGCGAGTCCGCAGCCGCGCCAGAGCACGCCGCGTCCGGCGCAAGAACCTGCCCCGAATCGCGCGCAAGAAAGTGCTCCGAATCGCAACACTGCAGCGCCGAATCGAAGCGTTGCCCCACCCGAGCGTGTAAATCAACCCCGCGAACCTGCGCCGGTTCACGAATCCGCGCCGCCCCGCCAACCCGCGCCGGTTCGCGCGCCTGCACCCGTTCGGGAGGCCGCACCCGTGCGCGAACCCCCGCCCGTTCATCAGGCTCCGCCGGCTCGCGAGGCCCCGCCGGTTCGTCAAGCTCCGCCGGCTCGCGAGGCGGCCCCGCCGGTTCGTCAACCTCCGCCGGCTCCTCGCGAAGCTGCGCCGCCCCGCCAAGCGCCCCCGCCTCGCGAAGCTGCGCCGCCGCCTCGCCAAGCGCCCCCGCCTCGCGAAGCTGCGCCGCCGCCTCGCCAAGCGCCAGTTGAGCAGCGCCGTCAACCGGAGCAAACTCAACAACCGAGACCCGCGGCGCCGCCGAAGCCGCAGCCTCGCGAGGCTCCGCATCCCGCGGAGCGCCCGGAACATCCAGGGGAGCATCCCAGAGGAACATGAGCACTATCAGCCATGACCAAAAAGCGAATCAGTTCACCACCGAGGTTGACGGACATCGCGCAGAGCTAGATTACACAGTGGCCGACGGCGTGATGAGCATCACCCATACCCGCGTTCCCCAAGCCATTGGGGGACGCGGCATCGCTGCGGAATTGATGCGCGAGGCGGTGAAGGTGGCCGGGGAACGCGGATGGTCCATCAATCCGGCCTGTTCCTACGCTGCCGCGTATATGCGCAAGCATGCGCAAGCATCCGACAAACGCCATATCGACGAACTGCTGGATGAGGCGCTGGAAGAATCCTTCCCCGCCAGCGACTCGCCCTCGGTGGGCGGCAGCAGCTAGCGGGGAATTTGCAGCTGCCGGCTAAGGCAGCATGGGGCGGCCCTCATGCGCCACCAATAGGTCATGCATGTCGTTCGCATGCTCCTCTTCCACGATCAGAATATGCTGCAGCATGGTCCGGGTCCCCGGATCATCCTCGCCGAAATAGCGAATCAATTCGCGATAGTGATCGACCGCGATTCTTTCCGCGATCAAATTCTCCTTGATCATTTCGACCAGGTTGTCAGCCGTGCCATATTCAGACGCGGCACGCGTCGCCAAGCCGGTGGGATTGAAATCCGGTTTTCCTCCCAGCTGGTTGATGCGCTCGGCGACTTGGTTCATGTGTTCCGTCTCTTCCTTGGCGTGTTGCGCGAATTCCGCCTTCACCCCTTCGCTGGAAATCCCCTGGGCAGCGACGGCATGCATGGTGTATCGCAAAACACAGACAATTTCTGTGGCCAAAACGGATTGCAAAATCTCGATGGTCTTCTTGACATCGCCTTGGTACGTGAACGTCACGCCGCCGCTGGCGATATTTTTTCGCGCCCGCTCGCGCAATGTTTTGATGTCCGTTAGAAACGGCTTTGGTTCGCTTTTGTGTTTATCCACGTTAGTCTTGCTCCTGGAGAATGCTTCCGCGATCGCATTTATACACCGCCTGGCGTCAATTTTCAGGTGACATCGATTTTGCCCTCGTCAGACGGCGAGCCAAGCGTCTGTCGGGCTTGCGCCGACACGCAAGAGCCTACGCAGCGCTCAAAGCCGACTCCAGCGCTGACAGCAGCGGCCCCAGCTTCGGCGGATTGGCTTCCAGCGTCGGCGTGACGCCATAGTCTCGCAGCGTACGCGAGCACACTGGGCCTATGGATGCAACGACGGATCGATTCAGATGACTTGCCAACTCCGCTGCGTTACCGGCCTTCTGCGCAATCTGGTAGAGATTGTGCATTTGTACCGCGCTCGTAAAAACGACGGCATCAACGCGGCCCTGCCGCAATGCGTCGAGCAACTCAACGAGGGGCTGGGTATTCGCAGGCAAGGCCCATCGGTACGTGGCAATTTCATGGACCGTTGCGCCGCGGGCCTGAAGTGCCTGTGCCAGTGCTTGATTTGTCGCGCCGTATCGCTGTACCAGGATCGAGCAGTCCTTGACCGCAGTACCCGCGAGGGCAGTTAAAACCGTCTCGGTGGTAAAAGGAGAAGCAGCCCGTATATCGATACGAATGCCGCGCGCATTCAATTCACCGACCGGCTTCGGTCCGCGCACTACAACGATCGATGCGGCCAACAATTCCTTAAGCGTAGTGGTCAGGTGGGCGGCGTCTGTCGCGGAAAACAGCGCTCGAGTACCCACGCCGGTCTGAAAGATGCAGATTTTGAAAGGGTCGACGCGCCATCGCTCGAGCAAGGAGAGCACGGCTTGGGGGTCGACATCCGGCACCTCTTCCAGCGCCGGCGCGAGCATCGGCACGCCGCCGCGGCGCGCAACCAACTCCGCAAGGTGGGCCCCGGTGCGAGTTTCCAGTATCGCCACGACTTTAGATTTCATCTCGAGGCCATTCAACCACCATAATGCAGACATGTCGACTTGCCTCAAAATACTTTTCAGCGCCGTTTTTGTCTTCGCCTGTGCGCCCGCACTCTCCGAGCAGCCGCCGGCGGACGCCGAAGCGGTTCGCCAGGAATTCGTCGCCGCCATGCAGCGCATCCGTCTGCACCAAGCGGACCTGCCGGAATCAGCGGCACTGCAGAGCTACGTCATACACGACTACCTGGTTGCGGCGAGATGGCGTCGCGACCTCACCTTAAGACCCGACGAAAGCCTCGACGCGGCGATTGATGCGTTCCTGCATGCCCATGCGGGGCAACCCGTGGCGCGTGCGCTGCGGCGGGACTGGCTCACGAGCCTCGCGCAGCGCCGCCGCTGGGATTGGTTCCTGCCTCGCTCCGTCGACGTCAATGATCCGGTGTTGATCTGCGACAGGCTCGAGGCGAAAGGACTCGCCGCCGCGGCGCTGCTGCGCTGGATTGTGCCGCAGAAGCCGCCTGCCGAATGCGCGGATGTGTTTGCATGGCTGCGACAACAAGGGTTTCTCACCGCGTCCTTGGCGGAGGGGCGCACGCGCGCGGCGCTGTCTGCGGACACGCCGCGCCTGGCGCGCGAATTCGCGGCCGACGTTCCCCTAGGGCGCAGGGCGGCGCTGTTGCAGTGGTCGGATCTTCTGGATTCACCGCGGTCCGCATTGAATGTGCTGGCCACCCATCCAGCATTGGCCGTCGAACCGGAGGCATTGGCTACCGGGTTCGACAAGCTTTCACGCAGTGAACCCGCCTTTGCATTGGATCTGCTTCCGCGGCTGCTCGCTCGCGAGGGCTTGGCGCCGACGCTGCAGGATCGGCTGAAGCGTTCTGCGGCGTTGGGCGCGGCGTACGACCGGGATCCGCGAGCGATGACGGCATTCGACGAACTGCCGCAGGCAGCCGTCGACAGCCAAGTGCAGGAGTGGCGAGCACGCGCGGCATTGTGGAAAGGCGATTACGCTCGGGCGCTCGCATGGATGGAGCAGATGCCTCCGAGCCTTTCCGCAACGCCCCGTTGGCGGTATTGGCACGCTCGCGCCGTGGCGGCAACCACGGGGGATGATGCCGCCGCGCCGCTGTTCGCTGAGATCGCCGGCCTTCGAGACTTCTATGGCTATCTCGCGGCTGACCGCCTGAAACAACCCTACAATATGAACGTGCGGCCCTCGGCGCTCGACGCGGCGGCGCAAACCGCGCTCAGCAGTCAACCGGGGCTGATTCGCGCGCACGAGCTTTTCGATTCCGACATGACGGAAGATGCGATCTCGGAGTGGACCGCGGTTCTGGACGGCGCCGATGCGGCGCTGAAAGTTCAAGCTGCGCTGCTCGCCTCCCGTTGGGGCTGGTACGCGCAAGCGATTACCACCTTGGCGCAGAGCGGCGAATTCGACGATGTGACGCTGCGCTACCCGCGCCCTTACCTGGATGCCGTGAGCGATGCCGGCAAGCTCGCGCAGTTGCCGCAGGATTGGATACTGGCCGTCATGCGCCAGGAGAGCTTGTTTCGCAAGGACGCGGTATCCCGCGCTGATGCGCGCGGCGTGATGCAATTGGTGCCCTCCACGGCCTCTGCGATCGCCCGCCGCTGGCACTTGTCCTCACCCGGTCGTGACGGCCTGTTTGATCCGGCGATCGCGGTTCCGCTGGGGGCCGCTTACCTGCGTGAATTGTTGGATCGCTATGGGGAACAACTCGCTGTGAGTCTCGCGGCCTACAACGCAGGTCCGGCGGCCGTCGTGCGATGGCTGCCACCGAAGTCCATGGACGCCGATGTTTGGATCGAAAACATCCCCTACAACGAAACGCGCGGCTATGTGCAGCACATCCTAGAGCACATTGTAGCCTTTGCCTCGGTGCGCGGTGCGGAAGTGCCGCGACTCGAAATCTTGTTGTCCAAGGTGGAACCTGCAACACCGCCCTTGTGATAGCTTTGAGAACAACTGGGAGTGAATCAAAAGATGAAATCAAAATTATTGCTCTGCGCTGCTATCGTTGCCGGTGCGGCACTGGCCGATGCCGCACTGACGGCTGCCTTTGCCGACACCGTCGTGGTAAGCGCCGATCGGATGATCGACGTGCTGACGGGACGAATCGTAGAGCACCCGCAAATCACCATTACCGATGGCCGCATTGCCGCCGTGGGCGTTCATGGATCCGCATTGCCGGCGGGAGCGCGCCGCGTGGATCTTCCGGGCATGACACTACTGCCCGGGTTGATCGACATGCATACGCACCTGACTTCGGATCCGCATTTCAGCGGCTATCGCCGCCTGCAATTCACCGATAATTTCTGGACAGTCGTCGGCGTCGCGAATGCCAAAAAGACGCTCGAGGCCGGCTTTACCACGGTCCGCAATGTCGGTTCGGCGAACTACGATGACGTCGCGATCAAACAGGCCATCGAACAAGGTATGGTGCCGGGACCGCGCATCGTTCCCGCAACCTACGCCATCGGCGCTACGGGCGGCCACTGCGATGCGACGGAATTGCCCCCATCAGTCTCGGTACCCAAGCCTGCGGTCGCGAATGGTGCCGAGGAGATCCGCGCGACGGTTCGCAAGCTGCGCAAGTACGGCGCCGAAGTGATCAAGTTCTGCGGCACCGGCGGCGTGCTATCCAAGACCGACAGCGTGGGTGGGCAGCAGTACGACCTGGCGGAAATGAAGGCGCTGGTGGATGAAGCACACATGCTGGGGTTGCGGGTTGCGGTACACGCTCATGGAACCTCGGGGATCAAGGACGCCATACGCGCCGGAGTCGACACCATCGAACACGCCAGTCTCGCCGACGATGAGGCCTTTGCATTGGCCAAGCAGCATGGCACCTGGTTTTCAATGGACATCTACAATGATGATTACATTCTGGCCGAGGGCGAGAAAAACGGCGTGTATAAAGAGTCGCTGGAAAAGGAACGCACGATCGGCTTGAAGCAGCGCCAGACCTTTCAAGCGGCGGTTAAAGCAGGCGTCAAGATGGTTTTTGGCACCGATGCGGGCGTGTACCCCAACGGCTTCAACGCACGCCAGTTCGTCACCATGACCAAATGGGGCATGACGCCCATGCAGGCGATTCAAGCCGCAACGGCCAATGCCGCCGAGGCACTGGGCCGACCGGGCGATGTCGGCGCCATAGCCGTGGGCCGATATGGAGACCTCATCGCGGTTGCCGGCGACCCGATCGGCGATATTGCGCGGCTGCAATCCGTAGGGTTTGTCATGAAGGGCGGCGAGATCGTCAAAATGCCCACCAACTAAGCGGTCGGCCCCAGCCCTCGACAATTCCAGAACCTCGCAATCGCGCGGGACAATATCGAGGTAACTACGCGGCGTTCGGCCTATCGGCGGCGTGACCGAGCGCGCGCGCTTCCCGTGGCAAAGTCTGTGGCGATATGCGCGCGAATCCGTTTGCGTATTTCTTCGGAAACAGGAGTTTGGTCGAGTAGCTCGAGCAAACGTTCGTTTGACACGATTCCTCTGCCGGCAAGTTCGCGCGTGAATACAACATCCTTCTCACGGCCAGCAACATACTTAGCAATCGCGAGATCATGAGGATCCAAACAGAGTCCCGCCACGCCGCCGGTATCCCCTGCGGGCAAATTCACCAACCGGCCTTTCCAGCCTTTGGGAAGTGTGGCCGTAGTTTCGTCGACCGGGTCCGCGTAATAGCCGAACTGTTCATGGAATTTAGAATCTTGACCTATGGCATTCAACCATTCCGTGCGTGAAGCGTCGCGCTTGGCTATGAGATCCACTTCCGCAGATCGTACGATGTCGTCGGCCATATCGGGGTGCTTGCCATGCAGAGACTGGCTGCCAATAATGATGAATTGCTTTTCGCCCGTGATCCGGCCGGCAGCACGCAGAACATGATCAACCTGCTGCTTCTTCATTCAGCCTTCTCACGTCCTCGCGCGACAGCATGCCGATGTAAGGCGGCGACTGGCGCATTTGGTTGGAGCGCTCGTCTCGCCCCAGAATCAGCGCAAACAATTCACCGTCGCCCGCACGCTCGAGCAATCTCTTCCATTCGCCGTAGGCGGAATTCCACACACCGCTCGCCTTCCAACGATGCAAATTGCCGAGACCGTGCGCACGTATGTGTTGTGCCGTAAAGCGCGACACTACAGCTGCGGCCAAGCGACGCTTGTGCTCGTCCAATTGCTCAGTAGAAAATCCGCCGCGCGCCGCGGGACGAATACCGCGTTCCGTGAGATCCAAATGATCGCCCTCGTCGAGGCCCCACGCGTCAAGGGTCGGCTTCGGGAGGATGACCCCCAGTGAGTTTCCAATGCGCCGAACGGTCAGCTTCATGGGGAGATTATAACCCGTTATAACGGCACCTTCAAGAAGTGCAAGCGCCCCGCGGCCAAGGCGATCACGAGGCTACCGCCCCGAACACTCCAGCTCCCTAGTGGAGTGTAATCCTGCCTCGAGGCAATGACCGGGCCGGAGGCAGCTCCGTGTCAACCTGCCGCGGCTGAGCGGCGCAGGTCGACGGCTTGTGCTCGATGGTGACCGGCACCAGCTGAAGCTGCTCGGTCGGCCACTCGATCAGGGGCGAATAGGCGGGTTTGGGTTTAGGTTTGCGCGTAGTCATGATGGCACCTCGTTGCGTTCCGTTACGTCAGGACGTCTCCTCAGAAATGATCAATGCGGTCGAGCTCCTGCATCTGGAGCAAATTCTGTTGGGGCGGGGTTGCGCCGGGATTTCGCGCAGCTCGGTCAGGATTTCAATTGAAACGCTGGATTGATGTAATTCCCTGCCTGCAGCGCGGGTTTGCAAGTAACAGCGGTGCAGAATCCGTTGACCTCACTGGAAGATGACTTTGCCGCAACCCTCCGAGTCCTTGCGCTGCAGGATGGGCCGACGGTGTTGGTGGGCCACTCCTTTGCGGGAACGATTATTAGCGAAGCGGGCAATGATCCGAAGGTTTCGGCGCTAGTGTACGTGGCCGCTTGGGCTGCGGCGCGAAACCGCTACAGCAGACTGTAACGCCGCTAAATCTGAAATGCCGGAGACCAGGCGTCGACCCACTAAAACACCTGGTGTGCCGCGAAGACCCAAGCCGCGCGCCTCGGTATCGTTGCGCATCAGCAGGTTATCAATTGCCGCTCGATGCGCAACCAGGTCCTTGTGCAGTTGGACCATGTCAATCCCCGCACCTCGCAATGCCGCTTCTACTTGCTTGTTTTCGGCAAGCCGAG
>Ga0193727_1000405_pt1 | contig 16525 bp, 18 predicted proteins | sample H2c2metaG_FD_143051 | JGI IMG/M metagenome (GOLD analysis project Ga0193727, IMG submission 143051) | Soil microbial communities from a riparian zone of the East river system, Colorado, United States - H2c2 | ecosystem: Environmental > Terrestrial > Soil > Riparian zone | place: USA: East River...
AATGATGAAAATGATAAAAATTATAAAAATTATAAAAATTATAAAAATTATAAAAATTGTTTGGTTTGCCTTTTTTGTGTAAAAACTCAGAATTTACCGGAGGCCCTAGCGCTACAGCATTGACCGAACCTCACAAGCGACCTTGCTTTTACCCCTGGAGCCTTAAAGGTCAAGAGGCTAGCTAGTATATAAAATAAACAGCAAGGGGTTATAAAAATATACTATTAAACCTTAGCCTTTTTTAACCTTAGGGCTGAACTTTATTATAAGAATAGAGAACTTTAAGTGAGGATAAATTAACTTTAATTAGAACTTCTCACAATACATTAGGTAATAATAAATATCTTCAGTAATCCAAAACTATTAGAAAATAAATCTTTATTTTTCAAAATTATATGTTTTTTAAAGACTTCTAAAGACTTATTAGATTAGGGCTAAGATAAAATTATAATTGTTAACGCTAGAATAAAAAGGCTACTTTCAATCTACATCACAATGTTTTAATTAAAAAGATACGTTTTTCGAGGCTTATTGAAATCAAATTGAAGATGTTTTAGAAAGCATATCTGAAAGAGGTTTAATAAAGGATGAGTTAAATGGTTAAGTATTAGGCTAGGCTAATTTTAGGTATTAAAAAATACGGGTATCAATATTTATACAAAAAACAACAAAAATAATAATTTAGTAACTAAGTCAGTCTTTATAATATAAACATAACCACATAATTACCATTAAGATTTTATAAATCTTTACAAAAAGTTAAGAATAACTATAACTATCGATAGTAGCCATGTAACAATAAGTAGAAATTTAGATCAAAAATTAATAAGTAATAATTATTTACCTTTACATTTTTAATTAACAAATTCAGATAAAAAAGTTTTTATAAATATGTATTTAAACAGACAAATACTAAAACAATACAACTCTTTAATCTATACAGAATATTCTTCAATATTAGATTAAAATAAATAAAACTTACTTTAATAATATATTAAAAGTACATCCAAGATGTTATAAAATTATAACATTTTTTTGTGTTTTTTTATTTAGGTAGAAGCGGTTATTAAAATAAAACTCTTTTACTTTCAGATGAATAACCTTAAAGACCTAAAGTTTGTTGTGTTTCGAGTGTGTTTCATCTAATCTATTAATCTCGTCTAGCTCTCACCTCACCTCATATTCTGACTTTGGTCTTAAATTAAGAATTCTGACTTTTTGCTTAAACTAAAAGAACAAGCAACAAGCAACAAACAACAAACAACAAGAAAAATAAAAAGCAAAAGTAATTGTTTGTTAAAATTTTATGTGTTTTTAGATCTTTTATAATCGGTCTTTTATAAAGATCTCTAACTGAAATTAATCTGTTGTGTTACGTTGTTTCTATTAGTTGTCTTGTTTTATCATTTGTTGAAAAATAGGGAAATCTTATCAATATTTGTAAAAAGTTTAGAGTTAGGTAAGTTTATCTTAATCTTTTAATAGTTTTCATTTTCACTATGAGTTGAAATTACAACTTACACCGCTGCCATATGGCAGCACAAACCAGGAAAAACCGTATTTTTTGTGAGATCAAACCAATATTATTCTTTACCTATACTAACTATTTCGTCTTTTTAATTTGTATTCGTTGTGCTCTAACCTATATCTATTTCTATCGTTCTCTCGGCTGTCCAATTTTGTTGTTTTGTTTTGTTTTGTTTATTTATTTATTTTTAATTTTATTACTAAAAACCTTTTGGTCTCAACATTAGTCACATCTTTAGCTTAATTGGTAAAGTATCTGCCTTCGAAGCAGCAAGTTATTGGTTCAAGTCCATTAAGGTGTTAAAATTTCTTATTTTTATTTCTTTTTATTATAACTTCTCTTGGTTCCCTCTGTTCCCTTGGTTCCCTTGGTTCCCTCTGTTCCCTTGGTTCCCTGGCTTCCCTCTGTTCCCTTGGTTCCCTTGCCTCTTGTTCTTATTTTTATCAGAATACTCGCTTTTGTTTACACAAGCACCCTGATTTCTTATTTGTATAAGAATACTCGCTTGATGCTTTAGATTCTAAATTGTCTAAATTGAGGTGTTAGTGGTTTTAATTCCTTTGTCGACTCCAAGCCATAAATAAATGATATTAAATCATTGACTCTCTTAAGTTCAGTTACTTTTAACCCCAAGAGGTACTTTAGCTCGATATCCTTTGATTAAGTTTATGAGCCCAACTTAAAGGTAAAATTTATACCTTACCTTGTAGCACTTAAAAAAATAAAAACACCCGCATATAAGGTAATTTGTAGGGGATTTTGCTAATAAATCTAAGTTTTTAGCACTCAATTTTTTTAATAATGGTTTACAGTCAAAAAGATGGTTACTCAAATCCAACGCCTTAAAATCTTTAGGTTCTATTAAATGTCGTCTTTTATCATAGTATAGTCTGACTTTTTTATCTTTAAAACAGGAGTTACATGCCCAGCCTTCTTAAATATATCCTTTGCATTTCTTAAACTGGTTTGTGTATACTCAAAAACAAAACAAAAATTATTTTTTTTTAGCACTTTTCAAAGTATTTTTAAAGTGAGACACTAATTAAGAATGAAAATAACCGAAGCTTTTGATTCTTGTAGTAGCCTTATTAGATCTCTCAACTCAGAATTTACATATCGGACTTAAATATACTACTCCTAACTCCTAATGTTTAACCTCAAGATAATCTTTACTTTCACTAAATCAGATCTTAAATCTCGATATAGTAAGAATAAAGGTAATTTTAATTTCTCCGGTTTTAAAGCTAAAATTTTAGATTCCATATCTTTATCTTTTATATCAGAAATGAAACCATCCGTAGTAACAGAAACAACTTATCTGCCCATCATAGAAATATTGTGTAAACATTCCATGCTAAACTTATTATAAATGCCGTAGTTAATTAAGCTAATATTGGATTGGAAAATTAAGTGCAATTCAGCCTAAAGATTTTCAAGTCCTTGTTATTTGCAAGTCCTAGTATAAAAACTCTTCTTATTTGACATGCCTCGAACAACATTTCCGTAAATGGAATTCCCCCATTTCTTATATAACTTCTGCAATCTGATTAAAAATCATCAGTAAAATATTAAGACCAAAAACAGCAGAACTAGTTAATAAACTTGAAGGAAAAAATAGACAAATAGGAAGTAGATATTTAATTTTATTAATTATTATAAATGTAGTATTCATATTATTTTATATTTTTATGATTATATATGCGAATGTTGAACTAAGTAATAATATAGAGGATTATATCAATGTTCATTTAAAAATGAAAAAAGGTGTTATTATGTTATTATTAGTGAAATCTAATTTTATTGAAAATAAAAATAAGATAGATAAATTTAAGTATTTTAATGTCTGGGGTATATTACAGAGTAAAAACAGAAAGGGTATTATGGAGAGTCTTGATAGTATTTGTTGATCTGAATTGAGTAATATTGGTTCGAAAGATAAAAATGTAGGATATATTGCAGGTGTTGAGAGTGTAACGATAAATAACTCTACAGGTAGTGAAAAGAATATTATTAAAATTAGTTAAGAAGGTATAGAAAATAAAATTATGAATTTATCTAGTTTAAGTGAAAATTTAATTAATAAAAAATAGTGGAAGGGGTAACGGATACTAAATAAAGTATTGACAGAGAATTAGGTATAGATATAAAAATGGTAGATGAAGAGTTTAAAAATTACTTATTTATTTAAAAATTTCCAGTTGTTATATTACAAAGAAAAATTATTAGAAATTAGTGATTAATTTAGTAGATGATTTAACTATGTTGGGGGTGGATAAAGAGTATTTCAAGGAAATAACAGAAATGTTAAGAAAGGGAAAAAAGATTTAATAAGTACAAATTATAATAGAAATTTAGAGGTTAATAAAATATTTATTAATATTAAATATTTTTAACTTTATTTAGATTTATCTAATCTTTGTCAGAAAAAGAATGCAAAATTAAATTTAAGTATTTGGGATGATTTTATTCAAGCGTTAGAAACAGCTTAAAAGTTTAAGCATATTGAACTAACAAAAATAAATGAAAAAATAATAAATAATGTTAAAGAAAAATATAAAGAGTATACTGAAAGGAAAAATCTATATGGAACATAAAGAAAAGAAAAGAAAAAAAAAAAGAAATTCTGAAGATACTACTAAGATAATTCAAAAGGAATTGAAGGAATCCGGATACCAAAAAAATTATGGATGGTATTTTGTTGGAATCCTTTAATGTTTTTAAAAAAAGATGAATGGTTAACTAATATAAATATTGAGAGAGTAAAGGATTTTTCTATAATAATAATTAATCAAATTGAAAATTTTATTCACCAAATTTTTGTGGATATTGCAGTTAAAAATATTTGGTAGCGGTAAGGTTGCTGAAACTTATAGTGATAGTCCTAAAATAGTAAAGAAAGAAAGAAAGTTAAGAAAAAAGATGAGGAATTGGGTAGGGAAATGTATAAGGAACAAAAGACTAGTGGATTAGATGTATTGTTAAATCAGATTAAAAAAATAGAGTCAATGAAAATAAGCAAGGATAAATTTAGTAAATGGAGTACGGATAATAACTCATTATTTAATACTATTGATAAAATATTCGAATCAGGGTTAAGTAAACTAGATAAACAAATTGTTTTAGAAAAAGCTATATTCGAATATGATAAATTTCTTTATAGATAATCTGCATATAGTAAGTAATGAAATTAAAATATTTTCTCAAGAATATAATAATATTTCTACAAACTATACAAATCTTTAACGATTATACAAAATATAGATCTATTAAATTAAAGAAATTATTTAATAGTGACAAAACTAATGCTATAATTATTTTAATGTTAATTTATATTTATATGAATAAAGATAAAAATATTTCATTAATATTTAAATTTATTTTAGATAAAATATTATTTAAGAGTCAGTATCAGTATATAGAAGGAATTAATAAAACTGTTTATTTGTTCATGTTAGTCATGTTAGCTAAATACTTTACTAAGATATTTTTGTTAAGTAAGGAGGATAGCGCAGAGAATTTTTTGAATCAGTTAAATATATTTGTAGTTATAGTGAATTAAAGCCTTTAATTAAAAATTTAGATGATAAACCTTTGATTAAATTAGGTGATACTCTTTATTGTTTAGTTGAGGATAATTATAAACTTATTAAAACTGAATTAATAACCCATAGTCTAACAAGTAAAGAATTAGTTGTAAAGATTAATCATATTTATCTTAATAAACTAATTAGTTCTAATATATCTCTGTATTTACTTCCAATGGTTTCAGTGACTAAAGATGTAGAAAATAACGGAGATTATTATCCATATTATGTAAATAATACAAATGTATTAGGGCTAGAAGAATGTAAAGTTATTAAAGGGAAATATGATAAAAAATATTACACTATAGGATCAAAACAGTTTTATGAAGGAAATAATTTTATTAATCAGATAAATAAGATAAAATTTCAAATTAATCTTGAAATGTTAGGATTTGTTTTAAATGAATGGAAAATAAGGAATCTATATTCTTTAAAGGATATATGTTTAAAGAAATTTATGAGAATGATAGTAAAGATATAAAAAGGGAGAAATTAAAACATAATGCAGTATATTCACTATATTATAATATTATACATATTGCTTACTTATTTAGAAATCAAACACTTTTTTTACCTGTTTATGCTGATTTCAGAGGTAGAATTTATACATTATCTAATTATTTGTCTTATCTAGGTAATGATTTAGCTAGATCATTGCTTCTATTTGATACTGAAGAATATTTAAAAAGAGAAGGTTTAGACTGTCTTAAAAGATACTTCACTAATTTAGCAGGTTTTTATAAACTGTCATGGAACGATAGATTAAATAAATATGAAGAAGTATGAAGAAATTTCCACTATGCCCTTGTAGATTATTTAAATTAAGATTCTAAAGATAAAATAGAAAAGTTCCTTTCTAATGTCTCAGAACCTTTCCAATTTTTTAGTTTAGTTTTAGCTATGAGTAATGACATGGCAGGAGTTGTCGTGGAACATTAAAAAGTGAGAATACAAAATCCTAGATTGTTTTATGCCAGCTGTAGCGGTATTCAACACATATCTGCTTTAATCTTAGATCCAAATTTAGCAACTTATAGTAAGTTTTTACAAATAAATTCAATCCTTCCGCTTAAATACTTGCAGATTTTTATAACTATGCTTTAGGTTTAATACACGATAATTTATTAAATTAAGAAAATCTTAATATACAAAATATAAAATTAAATAGAAAGATAATAAAAAGAACGGTAATGACGATACCTTATAATAATATATCTTTAACTGGAATAGGAGAACAATTAGAAGAACATATTAAAAAGATATGGAAATTAAATAATTATGATTTTATTTTACCTGGTGAATTATCACTTAATGGTAAATATTTTTATATTACAAGTAAAGAATTTGGTAAATTAACTAAATTAACCTATGAGGTACTAACTAAAGACATTCCTTCTTTAAAAAAAACTGAACTTTTTATTTTATTCTTAAAAAAACAAAACTGAACTTTTTATTTTAAAAATATTATTAATATTTTAAATACTATTAATTTTCCTATAATTTGGGAAACACATGCGGGTTTGAATATAAAATATCAACAAATAAAATTTAGTTCTAAAGCTATAACTATAAAATATAATTGAATCCAAGGAAGTCAAGCTATAACTATCTCTATACCTACTGATAAAATAGATAAAGTAAAAATGTCAAGATATTTTATGCCTAACTTCATACATTCTTTAGACGCTAGTAACGTTCATTTATTGATTAACTATTTATCTAAACAAGATAATATTTATTTTTATACAATACACGATTGTTTGCTAGTAGAAAAAGAATATGGGATATATATATATAATTGTGGCAATTGTTTGTACAAGGCAAATAAATATTAAAAGTTGCTCAACGGTAGGTAGTACAATGGGTTTACCCTATTCTACACATCGCAATTAGTTTAACAATTAACGAGAGGTGTTCAACCTCACACTAACACTAACTCAATTTTATCAAATATATTATACAAACACTACAATATCTCCACACACATTCACACTCCATCACAAATAGGTTTATACAGGTATCTTTTTAATCCAATATAACTGAACTTAACGTTTAAACCACAATAAAAAAAGTGAGGTGTGTGGTTGCAACACACATAGAATTTATTATTCATAGATCACACATCACGCCACCAATAGGTAATTATTAATAGGGTGGTTATAATTACCATCAATGTTGTGTGTGATTCTCACCTAAATATAGATATTACACATAACCCTACACACCCATTTAAACCTATCAACATATAACCCCCACATACATACATACATAATCACCAAGCTGTGTTATTGAAGGTTGATAGGAATAGGCATTATACTAAGATAGGTACAAATTAGATAGTTAGTATAAATTATGCTTACCACATATTCTACCTACACTTTATATACAATTATTTATCAATAATTGTAAAAGTGGAATATAAAATATAGATATCCCTATTGATTACTAGTGGTAGGTGCCCATCACTACGATCGAGATAGACCCTAGACTAGCAAAAAGTGGTGATGTGTGTATTTGCACACCTCTTTCACCCATACACTAATCTTAACACATATAATCCAATGTTTCGATTACAATCACTCGATATAGTATAAGATTTACACAATATCTAAATATACTTATCGATTACCTAGTCTAAAATTTAATATAAGGTAAACCTTGGATTAAAGAGCAGTGTGTAGTCAACGTATAGAAATATTTAATATTTATCTACAGGAGAGCGAGCTTAGATATACGTTTTGTGAGAGGTGGGTTACACATTACAACAATACTATAGTTAAACCCCTGTATAGAATGATTACCACCTACACCATACCCTCACCAAACAATACGAGAGACTATGTTGCAGTTATAGTGTGTGTACTTAATATAACCAGATTACATTCCTATTATATATATCTCACTAAATGAATGTATAATGAGCAATTCTAAGCAAATTATAGTAAAATTAAATATTTTACCATCTCCGCTCGGGCCTTTAATGTGATAAAAGAATACAAATGTCTTTACTACACCTTCTACCGTTGTTCAAATTGAAATTGTTTAAAAATTACAATTTGGATTTACTTTTAATCTTTAATTATTAAAGTAAGTTTTATTATAACCTTTATGATCCACACAGAGACACAATAAGCTTGAAATATTTTTGCACTTTTCTTTTTAAATATTTATAAAAATTTGGCGATTCTGATCTTTTTAATTCTAAATGAATAGGTAAATAATGATTATCGACTATTTTTTTATCTAAACTTCTACTTATTGTTACATGAGTACTTGCTATACTTATGCTTAATTTTTGTAAAGATTTATAGAATCTAATTGGTATTTGTTTGCAAATAGTATGCCCTTCTGATAATTTGATTATTTCCTCAAAGGTCAAAGAATCTCTACTAACACCTGCAAACACTGATTTAGTAACTAATTTATCATTTTTATCTAAATAGGTATAACCGTATTTTTTAATACCTAAGAAGTAGGCTTCTTTAATGGTTAAACCGTTTAATTCATCTTTCATTAAACCTAAATCACTTCCTATAAATTTATCGTCTAGTTTTTTAGTACTAAATACAGAATCAGTGTCCGAATATACACAGCTTCCATCAATTTTAAATGGTATCATCTGAATTCTAGCATAAGAGGTTACCGCAGCGGCAATAGCTACATTAGCTTTAACTAAAGAATACTTATTATTTAATTTTATTTCTAATTCACTATTTAGTTCTTGTGTTAAATCATCTTTAATATTAGAATGTATTAATAAAGTAATTATTTCATCATTAATGGGATTATTAGAAGGCACTGTTAAAAAGGCATTTATTGATATTTACTTTAAAGATGAAGGATATTTATTAAAAACTCACAATAAAATTATTCCATAAATTAAGGACAGGTTTTAAATAAAAAATTGAAAATAAAGAATATATAGAAATTGTAACAAGTACAAAGGAAAAAAGATATCTTGAATTACCTCTCTGTAAATCACAATACAGAGAATAAAATTTAGGGGGGTTATATACCCCATTTATTATATAACAAATTAATAACCTGACCTTTAGAGTACTCTTTCCTCTTACCTTTAATCTCTTTAATGATTGAGTAAAAAGGTTTTATTGTTTATGAGTGCGTCGTTATTCGCATTATACAAATCTTCTTACTTTTTACTACATCTGTTGGGTAGATAAAAGGCAGTTTTTACCTTAATTTTACACCCTTATTATTTGAAAGTAAATACTCTGAACCTGTAAGTCAACATTTCCCAATTAGGGATAAATTTGTTGTAGAAGAATCAACAATAACAAGGATTTGAAGGATATTTTAATGTTTCAGGAATTGAAAAGTCCCATTAACCAGCAATTAACCCCTAAAAACCAAATCACAAAAAACACAAATCTTCAACACTTCAATCATCTAAATCATCTAAATCATCGGGATTAAAAAAAACAACAAAAAATTGACCCTTAGAATAACTCGTAGACTTAATTTTTGCTGTTTGTGTTAGCGCTAATCAATTCATAATCAAACCAACTAGTCTTATCATCTGAACCATACATAAAACTCTTGTTCATCCCCCCTTAATTTTGTAGCTCCCAATATAGTAGCTTTACTAAAGGCCTACACAAGCCATGTTAAATAACCCTGTGGGTGTTTGGATTTCATCTCTATATCCCATTAAGCAAACACCAGAAATAGGGTAAGGTAAGTTTTATCCAAGTTATTGTTCTTCAAATTTAAAATACCAAAATTCTCACTAAGGAAACAAGGGTCAGTGGTCCCCTAGTTTTAATACCCTGGTTAGATCCTACCCTAGCCATTGCAGGTTTAAAGTTTTTAAAAGCGTCTTGGATCTCTATTCTTAAAAGCTTGTTTATCCTCTTTAAGAATTTACTCATTTTTAATTTATCTTCTAAAGAGACCTCTCTTTTCTAAAAATACTTATCTTTATCGTAAAGTTTTCCCTAAAGATTCTAAACTTCCGGTACCAGCAGTAGCTAGGAAAATTGTAATTCGGATATATACATTATAACCTTCAATCCTTAAGGGTTTAGCTAAAGTTACAAATGATTTGTTTACTATTCCTAAGTCATTTTTATCTCTTAAATTTTATAAAGCATTGAAATATCAGCTGAGTTAGAATACGCCAAGATAATGTTTGTTTTTAACTAGATAAATAGATTTTATCACGTTTCAAAGCTTAGAGAGTTTCTGCTAGGGGTTTAAGTTTGAGTGATCACCAAAAAAAAAACAAAAAACAAAAAAAAACAAAAAACACACAAAAATTTAGGTATCCACACTAAAATGTAAATTGAGAAAATAAACTAATCACAGAAGAATGCAGACCTATTAGATAATTCAACACTTGTGTTTTGAAACCCCTCAAAAGATCTTTAAGTTTAAACTAATTTCGATTGAGGGATAAACAAAAATTGGTAGTAAGAGGAGTAAATGATAGTAAAAATACTATTTGATCTCTACTAATGCTAATGCCTTCGAAATAAGAAACTCTTCTACACCCCTTAAACCACATTTGAATTTTAAATTAAATTTATCATGGTTAAATACAAAGTCCTTATGAAACCATCAATACATACTTTAATACTCTCAGTAATTATGTTTAATTCGTTTAACTTTTTTAGCTCCTTCTTCTCCATTATCTAACCTATCAGCCTAGCATCAATTTCTAACTTAGCAACTATTTCAGAACACTCCCTCTCATAAACAGGGGGGGTGTTTCAGAATGTAGTCATTTCTGATATTAGAGGTTGAACGTAATAAATGTAGTAAGTGTTGTATAAATAAAGTTTAATAAAAGTTCTCGTTGGTACTGGTACTGCTATTTTAACCGAGAGTCTCTTATTTAATAACACTTCGGGAGGGGTCTTGTAATTCATACTCGGTGTAAAACATGTGTAAGTGCTTGGGATAAGTGTAATACAAATACTTCTTTTTCTTTTTGTACTTATAACTTATAACCTTAAGAAAGGATCTAATATTGAACGTAAATTATCTCTTAAATTTTCTAAATTAGCACATAAGTATAAATTTAAATTAAGTCTACTACTGTATCTGTTATCTGTCGCACTGTTATGATTATGATTATGGTTAGGTTTATGTATAAGGGAAGGTAAAGAGGTAGAAAATGTTTTAACACTAAAATTAATAACAGATAAGTGGAAGGGGAAGATACAAAGGGATATTTCTAACTTAAGAACAATCATCCTAACAATCAGTATCATTTTATCTTTTTTACTACAGATATTAACACTTCAAGCAATAGGATAAATAAAAAAAAGAGGTATTAGAGGTTTTGTTGTTTTGTTTTTTTGATATTAAATTTTAATTTAAACTCCTACTTATAAACCTCCCCATCAACAAAATTTTATAATAATAAGTATAATAATACAATGTATAAAGAATACAGTAGAAAACGAATACAGAAGTAGCATCCTTAAGATTAATATAATAAAGAGTTATTAAGCAAAAACAACAAACAACAAAAAGATTTAACTTTTCGCAGAATTAACTTCCAGTAAGTTGTAGTACTTGGAAAAAGGTGATAAATGTAAAATAAATCTGATATAAAAAGCAGATAATAATACAAATAATAAGTCAAATTTAAAGATTCAAATGACTGATTAAAAGAATCAATTGCCCGAATAAGAGAATATAAAGCTTGTACTCAAAGTTTACTTCTTAGACTATCTATTTAAGCTCTAAAAGAATTGCTAAAACATTTGCACAAATAAGGAATAGCCTTGGAGATTTTGAATATATATATATTAATTATTCTTCATCCTTTAGTAAGAATGAATAGTGATGACTGACAATTAAAAACAAATAAACAAGGGATGAAGAAGAAATAAAGTAAGCGAGCTCCAAACCAAAAGAAACATTAAACAACGAGCTAGCAAGAAAGCAAGAGTGCTAAAGCAAAAGAGAGAGTAATTTATAAAATTTATTTGTTATTTTCATTTTTATTTAATAGTAAAATTCCACTATTTAGGCTCGCCTATTTCTACATAACCAGGTTTTTCTCACTAAATCAACTCTAACAGGTTTTTATATCCAACTAAATCCCGTCTTTAAGAAAGGCTTAAATTTTTGGTTGTTTGCTTTAGCTTTTTAATTTCTAATTCATTTTCTTTTTGAGAATTTTTATTGTTTTGCTTTAGCATTTGTTTAATTTTTCAATATAATCTTCACATTCTAAAATTAAAATTTTATTTCTTAATATTAAACCTTGGTCTTCATTTTTAATTATTTGTAAATATTTTTTTAAATTTAAAAAATTACTCTGTAAAGAATCTATTTCTAATGTTAAATTTGCTATATCTTTTTCTATGTGACTAGTATAAAAATACTCCAATGAATTAAAACTAGCATAATAGTTATCTCTAACAACATTGATTAGCTGCAAAGATTCTTCATTGACCTTACACTATTAACATCAATACCAGTCGTACATTTTACTCTCAGATCCTCAACCTCATTATACTTCATCTGTAAATATTCTCGGTTAAAATCAACAAAGTTTTATACAAAGTTTTATATATTTTAAAGTTAAAGTAATACTATTAGATAAATAGTCTGAATTTAGACTTTTATAAAGAATTCGTCTAATTTGTTCCTCATCCTTATAAAGATGATTCAAAAAAAAAACAACAAAAACGTTAATTGAGAATCTATAGTACTTAATAATGTCTTTTAGCGCCATTTCTCTACTTATTTCAAGCCCTCGCAACTAGCATAACAATATAAAACTACTTAAAAACCAACGAATATAATTAAACTATGTGAACTAATCCATCAAAATCTTTCTTACCTTGTTCTATATGACCAAACAAATTTGGAAATAAACCTGCTTCTATTTTATCTTTACAATATAAACAATATAAAACATTATCAATAAAGTCATTCACCATATATTCTAGTACTATTATTAGTTCCTAATATTCAACTTAATGAATCCCGTCAATTTAAATTTATTTTTACATAATTTTAAACGTCCTTGATCTATACATAGAACAGAACTTAACAGAACAGAACAGAACAAATATATAATAACCACATCATTTCATTTGCTCGCTTGCGCTGCATTACCTCCTCTATTCGAAATGTTTTATTAAATCCTTAACTGAAAACACCTCTTAGCTCCGCGTCACTATGTACACTTGAACTAATTAATTGTAATTTTCTATTCTTTTCTTTCTCAACCTTTCAGCAATACACCTACAAAAAGCAAATTCATATTTCCACAAAAATCAAGTTCATTAACAGCTTTAGCATCCATATTTCGTATCGATTTTACTATCATTATATTTAATTAAATTATTTTAATAAAGGAAAAATAAGATACTAGCGAATCCTTTATAAACTGGTAAAAAAGTAGACTAAAAAACAAAAGAAAACTTGAGATCCCTCACACCCAATCCTGAATTAGAATTAGAGTTAGAATTAGGAATATAAACTTTGCTCTTTAGAATATAATATAAAATAGAATATACTAAATTATGTTTCTTGTTTCTTTTTATTGTTTGATTTTTCTTGTTCTACTCCATTCTAACTAGGTAATATAAAAATAGCTAGCATAAATTTAAAGAAATTTGACAAATGCTCAGCCCCAAAGGACAAAAAATAGTTAACAAACTCACTCAGATTATATCCACAAAAACACAAATATTTCACTATAAAAAGGCAAACCACACAAGAAAGAAAATAAAGAGGTCCCTCATAAGGTCGTGTAATAAAAAGAAAGCCCTCAAATGCACAAGTAACTCTAATAATTCTGACTGCTTAAAATAAGCCAAGAACAAATGCTAAAGCACAAATGCACAGGTAAAAATAAGACAAAAGTTCATTCTAATGCAAAAGGGGGATTTAAACTGACAAGACCTAGCGATAGGAAAATCCTTTGAACCCTACACAAAACTACACAAAAAGATAAGACCCTGGATATGGATAGCCTAAACAACAATCATAACTTAAAGATTTATATTTTTAAGAGATAAAGACGATTTAATTATAGGGGTTAAGCACAGGACAGCAAAAAAATAAAAATAAACACAAAAAAGAAGGACCATTCCTTAAGGAGAAAAATGGGGGTTAGAACTCCCTGTATCTAATAATATGATTACACTACTACTCTAACTAAAACACTTTATAGGATTCGAATTAGCTCTCTCACATGATAATAAGGGAGCGCTAGTCTGTCCTATACTAAGAGACTGTACAATAAGTTCAATTAGACTGACAGCTCAAATCTAGAGGCCTCAACCTAGGCCCCTATAACTAATATTGTAACCCAACTGGAATCCACAGGGTATTGTAAGAACTGAATTAAAGGAACACCTACACGAGTGTGTCGACTTATACAATTAAAAATTCCTATGATAATCGAACACTATAAAAGCTAGGTACAATGGTACTTAACTATTACTCTAGTGCAAACAACTTTTCTCGGTTGAAGGCAAGAATTACCTACATTCTAAAGTAAAGAATTACTGACATTATAAAGTACACTAGTGCTCTGACTATCGTTTATACAAAAAACAAAAATGCGAACAGTAAGAATAGTATTCACTAAATAAGTATACAACCTAGAAGTAAAATAACAGAAAGAGATATAGTTAAAGTTAATAGTTAAAAACCGAAAGCAAAAGCAAAATAGTGGCTAGTTTCGACGACAAAACAATTACTGGAATCAAACCAGGTTTCAATATAAATCAAGCTGGATAGGATCTACTTATAAATAGTCTCAAAAGCAAAAAAAACATTACTTAGTAGTAATAATTTATTTGAGGTGTTTATTAATTTAAATGTAATTGTAAAATATGTGGGTGTCTGGTTAATCGGGGATTACATAAAGTTAAAACGAGGGAAAGCAGAATAAACGAGATAGAAAAACCAGGGTTTGAGTAATTTGAAAAAGAGAAGAAAAATAAAGAAAATTCAACTACAACTCACACGTAAAAAAAACAAAAAAAATAGTAAAATCAAAAAAGTGGTGAAACCCAAAGGCAACTTTTACTAGGACATCTTAATGGTTATACTAAACAACGAAGTTTAACTTTAAAAGGGAGAATTTGAAATTTAGAGACCCGATTAAAAATCGAGCTATAGATAGAATATAAAACAACGCTAAAGCAAAAAACAAAGATAAATAAAGCTAAACAATTTAAAGTTTACAAAGGTATAAAGACAACCAACAAGATTAAGGAAAGCTAGAGTAACATAGCAATCGAAAAAAACAACAAACAAATGCTAAAGCACTGCTAAAGTAGTAGGTCAGAGACCAACAACTAAAGCACAACAAGAACAAAAATTAAATAAATTAACTAACAACGAACTTTATTCAAATTTAAACACAACTTAAAACACCATACTTATGACAACGCTTAGTAATAATTTTATAAATAAACACACGTGAAAGGGTGTTAATTTAGTGAGAGGTGTTTCGAACGAGGTTTCGACCTAGATAGAGATAAACCTAGCGAACACTCCCAGATTAACAATAGAAAGTGAGGGCTTTGGACCTAGCTAAAGTAAAACTCCTATCAATCTCAATACAAAAATGAGCACTGGAGTGAGGTATAGAAATGGTTAAATAAGAGGGGGGAGCTAAGCTAGATAGAAAAACCCAACATACTCACAAGAAAAGAGTAAATAGTTGTGTACACTTGTGTACACTTGTGTACACTTGTGTACACAAGAGCGGAGGTGGTTAATTTAGTGAGAAAGCGGAGAGGTGGAATAAACATAGAGCTCGACTTGACAGTGATCACTCTACCACTTGACGAAATGGCCTTTAAGGTTATAAAAATGTACTAGTTTTATCGCAGTTTCTACCGTAATTCAAATTGTTTAATAAATTTTAACAACCGGGATTTACTTTTACAATGTTATTAAGTAAGTTTTTATATTATATTTTTTTATTTAAATTTAAAGAACAATTTTTTATATGGTTGAAATTTTGTGAGTTTTCTTTTTAAATCATTGAAAACACCCACTTTCTAATTTATTTGAGTCTAAAGGTCTAAATGTCTAAATATCTAAAGGTCTAAATGTATAAATGTCTAAATGTATAAATGTATGGGTAAATAAAGATTATTAATTAAATTAAATTTATCTAAACTTCGACTTATTGTAACATGGCTGCTAGAGATAGTTATGCTTAAAGCTTAAAGTTTGATTTGTAGAATCTTAAAGTATTTCTGTGGTTATATAAAGTATTTCTGTGGTTATATTATACCCTTGTGACAATTTTATTTTATCCTCTGTTATTTTTGACCTGACAAGTACCCCGTATGAATTAAACTATTTTACCGTAGTTTACCGTAGAACTTTAACTGATTTAACTGATTTAACTGATTTAACTGATTTAAATACAAGTTAAAAAAGAGGCCCCTTATTTTTAGGT
>Ga0193727_1000406_pt1 | contig 16494 bp, 13 predicted proteins | sample H2c2metaG_FD_143051 | JGI IMG/M metagenome (GOLD analysis project Ga0193727, IMG submission 143051) | Soil microbial communities from a riparian zone of the East river system, Colorado, United States - H2c2 | ecosystem: Environmental > Terrestrial > Soil > Riparian zone | place: USA: East River...
CGACGATCCGCAGCCAGGGCGGCATGATCGCCAGCGGATAGAGCGCGCTGGAGGCGAAGAAGAGCGGCATCACCACGAGCTGGCCGATGCCCATGAAGCGCTCGCGCGTCTTCACCAGCGAGGCAAGGATCATCGACAGGCAGGCAAAGGCGGCCGTGCCGAGCAGCAGCAGCGCAATCGCGCCGAGGACGCCCTGCACGCTCCAGTGGATCGAGATCCGCGCGATCGCGATCACGACGAGCAGCACGACCGCCTGCGCGAGCGCGCGGATCACGGCACCGGTCGCCTTGCCGAGCACGATCCCGAGCCGCGGCAGCGGCGTCGCAAGCAGCCGCTGCAACTGCCCGACGTCGCGCTCCCAGATCACGCCGAGGCCGAAGAAGATCGCCACGAACAGCGCCGCCTGGGCCATCACGCCCGGCGCAAGGTAGGCGCGGTAGTCGCCCGAGCCGCCAGAGAGGGCGTGGTTGTGCTGCAGCGCGGTGCCGAAGATGAACAGCCAGAGCAGCGGCTGCACCGAGCGCGTGAAGATGTCCAGGTGGTCGTGCCGGAGCTTGTGCAGCTCGGCCCAGCCCATCGCGACCGTGCCGTCGCGGAGGCGCGCCGCCCGGACGGGCAGCGAGCGCAGGGTGGACTCAACCGAGCCGGCGTGAACGTCTGCGGCTTGCGCGGACATCTCTGAAACTGCCTCCTTCCTCGAGCCTGGCGCCGGTGACCTCGGTGAAGACGTCCTCGAGCGCGGCCGCGCCGTGGCGGCTGCGCAGCTCCTGCGGCGTGCCGAGAGTGGCGATCGTGCCGAGGTTCATGACGGCGATCCGGTCGCACTGGCGCTCGGCCTCCTCCATCTGGTGCGTCGTGACGAGCACGGTCGTGCCGGCCTCCTCGCGCAGAAGCTCGAGCCGCTCCCAGACGAGCCGGCGCGCGGTCGGGTCGAGCCCGACGGTCGGCTCGTCGAGGAAGAGCACCACCGGCTGCTTCAGCAGCGCGGTCGCGATCTCGAGGCGCCGCAGCATCCCGCCCGAGAGCGTTCGGCCGAGCCGGTCGAGGAAGGACGCGAGCTGCATCGCTTCGACGGCCTCCTCGATCCGCTCGCGCCGCTCGCGGCGGGGCACGCCCATCGCGCGGCCGTAGAACTCGAGGTTCTCGTAGGCCGTCAGCGCGCCGTCGATCGAGATCGCCTGCGGCACGTAGCCGATCGACTGCCGCACGGCCAGTCCGTCGTGGACGACGTCGTGGCCGGCGACGAACGCCGAGCCTTCGGCCGGGCGCAGTAGGGTCGTGAGCACGCGGATCGTCGTCGTCTTCCCGGCGCCGTTCGGACCGAGCAGGCCGAAGACCTCCCCGGCGCCGACGTCGAACGAGATCCCGGCCACGGCCTCGACCTCGCCGAAGCGGACGACGAGACCTTCGACCTCGACGACCCGCTCGAGCTCCTCGACGCGCGCGAGCGCGGTCAACGCGTGACCAGCTCCTGGCTGCGGGTGCGGAGCGCGAGCGCGGCCTTCTCGGTCAGGCGGACGAGCTGGACGCGCTCGTCTCGATCCAGCGAGCCGAGCACGTCGGCGAAGAACTGCTGCCGCTGGGCCGACACGCCGTCCACCAGCTCACGGCCCTCGCGGGTCAGCCCGACCAGGATCGCGCGGCGGTCGCCCTCCGCGCTGTGGCGCTCGGCGAGGCCGAGGTCCTCGAGCCGGTCGACGAGCCGCGTCGCGGTCGTGTCGTCCACGCCGACGCGGTCGGCCAGCTCGCCGACGCGCAGGCTCTCGTGCTGGGCCAGCACCTCGAGCGCCCGCAGCTTGCTCGGCGTCAGCTTCTTCCCGAGCTCGGGATGCAGCGAGGAGTGCAAGCGGCGGCTCGCGAGAATCGAGCCGAGCTCCCGCCAGCAGGCCGAGAGCTCGGCGGCCAGCAGTCGCAGCGACTTCGGAGACATACCTGCACAATACAGAAGCTGCTGGTTGCAGAGAGACCCGCCGCGGGCACCGGCCGCCGTCTCGATCAGGCGCGCGCGGGGCGCTAGTCTCGGCCCGTGCTGGTGCAGAGCTTCAGCCACGGCGACAGCGCCCTGCTGGCGCTGCTCCTCGCTGCGGGCCTGCTGCTGCTGGCGGTCTCGCAGTTCGTGCGCATCCCGTACCCGATCGTGCTCGTGATCGGCGGCACCCTGATCGGCTTCATCCCGGGCGTGCCGGACGTGCAGCTCAACCCCGATCTCGTGCTCGTCGCGGTGCTGCCGCCGCTGCTTTACGGCGGGGCCTTCTTCACCTCGCTGCGCGAGCTGCGGGCCAACATGAAGGCGATCGGCTTCCTCGCGATCGGGCTCGTGCTCGTGACGATGCTCGCCGTCGCGGCCGTCGCGCACGAGTTCGTCGCCGGGCTCGCCTGGCCGGAGGCGTTCGTGCTCGGCGCGCTCGTCTCTCCGACCGATCCCACCGCGTCGACCGCGATCGCTACGCGCCTGGGGCTGCCGACTCGAGTGGTCTCGCTGATCGAGGGCGAGAGCCTCGTCAACGACGGCACGGCGCTCGTCGCGTACCGCTTCGCCGTCGCCGCGGTAGTGACCGGGAGCTTCTCGCTCTTCGACGCAAGTTGGCACTTCGTGGTGAACGTCGTCGGCGGGATCGGCGTCGGGCTCGCGGTCGGCTACCTGATCCGCCAGCTGCGCAAGCGACTCGACAACCCGCCGGTCGAGATCGCGATCGCCCTGTTGAGCGGCTACCTCGGGTACCTCCCGGCCCAGGCGCTCGGCGTCTCCGGGGTACTGGCAGCCGTCACGGTCGGGATCTACATGGGCTGGCACACGCCGGAGCTGACGACCGTGCAGACCCGCCTCCAGGGACAGGCCGTGTGGGAAATCGTCTTCCTGCTCCTGAACGGGCTCCTGTTCGCGTTTCTCGGGCTGCAGCTGCCGTCGATCCTCGACGCCCTCTCGGGCCGGTCGACCGGAGAGTTGATCGGCTACGCCGCTCTCGTCAGCGCCGTCGTGATCGGCGCGCGAATCGCGTGGCTGTCGGGGACCTACCTGCTCGCCAGGGTCAACCGGCACATTCGGATGGACGACCCCGTGCCATCGTGGCAGGCGAAGGCCGTCGTCGCCTGGTCCGGGATGCGCGGCGCGGTCTCGCTCGCCGCCGCGCTGGCGCTGCCGCTCACGACCGACGCCGGCACAAGCTTCCCCGACCGCAGCCTGATCATCTTCCTCACCTTCGCGGTCATCTTCGCCACGCTCGTGGGGCAGGGCCTGACGCTCGGGCCGTTGATCCGCGTCCTGGACCTCGATGACGGCGGCATCGCCGAGCACGAGGAGGCGAAGGCCCGGATTCGGGCCGCCGAGGCGGCGCTCGAGCGGCTCGACGAGCTGGCCGACGAGGACTGGGTGCGCGACGACACCGCCGAGCGGATGCGCGGGCTCTACGCCTTTCGGCAGGAGCGCTTCCGCTCGCGCTACGACCCCGACGGCGACGGCTCGGTCGAGGAGCGCTCCCAGAACTACCAGCGCCTGCGCCGCGAGCTGCTCGACGCCGAGCGCGAAGCGGTGACGGAGCTGCGGCAGCAGGGCGTGATCGGCGACGACGTGATGCGCAGCGTCGTCCGAGACCTCGACCTCGAGGACGCCCGGCTCGACGTATGAAGACGCGGGTCGTCACGCCGGAGCAGGCGCGGCGGATCGCCGTGTGCGCTCAGCTGCTCGACGGCTCGGCGATGAGCGTGCTCGACACGGTGCGGAAGCTCGGCCACCTGCAGATGGACCCGATCGCCACCGTCGCGCGGCCGCAGGAGCTCGTCCTCTTCAGCCGGCTCGGCCCCTTCGACAGCGCCGAGCTCGACAGCCTGCTCTGGGAGGAGCGGAAGCTGTTCGAGTACGACGCCTTCATCTACCCGGTCGAGGACCTGCCGCTGCAGCGGGCACGCATGGCAAAGCGTCGGCGCGGCGGAAAGCTGAAGCGCGACGACTGGACGCGCGACTTCCTGCGCGGGAACGCGCGGCTGCGGCGCTACGTCCTGCGCGAGCTCGAGCGCAACGGGCCGCTGCTCTCGCGCGACCTCAAGTACGACCCGCCCGCGAACGCCGAGCGCCACCGCTGGTGGGGGCGCGGCGAGCTGCGGCTGATGATGGACATGCTGGCGGGCCGCGGCGAGATCGCGGTCGCCGGGCGCGCCGGCACGCACCGGGTCTGGAATCTCCCCCAGCGCGTCTGGCCCGAGACCGACACGCTGTCGTGGCGGGAGGCGGAGCGGGAGCTCGAGGCGCGCCGCCGCCGAAGACAGGGAGCCTGGCTGCAGCGCGGCGAGTGGCATGCGCATCCGGACGTCCCCGACGAACCGGTCCCGGACCGTGTGACGGTGCTGTCGCCGTTCGACGGCCTGGTCAAGGACCGCGACCGCGCGGAGGCTCTCTGGGGCTTCCGCTACCGGCTGGAGATGTACGTCCCGAAGGCGAAGCGCGAGTACGGCTACTACGTCCTGCCGCTCCTCGCCGGCGACGAGGTCGTCGGACGCGCCGAGCCGCGCTTCGACCGCAAGACCGGGACGCTCGAGCTGCTGGGCGCCTGGGGCGACACCTCGCGACTGGACGAGGCGCTCGAGCCATTGGGCGCGTGGCTGGGCGCTACGGCGAGAGCGTGACCGGGATCCGCACCGAGTGCGGCGGGGTGCCGGTGCCGGCCGCGTCGTCGTCGTGCACGACGATCGTGCCGGGCTGCGCCTGGGCGACCTTGTAGGTCACGTCCACCGAGTAGGTGCCCCGGCACCCCGTGCCGCAGCTGGCGGTCGTGAACGTCTTGCCCACCACCTTGCCCTTCGCGTCGAGCACCTCGACGGTCACGTTCGCCTCGAACACGTTTGCGTTCCCGGAGACGGTCACCGGGCTCGTGACGTGGTCGGCGGCCGCCGGCTTGTCGACCGTGATCGCCGGCAGCAGGTCGGCGTAGTCGCTGCGGCCGACCGGATTCTTGAGGACGATGCCCTCGCTCGAGAAAACGTTGACCGGCGTGCCGTCGAGGCGGAAGCGGACCTTCTGCACCGTCGGGAACTGGGTCAGCGTGTAGACGACCTGGCCGAGCCGCGTCTGCATCGAGAGCGCACCGCCGCCGGACTGGTATTCGGAGGTGAGGTCGACCGTCGCCAGGCCGTCGTGGATCGCGATCCCGAGCAGCCGCGTACCCGGGGGCACGGCGCTCGACAGGCCGGCCGAGCGCTCAGAGGGCGTCGGCCCTTCGAGCAAGGCGTTCATCGCCGCGGTCGCGACGAGCTGCGTCGGCGCGTGGGCCCGCCGGACGGCGACGAGCCCGTTGTCGCGCGAGAACCAGACCTCGAGCGAGAGGTTCGACTTCTGGGTGCCGGTCTGCTCGGGCGCGGTGGTGGTCGCCGCGCCCGAGCCGGGCTTGCCGAGGGAGACTGCCTTCTCCGACCCGCAACCTGCCAACGCGAAGCCGAGCACGCCCAGTGCGAGCATCCCGGCGAATGCGAGCCGCGTCTTCACTAGTGCTTTCCTTCGACGCGAGTGGACGAGTTTCCCGCCTTGAACTCGCGCAAGAAGGCGTCCGCGGTGCCGTTCGTGTCGCCCGGGACGAAGTTCGGGGCGAAGGACGAGAAGGCGAGCACCTGGTCGTCGCTGCTGAAGGCGATCCCGCTCACCGCGCTGGAGTCCCCGCCGTGCTGGCCCGCGGCCCCGAGGCTGGCGATGGTCGTGGTGCCGGCCCGCAGGTCGTGGACGAAGACGTCCATGATGTCGTTGGCCTTGTCGTCGCCGGGCACGAGGTTCGTCGCCAGTGAGTTGAAGGCGACGTAGCGGCCGTCGGCGCTGAAGCTCGGCGCGCCGACGTTCTCGCCGTTCGCCTGGCGGCCGGCGCTGCTGACGCTGATCCGCGTCGTCTTGGCGGTCTTGCGGTCGCGGACGAAGATGTCGAACGTGCGGTTGGTGTCGCCAGGCACGAGGTTCGAGTCGGCCGAGTGGAAGGCGACGTAGCGGCCGTCACCGTTGATCGACGGCGCGTTGCTGCCGTTGTTCGTGCGGTCGGCTCCGGCCTGCTTGCCCTTGCTGGTGACGCTGACGCGCTCGGTGCGACCGGTGCGGCGATCCCGGACGAACACATCGGCGAGCTTGTTCGTGTCTCCCCGGACGAGGTTCGTCGCCGAGGACTCGAACGCGACATAGCGGCCGTCCGTGCTGAGCGAGGGCTGCGTGCTCTCGCACCAACCCTTGCAGGCGGCCTGGGCGCCGCGGCTCGAGACGCTCACCCGCGAGGTCTTGCCGGTGGCGAGGTCGCGGACGAAGACGTCCACTTTGCGATTCGTGTCGCGGGCGACGAGGTTCGAGGCGGCGGACTCGTAGGCCACGTAGCGGCCGTTCGCGCTGATCGTCGCCACGCCGCTGGCGCCGTTCGCCTGTCCGTGCGTGCCAATGCTGACCCGCTTGGTCACGCCGCTCGCGCGGTCGTGCAGGAAGACGTCGGTGACGCGGTTGGTGTCGCCGGAGACGAGGTTCGGCGCGTCCGACTGGAAGACGATGTAGCGCCCGTTCGCGCTGATCCCGCCTGCGATCGAGCCGCCCCAGGGGTCGCGCGTCGCGCGGGCCTGGGCGCCGCCGGTCGAGACGCTGACCCGCTCGGTCTTGCCGTTCGAGCGGTCGTGCACGAAGACGTCCCAGCGCTCGTTCGTGTCACCCGGGACGAGGTCGGTCGCCTGGGCGTTGATCAGGACGAGACGGCCGTTCCCGCTGAGGCCGACGGCATAGGCGTCGCGGTCGGCCTGCACCCCGGCGCTCGAGACGCTGACGCGCATCGTGGCGGTGGAGGGCCCGGCCGAAGCGGAGGTCGCGAGCAGCAGCGCGAACGCTGCGAGGATGATGAGCAAGCGGGACATTGCGGCTCCTTCTGGCGTTTCCATTGACACCGCCATCCTCGACGTGCGGAGCAACGTCGCTGTGACGGCGGCGTAACGGTTTCGCTACAGCCGGAGGGTGAAGCGCGTGCCCTGTCCGGGCTCGCTCGCGACCTCGAGCTCGCCCCCGAGCAGGATCGCATTCTCGCGCGCGATCGCGAGGCCGAGGCCGGTGCCGACGCCGCTGCGGGAGGCGTCCGCCTTGTAGAAGCGCTCGAAGACGTGCGGGAGATGTTCGCTCGGGATCCCGGGCCCGTCGTCGGCGACTTCGATCTCGTTCTCGCCGATCCGCACCGAGACCGAGGAGCCGCCGTGCTCGAGCGCATTGTCGACGAGGTTGGCCACGATCCGCTCGAGCCGCCGCGGGTCGCTGGTCACTCGCAGGCCGTCGCCTTCGAGCCGCACTCGGTCGTCCCAGCCGCGCGCCCGCACCGCCGCGCGCACGAGCGCCGCGACGTCGACCTCCTCGGCGTGGACGCTCTCGGCGCCCGCGTCGAAGCGTGAGATCTCCATCAGGTCCTCGACGAGCTTGCGCAGGCGGGCGACGTCCGCGATCAGCAGCTCGGCCGGCCGGCGCGCCTCGGGCGGCATGCGATCGAGGTGGTCGGCCAGCAGCGAGGCCTCGCCCAGCAGCGCGGTCAGCGGCGTGCGCAGCTCGTGCGCGACGTCGGCCGTGAAGCGCCGCTCGCGCGCCTGCGCCGCCGAGAGCGCAGCGATCTTCGCTTCGAGCGCAGCGGCCATCTCGTTGAACGATTCCGCCCAGACTCCGAACTCGTCCTTGCCCTCGACCGGCAGGCGCGTCTCCAACAACCCCTCCGCCAGGGACCGGGCGGCGGCGCTCGCGCGAGCGACCGGCCGGAGCGTGCTGCGCGCGAGCACGACCCCCGCCAGCGCCGCCAGCAGCACGAGGATCCCGACCCCGCCGAACAGCACGTTGCGCAGCACCGACAGCTCGTGCCGCAGGCCGTTCTCGGGGAAGAAGAAGTAGAGCTTCGTCCCGTTCGCGGCCGGAGCGCCGGTGACGAGGAAACGGTCGCCCGCGACCGTCGTGCGCTCGTAACCGAGGTCGCCTCGCCCGACGATCGCCCGCAGCCCGGCCGGGACCGAGCGCAGCGAGACGCTCGCGCTCGAGAGAAACGTCTCGCCGCCACGAGTGGCAACCGTGAGAAAGTCCCCGCGGCTCTTGTAGGCGTCGACGAGGTCGCCCGTCTTGCGGTACGCAGGCGCGACGGCAAGGTTCCTGCGCGTCTGCACGATGCTCGAGTCGACCGAGTCCGAGAGCAGGTTGTGTCGCACGAGGAAGTACGAACCGGCCGCCAGCGCGATCCCGGACAGGCCCACCGCCAGCGCGAGCACCAGGGTGAGCCGGCGGCGGAGGGTCACGAGCCGGCGTCGAAGCGGTAGCCGACCCCGCGGACGGTCTTGATCAGCGCCGGCTGCTTCGGGTCGTCCTCGACCTTCGCCCGCAGCCGCTGCACGGCCGCGTCGACGAGGCGCGAGTCGCCCAGGTAGTCGTAGTTCCAGACCAGCTCGAGCAGCAGCTCGCGCGTGAACACCTGCTTCGGCCGCCGCGCGAGCTCGAGCAGCAACCGGAACTCGGTCGCCGTCAGCTGCAACTCCTCGCCGCGCTTCCTGGCGGTGAAACCGTCAGGGTCGATCTCGAGCCCGGCGACGCTGATCGTGGCGCCGTCGCCCACTGGCGCCGCCCGCCGCAGCACCGCCTTCACCCGCGCCACCAGCTCGGGCAGCTCGAACGGCTTGGTCACGTAGTCGTCGGCGCCAAGCTCGAGCCCGACGACCACGTCGTGGAGCTCGCTGCGCGCGGTCAGCATCACGATCGGCGCCTGGCTGTCGTGCCGGATCTCGCGCAGCACTTCGAAGCCGTCGAGCGAGGGCAGCATCACGTCGAGCACGACCAGGTCGACGCCGCCCTGGCGAAAGCGGTCGAGGCCCTCGCGCCCGTCGCCGACCGCGGTCACGCGCAGCCCGGACTGCTCGAGCCCGAGCGTCGCCACCTCGCGGATCGAGGCGTCGTCCTCCACGAGCAGCACGTGCTCGTCCATGAAGCAAGCCTACGGCGCTAGGGAGTCAATACAACCGAGATCAGCACGGTGTGCTCGCCGCCCTCGTCGTGGACGGAGACGGCGCCCGGGATGAGCTTCTTCACCGTGAACGGCACCTTGACGGAGAAGCGGCCGTCGCTGGGCGTCGTGTCCTTGCTGCCGAGCTGCTTGCCCGAGGCGTCCAGCACTTCGACCGTAAGCTGCTCGGAGAGGGTCGACGTGCCCTTGACCGAGATCGGGCTCCGCCATTGCGTTTCCGACGACGGCGTCTTGACCACGATCGGCGGCTTGACCGCGCCGGTGGTCGTCGCGGTGCTCGTCGAGGCCGCCTGCTTCGAGGAGGAGCAGGCGGTCGCGCAGAGGACGAGCAGCGCGACGAGGGCTAGACGGGCCACGGCGCCTTCACCCGCTGGAAGTTGCGCGGCACCTCGCGGTAGGCCCGGCGCGGGTCGTCGGTCTCCTCGGGCGCGGCGACGCCGTGCTTCTGCGCCAGCTCCGTGACCGGGTAGTGCAGCGTCTTGCCGGGCCCGCGGGCGCCGACCATCAGGATCGCGCACGGCCCGTCGCCGGCGCCGATACAGATGTGCCGCGTGCCGGGCGCGAAGTGGACGAAGTCCCAGGCCTTCAGGAGCCGTTCCTGCTCCTCGATCAGCAGCAGACACTCGCCCGAGAGGACGAGGAAGTCCTCCTGCACGCTTTCCGAGTGGTAGAGCCCGTTCACCTGGCCGGGATGCAGGACGTGGATCCCGATCCCGTACTGCTGGAACTCGCCTTCCGGCTCGCCGTAGGTTGCCCACTCGCCGCCCTTGTCGTCCCGCGTCCAGGCGCAGTCGGCCATGTTGACGATGAACCAGCCGGGCGACACGACCTCCGCGCCCTCGCCGGTCTGCTCGATCCTCGCCTCCGGCGCGGCCACGGCTCGCAGCCTAGCCGGGGGCGCGGCCGCCAAGCCGCGCCCCCGGACTGTGAAGGCCGGTTACTTGAACTTGAACAGCGCCGTGTGGAGCGTGCCGTCCACGAGCAGCACCTGCAGCTGGCGGCAGGTTCCCGCCCAGCCCTTCGAGGTCTTCCAGGCGTAGCTGTACTGACCGTTGGCGAACGTCAGCCCGTCGTCGGAGGCGGTCGGCTCAGGCGAGCCAATCGGCGCGCCGGTGACGCAGTCCACCTGAACCGAAGCCGGATAGCCGTCGGCCAGGATCGCAAGACCGCGGTCGCCGCCCAGGCTGAACTTCACCGGGACTGCGCTGCCGGCTTTCGCGGAGTTCGGGCCGGCGCCGATCGGGGAGAAGAAGCCGGCGAACGGCCACGTGATCGCAAAGTCGGCGTTGGAGACGTCGAAGAAGACGTTGCCGACCGCTTCGATCTTCATCCGCGCGTGCGTCGTGCCCACCATCGGCAGGACGACGGAGGCCGAGCCCGTGTTCGGGGTCGAGGCCGCCAGCACGTACGGATAGGTGTGGCCACCGTCGACCGAGAGGCTGATCCTGACGTCGCTCGTGCCGACCGGCGCGACGTCCGTGTTGGCGACGTCCCAGGTCACGGTCTGCGTCGAGCTGCCCGGCAGCGAGTCGTCTGTGTTGGGTGAGGTGACCCGAAACGGCCCTGCGGTGTTCGCGAGCAGGAGCGTCGTGTCCGCGAAGTTGCTCCCGCCAACACCGTCACGCGCGGTGAAACGCATGTGCAAGGCAAGCGGGTCGGCATTGACGCCGGCCACCCCGACGTAGTCGCTCGTGGGCAGGAACTCCGAATAGCACTCGGTGGCGGCCTGCGGCACGGGCTGCGCGATCGGCCCGGGCGGGCAGGAGCCGGTGTCGGCGTTCGTATTGTTGTCCAGGATCTGCTGGAGATCCGGGAACACCCGCGTCGGATCGTTCGTCAGGTGGTTCTCACCTGGCGAGTCGTAGATCAGCGAGTCGGCGTCGCTGATCTGGCCCGAGTACGGGAACATCGCGAACAGCGGCCCGTTCGTCTTCGTGTTGATCAACAGCGAGGTGCCCGCCGCGTTCGGGGACGCCCCGCGGTCGTTCTGTTCCCACGAGTACGTCAGCGGGTCGCCGTCCGCGTCGGTCGCGCTCCCGGTGAGGGCGAACGGCGTCCGCAGCGGGATCGTGTACTGCGCCGGAGCCGAGACGGCGGGAATGGAGTTCCCGTTCGGCACGAGCGTGCCCTGGTTGTCCACGGCGCCGCCCTTGTCGGTCTCGCCGACGAAGCCGGAGGTGCTCCCGCTGAAGTTGCCGAGCTGGAGCATGAAGGGCACGTTCGTCTGGACCAGCGTCCCGGTGAACGTCACCTGGAAACCGGTGTTGTTGAAGGTGCCGCCGCCGAAGCCCGCCACCGTGACGGTCCCTCCGGCAGGCAGGAGCGGCGTGATCGCAGCTGCGATGCCGGCCGCTGAATAATTCGTGCCGTTCACGACCGGCGCCGAGATGTTGCCGTCGTACGAGATCGTGAACGAGTCGTTCGTGCCGCCGTGGTTCGTCTCCTCGACGGAGGAGAAGCACGAGCAGGCGAAGTTGACGAGCTGGATGTTCGGCACGTCGGCTCCAGCCGAGGCGCCTCCGTAGGTGACCGTGAAACCGGTCGACGAGAGCCCGCTGACCGTGACCGTGCCCGCGAAGCCGGGGATCGTGTTGATCGCCGACTGGACGTTCGCCGTCGTGTACGGCAACCCGCCGCCGCCGATCACGGAGGAGTCGTTGCCGCCGATGCGGATTTGGAACGGCGGGGTGTAGGTCGTCGTGCCGCCGCTCGAGTTGGCGAGCCCGGCGGTCGGGTTCGTGTACTGGTACGTCCGCGAGGTCGGCACGGCCGTGATCGCGAACGTGCCGTTGTAGCCGGCCACACCGACGCCGGCGATCGTGACGGTGTCGCCCACGGAGCGCCCGTGCGCGGCGGTCGTCCGGACGGTGACGGTGTTACCCGACTCGCTGACGGCGACCGGCAGCGTGATCGTGCCGCCGCCGCTGACGCCGAGGCCGCTCGTCGGGTTCGTGTACTGGAACGACCGCGTCGTCGGGACGGCGGTGACCGTCCAGGTCCCGTTGTAGCCGGCGACGCCGACGCCCGAGATCGTGACCACGTCGCCGACCTGAAGCGTGTGAGCGCTGCCGCTCGCGATCGTGACAGTGTTGCCGTTCTCTTCGGCGCCACCACGCGAGGTCGCGTTCGGAGCGGCGTTGATCGCGATCGTGGCCCCCCCGTTCGAGGCCACCTGCTGAAAGCCGGGCCCGTACGTGACCTGCTGGACCTCGTTGCCGCCGCCGAAGTGTCGCAGCGAGGCGGTCTGCACCTCGTTGATCGCACTCTGGGCCGAGGTGGTGTACGTCGAGATCTCCTGCTGGCTGCGCTCCGAGAAGTACGGGTCGCTGTGGCGCTGCAGGTCGTCGGTGAGGCAGATGCCCGCGTAGGCCATGATCGAGGAGCCGCTGCCCGGCTCGACCGAGTTGTTGGCACTACGGTTCCCGCCGGAGCAGTTCAGCTGATTGCCGTTGAACGGGTGGTTGCCGCCGAACTGGTGGCCCATCTCGTGCGCCACGTAGTCGATGGCGTAGAAGTCGCCTACGGGCGTCGGGATGCCGGTGCAGCCGCCGGCCTTGTTCGAGCGACCGACGACGCCGAGGTTCGCCACGCCGCCGCCCGGCTGGCCGAGGGCGAGATGGCCGATGTCGTAGTTCGAGGCGCCGATGATCTGGCCGATCACGAAGCGCGCCCTGGTCGTGCTCGAGCAGCCCGTCACCTGTGACTGCGTGAAGCAGGCCGCGGCGCCGCAGGGGCCGTTCGGCCCGGTCGCCATGGCCCAGGTGTTGAGGTTGAGCAGGTCGTTGTCGGCGATCAGCTGCATCCGGATCGAGATGTCCTGCTCGTAGACCTGGTCGACCCGGTTCATCAGCGCGACCTTGGCCGCCGTTACCGCCGCGGGGCCGCCGACGTAGTCCGAGTAGCCGGGGTCGGTGATCAGCGCGAGCCGGTAGGTGCGGAGCCCGTCACCCGTGGGGACGAGCGGCGCGTTCGCCGACAGCGCCTTTACCTGGCCGAGCACGGCGTGCTCGGTGAACGGAAGCGATTCCTTCAGCTGCTGCCCGTGATAGCTGACGTAGAAGTTGCGGTTCTTGCGGTAGTACGGGTCGATGTACCAGCCGCCGTTCGGGGAGCGCACCGAGGCGTGGAACCCGAGCGGACTGAGGTCGGCGGCGATCGTCGCCGCGGCGTCGTCGATCCCCCGGCCGCCGTAGGTGGCGATCTCGGGATGCTTGCGCTGCAGGCCCGCCGACATGATCGCCGTGCGCTGGAGAGCGAAGCGCTGGAACCGCCCGTTCGGAGCGGGCAGCGAGACCACGACCGGGTGCAGCCGCGCCGCACGCGTCCGCTCCCGCGGCGTGTTCGCCAGGACACGGTGCAGCGAGCGCACGTCCAGCCGGAACGGCTTCACGTTCTTGCCACGCAGCTTCAGCGCCGGCATCCCCGACGACTTCGCGACCCGCTTGAGGGTGGTCTGCTGCCAGAACGCCTTCGTCCCGTGCACATCCTGCAGCGCCCGCCGGTTGCTGCCGGCGCCGGCCGGCAGTGTGATCGCGATCGCCGCCGCGATGGCAAACAGCCCGATTGCGGCAGCCGTCAGCCGCCTGGAACGCAGGCCCAGCCTGCGCCCGTCCCTCGATACTCGCATCACGCACTCCCCCTCCGAACTTGTCGCGGCCCGATATCGGTTCCGCTCTGGGCGCCAATCCTCCGAGGCTGCGGGTTTGAAGTCAAGGCCAGCGGCTGCCGCGGGCGCACTTCTAGACGTTTCGGTCACGAAAGCGCGCCGGAAGGCGCGCGGGCCGCGAGGGCTCGGCGAAGGCGCCGGTATCGATAGGCGCAGTCAACCGAGAGGAGATCCAGATGGGCCTTCCCCGAAGACGCGCCTTGCTCGCCGCGCTGCCACTCGTTCTCGTGACCGGCGTCGCGCTCGCCGCCCAGCCGGGCGGACGGCAGCCCACGAGTGCCGTGATTCACGCGTGCGTGAAGAAGAAAACCGGCCTGGTGCGGATCGTCGGCGCCTCCGCCTCCTGCCGTCCGGGCGAGTCGTCGATGGCCTGGAACGCCCAGGGCGCGCGCGGCCCGAGCGGTGCGGCCGGAACACCCGGCCCCCAGGGCCCGGCCGGCCCGGCGGGAGCTGCCGGCCCGAAGGGCGACACCGGCGCGCAGGGTTCCGTCGGCCCGGCCGGGCCTGCCGGCCCACAAGGCGCGGCGGGACCCGCCGGCCCCTCCCTGCCCTCGTTGGAAAGCCTGAACGGCGTCGGCTGCCATCTGGCCGGAGCGCCCGGCACGGCCACGCTCACGTACGACGCCGGCGGCATCGCCACACTCAAGTGCGTCCCTACGGGCGGCGGCTCCAGCGCGCAGATCCGCGTGAACGAGCTCATGACCGGCTCCGCCGGTGCGGCCTCGAACGAGTTCGTCGAGCTGTTCAATGCCGGCTCGAGCGCGGCCGACGTCGGCGGCTTCAAGGTCGCCTATCGCTCCTCAGCGGGCACGAGCGACATCACGCTCGTGACGCTCCCGGCGGGTACGAGCATCCCAGCCGGCGGCTTCTACCTGCTCGGCGGCAGCGGCTACCTCGGCACGCACGCAGCCGACCAGAGCTTCTCGACCTCGCTCGCCTCCACCGGCGGCGGGATAGCCGTCCGCGACGCGACGGGCGGGATCCTCGACTCCGTCGGCTACGGCGACACGACGAACGCCTTCGTAGAGGCCCATGCGACCACGGCGCCGCCCGCGACCGCGGCTCCGGGAAGCAGCTCCGGACGGCTGCCGGACGGGCACGATACGAACGACAACGCGGCCGACTTCTCGGTCAGCTCGACGCCCTCTCCGGGCGCCGCGAACCACTAGAACGACCCGGCGGGCGGTGCGCCCTGCGTGCCGCCCGCCAATCACTCCAATGGGGCATGCTCGGTCCCGAGCCCTCACCGATACTCCATCTGCGGGGCACACCCCTCGCATGGCGCATTCAGAAAACTGTGGAAACTGCGGCGATTGGTCTCATTCACCAGCACAGACTCGAACGGTTGCTCTCACCCGAGCTCATGCTCGTGGACACCGAGCTGGCCGAACGAGCACGCGCGCTCCTACGGGAGCCGCACGAGGCCAACGGAAAGGGATCACACATGTCGGCACTAGGGACTCACGAGTTCACCGCGGGGACGAGCCTCGGGCTCGAGCCTCCGCTCAGCCCGCCGGTGGTTCGGGGCCCCGTTGCCTCGGCAATGCCCGTCGGCGACGGCGGCATCTCCGAGCTGCCCACGCCTCCTCCGGCCATCCGGCCCCCCGAGGCCGCTCCGGCGGCTCCGGCTGCTCCGGCCCCGGCTCCGGCGCCCGCGCCGGTTCAGGCCGAGATGCCCCAGCAGCCCGAGCCGGCGGCAGCGCCTGCTCCGGCGCCCGCCCCTGCTCCGGCGCCTGAGCCGGTCCAGGCCGAGCCGGTACTCCCGGCGATGGCGCCCGAGGCTCCGGTCGAGCCGGTAGCGCCCGTGGTCGACTACTTCGCTGCCGACGCCGTTCCGGCCGAGGAGCCCGCGCCGGTCGAGGAGCTGCCCGCGCCTGCGCCGGTCGCTCCGGCCGAGCCCGAGCCGGCTCCGGCGGTCGAGCTCCATACGATCCCGCTGATGGCCCCGGCCGACCCCGAGCCGGTCGTCGAGCCCGCTGCGCTGGAGCCCGTGATCGAGCTGCCGGCGATCGCGCCGCAGCCCGAGCCCGTCGCGGCCGCGGAGCCCGAGCCGGTCGTCGAGCCCGAGCCCGCTCCCTTCGTCGCGCCTCCGGTCGAGCTCACTCCCGAGCCCGTGGCCGAGATCGCACCCGAGCCGGTCAGCGTGCCCGAGCTCGAGGAGCTGTTCGCGCCCAAGCGCGCCACCGACTTCCGCGTGGTCGTTCGCCTGAAGGAGGGCGACGGCGTCGAGGTCGGCTCGTTCCGCGACTTCGGCACCGCGATGGAAGGCGCCCAGGAAGTGATCGAGCAGTTCTCGACGGCGACCGAGGGCCAGTGGCCCTTCTACGCCGGACGCTTCATCCGCCCCGACCTGATCGTCTCCGTGGACGTGGTCGAGGGCGGGAACGAGCTCTAGGTCCGCCGACAACGCGAACCCCGAACCTCCCCCTGAGGAAATCTTTGCAATTCACGCAAAGAGACCTAATGGGCGGGTCGTTTACTGAGCGGAGCAGGCTCGCTCCCTCAACGGAGGTTCCCATGGTTCGCAAGCTGATCGTCCTCGCACTCGCCCTCGGCGTCGGCCTTGCCGTGACGGGTGTTGCAGGTGCACGCTGGTTCAACGTGATCCGCGGCACGCGCGGCGACGACGTGATCGCCGGCACGGCGCGCCCCGACTACATCCTCGGGCTCGCTGGCAACGACCAGATCTCGGCCGCGGAAGGCCGCGACTTCGTCTTTGGCGGCAAGGGCAACGACGCCATCGACGGCGGCCCCGGTCTCGACCATCTGTTCGGCGGCCCCGGAGACGACACGATCACGGCGGGCAACGGCCGCGCGGTGGCCTGGGGCGGCTACGGCAACGACACGCTC
>Ga0193727_1000408_pt1 | contig 16440 bp, 12 predicted proteins | sample H2c2metaG_FD_143051 | JGI IMG/M metagenome (GOLD analysis project Ga0193727, IMG submission 143051) | Soil microbial communities from a riparian zone of the East river system, Colorado, United States - H2c2 | ecosystem: Environmental > Terrestrial > Soil > Riparian zone | place: USA: East River...
CACCGGAGAAGGTGAAGGTGCACACGACATACCTGGGAGGTGGGTTCGGCCGTCGCTTCGAGCTCGACTTCATTCAGGAGGCGCTCGAGACGTCGAAGCTGGTCGGCGCGCCCGTCAAGGTCGTGTGGTCGCGCGAGGACGATGTCGAGCACGACCTGTATCGGCCCGCCAGCGTGCACCGCTTACGGGGCGGGCTGGATGCCTCCGGCACCCCGGTCGCGTGGACGCATCGGATCGTGGCACCCTCGATCATGGCGCGCGTGTTTCCGACCATGGTCAAAGACGGGCTCGATGGCGAGGCGGTGGAGGGCGGCGTCGGCATGCCCTACACCATCCCCAACGTGCACGTGGACTACCAGATGCCGGAAACGGGCATTCCAGTCGGCTTCTGGCGTTCGGTCAACAACACCTTCAACGGGTTCGCGGTCGAAAGCTTCGTGGACGAGCTGGCCGCGGCCGCGAAACGGGATCCCTACCAGTTCCGCCGCGCGCTGCTCGCCAAGTCTCCCCGCCACCTCGGCGCATTGGATCTCGCGGCCACTAAAGCCGGATGGGGCACCCCGCTCCCGGCGGGGCGCGCGCGCGGCATCGCGGTGTTCAAGGCGTTCGAGAGCTACGTCGCCCAGGTCGCGGAGGTGTCGATCACGGACGGCGAGGTGCGGGTGCATCGCGTCGTCTGCGCCGTGGACTGCGGCCACGTGGTGAACCCCAACACCGTCGAGGCGCAGATCTCCGGCGCGATGGTGTACGGCCTCACGGCGGCGCTGTGGGGCGAGATCACGATCGACAAGGGCCGGGTGCAGCAGAGCAACTTCGACAGCTACCGCATGCTCCGGATGGCGGACATGCCGGCGGTCGAAGTGCACATCGTTCCCAGTACGGAAGCGCCCGGAGGCGTGGGCGAGCCCGGCACCCCGCCGATCGCGCCCGCCGTCTGCAACGCGATCTTCGCGCTGACCGGAAAACGCATCCGGAAATTGCCGATTGGAACGGTGGGGTAGGATCGGAAACCCGGCAGGCCGGTCCGGGGTACACGCTGAATCCTATGCGCACCCCACAATTTCGCCTCCCGGGCCTCGCGTTCCTTCTTGTGGCAGCGCTGGCCCTCGTTGCTGCGCCGCTCCCGGCACAGTACTTCGGCCGTAACAAGGTCCAGTACGAATCCTTCAAGTTCTCGGTCCTCAGGACCGTGCACTTCGACATCTACTTCTATCCCGCCGAGCAGGACGCAGCCCAGGCGGTCGCGCGCATGGCCGAGCGGTGGTACGCCCGCTACTCCCGGCTATTGAACCATCAGTTGCGCGGCCGCCAGGCGGTCATCATCTACGCCAGCCATCCCAATTTCGAGCAGACCAACGCGATATCCGGAGCGCTGGGCGAGGGGACGGGCGGGGTGACGGAAGTGCTGAAGCGGCGGATCGTGCTGCCGCTTGCCAGCTCGCTCGCGCAGACCGACCACGTGCTGGGCCATGAGCTGGTGCACGCCTTCCAGTACGACATCACCGGCGAAGGCATCGGCGCCAACTTCCGTCTGCCGGGCGCGGCCCGCCTGCCCCTCTGGTTCATCGAGGGCATGGCCGAATACCTCTCGATTGGTCCGGTTGACCCCAACACGGCGATGTGGCTGCGCGACGCCGCGGAGCGGCACAAGCTCCCCACCATCTCCAAGCTCTACGACGACGCGCATTACTTCCCGTACCGCTACGGACAGGCGTTCTGGGCGTTTATCGCGGGTCGCTACGGCGACGCGATGGTGGGAGAGATCCTCCGGAAGGCGGGGCACGCGGGCAAGCCGGAAATCGCGCTCGAACAGGTGACGGGGCTGAAAACCGATTCGCTCTCGAAGTTGTGGCGCGCCGCAATCGAAGCATCGTACGATCCGCTCAGCACGGTGACGTCGCCCCCGCGGACGTACGGCCGGCTGTTGGTGGGTGGCGCGAAACTCCCGGGGTTGAACGTCGCCCCCGCCCTGAGTCCCGACGGCAGCGAGATGGTGTTCTTTTCCGCGCGCGATCTGTTTTCGATCGACCTGTTCCTTGCCGATCCCCGGACGGGACAGGTCAAACGCCGCATTACCCGCACCGCGCTCGACCCGCACTACCAGAGCCTCGAATTCATCAGCTCGGCGGGAGCGTGGGACGCCGCCGGCCGGCGCATCGCGCTCGGAGCGGTCGCGAACGGCAAGGCGGTGTTGTCCATCCTCGACGCCGCGAGCGGGCGGGTGGAGCGTGAGATCCCGCTGCCCGACGTCGGCGAAGTATTCAACCCGACCTGGTCACCCGACGGGCGCTCCGTGGTGTTTTCCGCTCTCGCCGGCGGGTTCACGGATCTGTTCCGCTACGACCTCACCGACAATAGCCTCGATCGCCTGACCAACGATGCGTACGCCGACTTCGAGCCCGCCTGGTCACCGGACGGCCGCACGATCGCCTTCGTCACCGATCGGTTTACGACGAAGCTGAATACCCTCGAGTACGGTGCCTACGAGCTCGCCCTCATGGACGTGCGGACCGGCGCGATCGCACGGCTCGCGGCGTTCCCGGACGCCAAGAACATCAATCCTCAGTGGACGCCGGACGGCCGCAGTCTGTATTTCGTCTCGGACCATAACGGCATTTCGAACGTCTATCGGGTCGAGCTCGCGGACGGCCGGCTGTCGCAGATCACCAACCTGTACGCGGGAACGAGCGGCATCACCGACCTGAGCCCCGTGTTGTCCGTGGCACAGGGCAGCGGCAGCCTCGTGTACGGTGTGTACGAAGGGTCGGGCTACAACCTCTACGCGCTCGACTCAGCGGGCGCGCTGGCGGGCGGCCCCGTGCGCGCACCGCTCGCGGTGGTGAGCCCGGCCGTCCTGCCGCCGCAGGACCGCATTTCAGCCGAGCTCCGGACGGCGCTCGCAGATCCCATGACAGGCCTCCCGCCGGAGTCGTCCTACGCCGTACAGCCGTACCGCGCGCGGATGACGCTCGACTACATCTCCCAGCCGTCGATCGCCGTGGGCGCCGACCGGTTCGGCACGTACGTCGGCGGCGGCCTCGGGATGTTCTGGAGCGACATGCTGGGCAACCACAATCTCGTGACCGCGACCCAGATCAACGGCGGCTTCAAGGATGTCTCGGCACTGGTCGGGTACGAGAACGATGCCCACCGCTGGAATTGGGGATTGGCCGCGCAGCAGATTCCGTTCTACGCGGGCGCCTACGGAATCGGGACGGCAACTGTGCTGGGCGAACCTGCGTACATCCAGCAGGTCACGTTGTTTCGGCAGATCAACCGCGAAGTCGCGCTGCAGGCCGCCTATCCGTTCAGCACCGCGGCGCGGGTGGAATTTTCCGCCGGCATCGACAACGTCGGGTTCGACACGCAGATCGAGACGCAGGCGATCGCGCAGTCGGACGGGTATCTGTTCTACGACAGCGTCACGGCCGGGCCGAGCCTGTCGGACATCAACCTGGCGACGGGGACCGCCGCGTTTGTGTACGACAACTCGGTCTTCGGAGCGACGAGCCCGCTGCTGGGCCAGCGGTTCCGCCTGGAGGTGTCGCCGGCGGCGGGCACGCTCTCCTGGGTCACGCTGCTCGCCGACTACCGCCGCTACGTGATCCCGGTTCGGCCGTTCACCATTGCGGCCCGGCTGATGCACTATGGGCGCTACGGCTCGGGCGCCGAGGACGTGCGATTGACGCCGCTCTACCTCGGCTACCCGAGCCTGATCCGCGGTTACGACATCGGCTCATTCAGCATCAACGAGTGCCCGCAGGGCACCACGGGCCTCTGCCCCGCCTTCGACCGGCTGCTCGGCTCGCGCCTGTTCGTCGGCAACCTCGAGCTGCGCTTCCCGTTGCTCGGCGCGCTCGGGATCGGGAACGGCTACTATGGCGCGTTCCCGATTGAAGCCGCGCTGTTCGCCGATGGCGGGCTCGCATACTGCAGCGGCAACGAAGCCAATTTCTGCGTCGGCGACAACAAGGCGGTGTACAGCACCGGCGCCGCCCTGCGGGTCAATGTGTTCGGCTATGCGGTCGGCGAGATTGATCTCGTAAAGCCCTGGCAGCGCCCCGACAAGGGTTGGTACGTCGAGCTGAGTTTGACGCCGGGATTCTAAAAACATAGGGAAGAGGGAAGCGGGAAGAGGGAAGAGTACGACGGTGCCCTACCCTTCCCTCTTCCCTCTTCCCGCTTCCCCTCGCCACACCGTTCGCTTAACCAGCCAATCGAGAATCGTGTCCGGCAACCGTACCACCAACCCATCGATCCACGGACGCGCCGACACGAGGACGCGCGTCGGCGGCCGGCGGGCGGTGAGCGCGCGAAAGACAGCGCGCGCCACGAGGGTTGCCGGTGGCGCCCGGCGGCCCCTGCCCAAGGCCCGATTTCTGAATCGCTCCAGGACCTTCTCGTACGGCGTCCCGCGGTAGGGCGCCAGGTCGATCGTTTCGGCCTTGTCCCACATCTTGCTCTCGATGATCCCCGGCTCGATCACGATCACGCCCACGCCGAACGGCGACAGCTCGCGCCGCAAGCTGTCGGAGACCGCTTCGAGGGCGAACTTCGAGGCGGCGTACGGCCCGAGGAACGGCATCGCGGCAAGCCCCGCTACCGAGCTGATGTTGACGATGCGGCCGCGCGAGAGCTTGAGCATGGGGAGGAACGCCTGACTGACCGCGACGGCGCCTACGAGGTTCACCTCGAGCACGCGCCGCAGATCGGCGAGGGGCACCAGCTCGAGCGGGCCGGCGGCGGGGATCCCGGCGTTGTTCACCAACCCCACGAGCGGCCGGCCGCCGAGCGCGCGCTCCACCTCGACGCGCGCCGCCGCGATGCCGCCGGCGTCGGTCACGTCCATCTGGAGCGGCACGACTCCGGCGGCTGCGAGCGCCGCGGCATCGTCCGGCCGGCGAATCGTTCCGAAGACACTGAACGCGCGAGTCACCAGCTCGCGGGCGATGGCGGCGCCGATCCCGGAGCTGGCGCCGGTGACCAGCACCGCTCCGCGCGTCACGGCCCGTTGGATCGAATCAGAAAGCCCGTGGTGGAGACCAGCACGGTGAACGAGCCAGGCTTTCCGGCGGCGGTAAACGTGGCGGCGCCGTACTCGGCATCCACCAGCGCGGTCAGGAACGGCAATTTCTTCACGAGCTGGAACATGGTGAGCCGCTTGGGTCGCGCCAGCGAGTACACGGTGTGCGGCTTGGTACGCTCGTCGCGCACGTCGCTGTAGCGGCCGGCGACCCGGTCGAGCTCGTAGGCGGCGTGCAGTCCGAGAATATTCACGAGCGGATGCCATTTCACGATGTAGCCATCCACGTACACCGCGTCTCCCGACAGCTCGTACATGGCGAGCCGCCCCGCCGGCAGGATGATCGTCGCGCGGAACTGCTGGTGCGGCAGGGGCTCGGTCGTGATGCTGGCCGCCACCTCCTCCCGCGTGAGGGCGCTGTAGCCCCGGGTGGCTACGATCACCGCGACCGCGAGTGCAGACAGGGCAAACAACGTCACGCCAAACAGGAGGCTGATCCCACCGCTCACCCAGCGGCTGTTGCGGACCGCATGCCACACGGCAAACAGCTCCGCGATGCCCAGCAGCAGGAGCAGGAGGGAAGCGGCAGCGATCGCGTACGGGCTTGGCATGAGCGTTGCGTAAGTCTATGCCGCCCGCCGGGGTTTGAAAGGCCGGCGGTCCAGTGGCGTCGAGCCTAACCCGGCGTCCGGGGGTATGACCCCCTCAGGCAGGCCTACAACCGATGTACTGGGATGGAGGATCGCACATGAGCCGCCAGGAGTTCATCGAGACCACCGAGCGGGAGTGGAGCACGGACCGGCGCTGGGTCGGGATCACGCGGCCCTACGGCGCCGCCGATGTCTACCGGCTACGGGGCTCCATCGAGATCGAGCATTCGCTGGCGCGCTACGGCGCGGCACGGCTGCGGCAGCTGCTCGCCGACGAGCCCTACCTCGCGGTCCTCAGCGCCATCACCGGGAACCAGGCCATCCAGCACGTGCAGGCCGGCCTGCAGGCGATCTACGTGAGCGGGTGGCAGGTGGCGGCGGACGCGAACCATGCGCTCGAGATGTACCCCGACCAGAGCCTGTACCCGTCCGATAGCGTCCCCATGGTGTTGCGCCGGATCAACAATGCGCTGAAGCGCGCCGACGAGATCCATCACCTGAAGGAGGATCACGGGACCTACTGGTTCGCGCCGCTCGTGGCGGATGCCGAAGCAGGGTTCGGCGGGCCGTTGCACGCCTTCGAGATCATGAAGAACATGATCGCAGCCGGCGCGGCGGGCGTGCACTTCGAGGACCAGCTCGCCTCCGTCAAGAAATGCGGCCATCTGGGCGGGAAGGTGCTGGTGCCTACGAGCGAGTTCATCACCAAGCTCGTCGCGGCCCGCCTCGCCGCCGACGTGTGCGGCGTGGACACCGTGCTCATCGCGCGCACCGATGCCAACAGCGCCACGCTCCTGACGAGCGACACCGACGAATACGACCGCCGCTTCCTGACGGGCGAGCGCACGACCGAGGGGTTCTTCGGCGTGCGCGACGGCATCGAGGCGGCGATCGCGCGCGCCCTGGCGTACGCGCCGTACGCCGATCTCCTGTGGTTCGAGACCTCCAAGCCCGATATGGCCGAAGCGACCCAGTTTGCCAAGGCGATCCATGCGAAGTACCCCGGCAAGCTGCTGGCGTACAACTGCTCTCCGTCGTTCAACTGGAAGCTGCACCTGGGCGACGCCGAGATCGCGTCGTTCCAGCGCGACCTGGGCGCGCTGAACTACAAGTTCCAGTTCGTCACCCTCTCGGCCTTCCATGCGCTCAACCTGAGCATGTTCGAGCTGGCCCGCGACTACGAGGCGCGCGGCATGGCGGCGTACTCGGACCTGCAACAGCGCGAATTCGCCGCGGAGCCGCACGGCTATGGCGCGGTCCGCCATCAGGATTTCGTGGGAGTGGGGTACTTCGACGAGGTCACCCAGGTGGCGACGGGCGGCACCTCCGCCACGCTCGCGATGAAAGGCTCGACGGAGAAAGCGCAGTTCCACGAGCCCGTGAAGCGAAGCTAGCCTACCTCGGCCGATACAGGCGGGTCTCCAACTTATAAGCGGCGCCGTGGCCGGCGACCGTTACCGTCACGTCGTACACGTCGGGTTTACGCTTCACCGGGCGCACGGCAGCGGACCAGTGATAGATGGTGTCCGGTGCGGGGAACGTGCCGCGCGCGAGCGCATCGGAGAGCGGATTCAGATCGCGCGCGCCGGCGCGAGACAGGATGTTCAGGCGGCCCTGGGCGAGCACGGCGGCCGTGGCGATCGATCCGGCTTGATACGGCGTAGGGCTGTCGTCGCCCGCCGGCCTGAGCACCGCGGCGGCCGCGAGTCCGAGACCTGCTAGCACGACGACACGCGCGAACAGCGCCAACCCGCGGGGATCGAGCCGAGCCACAGAGGTCTCCGTTCCAGGGTTTGACAGCCCGCCGAAGGAGCGGTATCTCCAAACAGCTAAACCTAGTCACCTATCCCACATCGTTCCGCCCGCGAGGATTCCCATGAAACGCCTCCTGCTTCAAGCCACCACTGTAGCGCTGCTCGCCGCCCTGTCCGGGTGCGACCAGACGCCCGTCGCCCCCACCACCGCGCGGTCGGTGGGGCCGAGCTTGTCCAAAGCGGCGGCGCCCGACGCTCAGGACCCCCTGGTCGCGAAACTGCTCGACATCAACGCCCAGCTCCAGGCCCGGGGCATGCACGTCGCGATCGAAGAAGTCAGCTTCTTCAGAATCGGCGAGGGACGATCCAACGTTCGCATTCATCAACAGGAGTTCCGCTGGGTGCCCAACGATCCGCGCCGTCTGGCCGACGGAGACCGCATCACGTATCTGGTGCGGAACAGCCGCGGCGCAACGGCGAGCGGCCTCACGGCGGCGCAGACCGGGGCGGCGCTCGACGCCGCGCTGGCGACGTGGGATGCGACCCAGGCGCTGAAAAAGCTGACGATCCTCAAGCGCAATGAGACCGCCGTGGACCCCGACATCTATGACGGCTTCTTCGGGTTCGGGGGGACGGACAACGAGGCCACGGCCGATCCGTTCCAGGCGGACATCGTCGAAGCGGGTTGGCGGCCGCGCGCGTTCTTCGAGGCCGTCGGAGGCCCGGGCGGCGGACGCGGGATCCTCGCGTTTACCGTGACGTTCATCTTTACCGATGACGTCACCAACGTTCCGACCGACATCAATGGCGACAACTATTTCGACACGGCCCTCGCCGAGGTGTATTACAACGACACATTCGGCAACCCAGCCACCGATCGCGTTGGCAATCCGTGGCGGATCAACCAGGCGCTGCCGGCCATTGACGTGCAGACGGTGGCCCTGCACGAGAACGGCCACGCGCTCGAGTTGGGCCACTTCGGCCCGCCGCCCGACGCTGTGATGAATCCCGTGTACGCCGGCATTCGCCAGTCGCCGCTCGCCCCGGATCTCGCGGGAATGCACGCCGTGTGGTCGAGCTGGCCCAATCCGTAACCCGACCGTCGTGTGCCGGGGAGGGCTGCCTCCCCTTCCCTCCCCGGCATCGACGACCTTAGCCTTCCCCTCATGAAGCGCTCGACCCTCTACTCCATCGCCGCGGTGCTCGCCGTCGCCGCTCTCTTTTTCTTCATGACGACGGCGCGCGCAAAAGTGGAGTGCCGTGTGTGCATGGATTATCACGGGCGCTCGAACTGCGCCACCGCGGTCGGCGCCAACGAACACGGCGCGCGCGAAGGGGCGCAGAGCACCGCCTGTGGCCCGATCGCCAGCGGTATGGACCAGCAAATCGAGTGCGGCCGCGTCCCGCCCGCCGTCGCGGAGTGCCGCCCGCACTAGCATACCGGCGGGTTCGCGAGCTTCTTTGTAGACTCGTCCGGTCGGCCTGCTTATGTTGTTGCCAGTGTCTCTCTTCTCCCTACCTCGCGCAGCGGTATCGGCTCGCGTCCTCATGACCCAGGGCGTCACCCATCCCGGAGAGCTCTATGTGATGGAGCGCGTGCCGCAGCACGACGGCCCCGAAACCGTGCTCGAGATGCTCAATCGCCGGGAGACGTTTTTCGCGTTCCGCCCCGAAGCCGGCGAGGAGCTCCTGCTGGTGTCCAAAACCCACACGATCTCGGTCTCGCTCGACCGGCAGGCGCCGATCACCGACCCGGCGCGGTTGTCCGCGGCGAAGCTGCTGGGGCTCGAGGTCGTGCTGGCAGGCGGATCAACGCTGAACGGCTGGGCGAGCGCAGAGCTGCCGCCCGAGCACTCTCGCCTGCTCGACTATCTGAACGTGTCCCAGGACCCGTTCTTCGCGCTGTGGACGCACGCCGCCACGCATTACATCAACCGGGCGCATGTCCTGTACGCCCGCCCCCTTGACTAAGATGCCAGCCAGCATTGACCCGTTCGTGGATGTGCTCCTGCGCGAAGGGGGCGATCAACTGTACCTGCTGCCGGACGAACCGGTGACGATGATCAAGGACGGGAAGCCGCGCAAAGTGAGCCGTCAGCCGCTCACCGATAAGCACATCTACGCGTTGCTCGTCGAGGTGGCCCCCTCCGAGTCCGCCGATCAGATCGACAAGATGACGGAGACCACGTTCGACTATGTGGCCGACCGGGGTCTGGTACGGGTGCGCGTCGTGCCCGACAACGGGCGCCTGACCGCGGTGATCGCGCCCGGCGATCCCGCCGCCGCGCCCAGCATTGCCACCGCGGCTACCGCGACCCGCGCTCAAGCCGCTCCGCCGGCCGCGCCGGTTCCCAAGCGCGGAACCGAGCCGCCGCGGTCGAACGCGCCGGCCCCCGCCGGACTGCCCGCCGACTTCGGCAGCCCGCAGTTCAAGGTCGCCGAGCGGGCCCTGGGCGCGCTGCTCAAGAGTCTGGTCGACACCGGGTCGTCGGATCTGCATCTGCGGGTAGGGGAGCCGCCGCTGTTCCGCACGCACGGCGAAATGAAGCGCCAGCCCATGCCGCCGCTCACGCCCGACCAACTCGAGATGACACTGCTCGCGATCATGCCGGATCGGAACCGGGCGGAGTGGAATGACAGCGGTGACTCGGATTTCGCCTACGAGATCGATGGGTTAGCGCGCTTCCGCGTGAACGCCGCGCGCGACCGCAAGGGCCCGTTCGCCGTGTTCCGCGTGATCCCGGCGAAGATCCTGTCCGCGGAACAGCTGGAGATCACGAAAGAAGTGCAGGCGCTGTGCTATCTGACGAAGGGGCTGGTGCTGGTGACGGGCCCCACGGGCTCCGGGAAATCCACCACGCTGTGCGGGCTGATCGACCTCATCAACCGGACGCGGAGCGATCACGTCATCACGATCGAGGACCCGATCGAATTCGTGCATGAGAACAAGAAGTGCCTGATCACCCAGCGGCAGGTGGGCCTGCACACCGGCAGCTTCAAGTCCGCGTTGCGCGCCGCGCTGCGCGAGGACCCCGACATCGTCCTCGTGGGAGAAATGCGCGACCTCGAGACGATCGCCATCGCCATCGAAACGGCGGAGACGGGGCACCTCGTGTTCGGGACACTGCACACCACAACGGCCGCCTCTACGGTGGACCGGATCATCGACCAGTTCCCCTCGGACCGGCAGGCGCAGATCCGCGTGATGCTGTCCGAATCACTGCGGGGCGTGGTGTGTCAGACGCTGTGCAAGAAGATCGGCGGGGGGCGGGTCGCGGCGCGCGAGATCCTGATCACGACGCCCGCGGTGTCCAACCTGATCCGCGAGGCCAAGATCTTCCAGATCCCCTCCATCATCCAGACGAGCAAGCAGCTCGGCATGCTGACCCTGAACGATGCGCTGCTCGATCTGGTCGACAAGAAGCTCGTCGCCCCGGAAGAAGCCTACATGCGGTCGGTCGAGAAGGCCGGCATCATCGCCTCACTCAAGGCCCGGGGCCACAAGCTCACCGTCGCCGTCTAGCGGCGCGCCGGGGTCGAGATCTCCGCTACGCCGCGCCCAAGGGCATGCGCGACGTCGCGCACTCGCTCCATCAGATCGGCAAACGCGTCCAGGCGCATCGACTGGTCTCCGTCGGAGCGCGCGTGGTCGGGATCGGGATGGACTTCGATCAGCAGGCCGTCGGCCCCTGCCGCGACCGCCGCGAGGGCGAGCGCCGGGACCATGTCGCGCCGCCCGCAGGCATGGCTCGGATCCACCAGCACCGGCAGATGCGTCTCCATCTTCAGGTAGGGCACGGCGCCGATGTCGAGCGTGTTGCGCAGCGCGTGGTCGAAGGTCCGGATGCCGCGTTCGCACAGCATCACCTGCGGGTTGCCGCGCGCCAGGATGTACTCGGCCGCGAGCAGCAGGTCCTCGATCGTGGCGGCCATGCCACGCTTCAGGAGCACCGGCTTGCCGCAGCCGCCGACTTCGGTCAGCAGGGCAAAGTTCTGCATGTTGCGCGCTCCCACCTGCAGGCAGTCCACCTTCTCGGCCACCAGGGCCACGTGGCGCGTGTCGAGCACTTCGGTGATCACCGGCAGCCCGGTCGCGGCGCGCGTTTCCGCGAGCATGTCGAGCGCCTCGGGCCCCAGCCCGCGGAACGAATACGGCGAGGTGCGCGGCTTGAACGCGCCGCCGCGCAGCGCCACGGCCCCGGCCGCTTTCACCGCGTCGGCCGTCTGTCGCAGCATCTCCGGTCCCTCGACCGAGCACGGCCCCGCGATGACGTGCACGGCTCCGTCCCCCACCGCGGACTGGCCCAGCGCGACCAGCGTATCCCCCGCCGCGAATTCGCGCGCGGATAGCTTGTAGGGCTTCTCGACCGGCAGGATGGTCTCGATCGCCGGGAAGGCCAGCATGGGGAACTCGCGCAGCCGATCCTCGTCCCCGATGCAACCGACGATGGTGCGCGTCAGCCCGCGGGAAACATGCGGCGTGAGGCCGAGCTCGCGCACCTGCTCCACTACGCGGGTGAGCTCCTCCTCCGACACGTGCGGACGCAGAACGATGATCATGGGGCACTCCTCCAGAAGGTCCGGAAAACGAACGGCCCCGGGAGGTCGCCGGGGCCGTCGGTTCATATCGCGTTCGGGTTAGTTCAACCGCTCACTGCCGCCCGTGCGCACGAACCTGACGACCCCGTGGGGCTAAACCAAAACCCGAAGTAGTAGTAGTTCGTGCGCGGCATGGGAAAAGCCTACTCTCTCACCAGGGTCCTGTCAACGATGAGAGGCGGCGGTCGGCCGCAGTATCCAGGAGCCACCGGTCGGATTTGAACCGACGACCCCTCGATTACGAATCGAGAGCTCTACCCCTGAGCTACGGTGGCGCGGCCCCTAACTTAGCCATCTGCTGCTCCACGCGGTACTCCACAGGCTCGCGCCATGTCTCCAAACCAGTTGACTGCGTACAGTACCGATGGATATTCGGTCACCCTAGGAGGAAACACCATGACTCCGCTGTTGGCGCTGCTGATCGGCTTGAGTCCGGTTACAGCTCAGGCGGGAACCATTTGGGACGAATTGACCGCCGCCCAGCAGGCCCTGATTTCCGGCGGATCCCAGGTCTTCCTCACCAAGGACATCCCCGGCGCTCCCTGGCCGAAGGCCTGGGTGTACCAGCATGTGGAGTCTACTGCCGAAGAAGCCGCCGCGGTCTTCGCCGACTACGAAGCCGCCACAAGCTTCGCGCCGGACTTGAAGACCGCGAAGATTTCCGCGCGCGTGGACCCGCGCACCACCGAAGTGACTTGCACGATTGGCGTGCCGATTATGGGGGACGTGCACTACACCGTTCGCAATACCGTGAGCAAGTACGCGCGCGGCGCAGCCTACCGCGTGGAGTGGACTCTGGTCCGATCAAGCACTATGAAGTCGTCGGATGGCAATATTCGGTTTGAACCGCAGGGCACCGGCGCGCTGGTCGCGTACTACAGTTGGGTGGTTCCCAACTCAGTGTTCGCCCGCGCGGTGAGAAAGCACGCGCTGGCGGGGCTACGCGATAACGTGGCGGCGCTCGTGAAACGAATCGAGACCGAACGCAACCAGGAGCAGCCGCTGCTTCAGAAGCAGCTGGAAGCGCTGCGCGCCGCCCTCGGTCGGTGATGTGAGAACAAGAGAGGGAGACAAGGCGTCACCGCCCCGTCTCCCTCCTCATAAGCGCCGCGTGCTTGGTTACCGAAACCGACCGTGCCCGAAGAACCGCGGACCCAGGGTGATCCCAAACCCCACCCTCGGACCGTAGAAGTACGGGTTCCAGGCCCACATTGCGTACGGGCCCGGATACCACGGACCGTACCATCCCGCATATGCGGGACCGTACCACTGGGCCCCGACCGTGTAGCTGACGGTGTCGTAGTCGTAGTGGCTGTCGGTCATACGATCTACGACGTCGAGCAGCGTGGCCTGCGGGTCGTTCGTGGCGCTGTCCGGCGCGAGCGCGGCGGCGTTCCAGTGCCGGCCGGTCGTGAATCCGGCAAGGTTGAAGGGATGATCCGACCAGGCCGCCAGCACCAAACCCGCGCCCCGGCTCTCACTGACGGTGAACGCCTCACGATCACCACGGCTGCGGACCTCGAACTTGTGGCCACCTTGAATGGCCGCATTGTCATTCGGATCGACTGGGAACAGGACCCGAACGTTGCCGCGACTGTCCACGCGCAGCACGACCAGGTAACCGTCGGCCGCGGTCTGCACGTAAACCTTGGCGCGCTCACCCATCACGAGCCTGTCGTCTGAGAGCTTGACCTGCACCGGCGGCTTGGGTGCCGCCATGGCACGAAGCGGGGTAAGCAACAGCATTCCGAAAGCCAGCATTGCGTATCTCATACAGCCTCCTGAGTGACACCTTGTGTGCCGTCCTGCTTGGCACCAAGCGTGCCAAGCGGTGCTGGCGCGCGTCGCGTGGCAGATCGGAACCCAGTGTCTCAAAGGAGCGAGGTTGTGTCGGAGTGCGGGGACGACGCAGCGAGTGGAGGTGCAGCCCGGAACGCAGCGCGCCGTCCCTGGGCCATCGCCCCATCGGGATCAACAGTGAACGAGGGTCTATCGCTACTGGATCTTCACGATCGGCGCCACGGAGGGAACCCCGTTGGCATCGAGGATAAACAGCATGTAGTGCCCGGGCGGCGCGAGGTTGGCCGTGCTCGGCGCCTGCACGGTGAGACCGCCCGCGGTCGCCTGGAAGGTCAGCTTGAGGAACCGCTGGTTCTGATTGAAGGCGTGGGTCACCGCTCCCAGTCTGAGGAAGGTCACCGCAGAGATGTTGGTCGCCGCGGTTCCCACGAAGAAGTTGGCGCCGTACCCGACCGTCGATGGTGCTGAGCTGATCGCCGGGCGCGGACCCTTGAACAGGTATGGCGGCGAGTAGAACTCCGCGTCGAGATGGCTGGGGCCGAAGCGGCCGCCGCCCGCAGACAGGATCCGGCCGTCTGGCAACAGCAGCGCGGTGGAGTGATAGATGCGCGGCACCTGCATGGGTGCCATCAGCTTCCAGAGCTCTGTTGACGGGTCCCACAGCTCGGGTGTCAGCACCGGTGCGTTGGGGTCGTAGACGTCCGAGTTGGTCCCCCCTCCGGTAGTGAGAACGGTGCCGTCGGGCAGCAGCGTCAGGTTGTGTTGCGTCCGCGCGAAGGCCATCGAGGCCGTCTGGCGCCAGTGGGGAGCCGGGGCCGTCATGTCGAGGACGTAGGTGGTGGCGACCGACGGCACGATTGGCAGATCGGTATCGCGCCCGCGGCCCGACTTCATGACCTTACCTGGCGTGTACATCACCGCACTGCCGCCATGTACGACGGTCGCATCGACCGTGGTCCAAACCTGGGTGGCGACGTTGAGCGCGTAGGTCGGGATCTCCACCAGGTTCGACGATGCCACCAGTACCCGTCCATCGGGGAGGACAAAATCGTGGGGGTAGTACGGGAGGTCTAGCCGCGCGTTCGTGAGCCGCGTCCAGGTTCCGGTCACCGGGTCGAACACTTCGGGGATCTGCGCGTTGCAGCTGCCGCAGTTCACTTCGCCCGCGATCGTCAGCATGCGGCCATCGGGCAAGGCCGTCACGGTGGGGTACCAGCGTGCGGTGGCCATCGGCGCCGCCGATGTCCAGCTCTGCGTAAGCGGATCGAAGATCGTGGCGTTTTTGATGCCGATGTGCGTGTTGACATGTCCGCCGACCACGAACACCCTGCCATCCGAGAACAGACCGAGACCGGCGCAGAAGAGGTCCGCGGACAGGAACGGTACCGTCGTCACCGTGAGCGTCGCCGGATCGAAGACCCCCGCGCCCGTGCCGTCCGTATGGTCGTCCCACGCGAGCACCTTGCCGTTCGGCATGAGCGCCGTGTGGATCGCCACCAGGGGCAAGTCGTAAACCTGCGACCACAGCCCCACGACGGCGGGGTCGGTCGACGAGCTGTTGTCCACGGTGCCGCCGACGGCGGTCGATACCGTTTGGTTCCCGGCGCCGTCGCGGGCCCGGGCAGTCAGGCTGTGCGGCCCGTTTGCTACGGTCGGAGTATTCCAGGCGCTCGTATACGGCGCCGTAGTGATCTCCGCGCCGAGAGGAACGCCGTCGAGGAAGAACTGCACGCCGGCGACGCCGCTGGCGTTGTCGGAGGCGGTGGCCGTCACCGTAACGGTGCCCGTGACGGTGGCGCCGGGGGCGGGCGCAGTGACCGCCACAGATGGGGGGGTGAAGTCTGCCGCACCGGTCGAGAAGGATACCGACGCGTCCGTGCCGGCGATCTTGGAGTGATCGGCGCGGACGAGGTATCCGGTGAGTACGTGAGAGCCCACGAGCACGTTCGTAAACTGGTATGCCCCGTCGAAGGTCAGGTCCATGACCTCGGGATTGGCATCGAGCGTGAAGTGGACGTGATTGACCTCGGTGAGATCCCCGGACGCAGTGTAGGTGACGGGAACCGTGGTGCTCATGATCAGGCTGCCGGCAACGGGCTGGACGATGGCGAGCCTGGGCGGCGCCAGGGACGCCGAGACAGCCATGTCGCTCTGGATTTCGGTGGCGGTCAGGGCGCGGTTGTAGACGCGCACATCGTCGATGCGGCCCTGGAAGTACTCGCCGTAGGGACTGTTGCCGCCGATGCGCAGCGGCTTCGTGTTGGTTTCGAGCGTCCCGGTCCGGGCAACCGCCGCGACCTGGGTGCCGTTGACGAACAGGCGGATGGCCGCGCCGTCGTAGGTGACGGCGACGTGCGTCCATGCGTTGACCGCGAGCGCGCTCGGGCCCACGATGTTACGGACCGTGCCGTTGAGCGTGCCGCCTCCGGCCGGGCGGAGCGGCCCGGCGTCGCTGCTGGCATTGAGGAAGTAGGCATCAACCTCGCGCTGCATGATCGTACGCCAGCCGCTCTGGGTCGCGGTGGGAAAGACCCACGCCGAGAGGGTCATGGCGGTCGTGACGTTGAGCGAGGCGGAGCTGTTGATGACGACGAGATTGTTGACACCGTTGAAG
>Ga0193727_1000409_pt1 | contig 16417 bp, 14 predicted proteins | sample H2c2metaG_FD_143051 | JGI IMG/M metagenome (GOLD analysis project Ga0193727, IMG submission 143051) | Soil microbial communities from a riparian zone of the East river system, Colorado, United States - H2c2 | ecosystem: Environmental > Terrestrial > Soil > Riparian zone | place: USA: East River...
CCCGGTGCCCCGCTTGAGCTGGTAGAGGACATTGACCCCCGGGACGATGATGTAGCTCGTCCCGCCACCGGAACTGTATTGGAAGCTGAGCCGCGGCTCCCACATGAGCTTGTGGTGGGTGAGAAAACCGACTCGAATGTCGACGGGCAGCCCGAAGTCGACGCCGCCGCTGCCACCCGATGGCTTGTTGTAAAAGCCGGTGAAGTCGGCACCGATTTCCTGCCGGGGACCGACGCTGCCGGCCTTCCGCTGCGCCGCTGCGGGCACGGACAGAATCGCGAGACTGCCCACCACCAGCGCAGTACCACGGAGCTTCATCATGTTTGTACTCCCGTCGTAGAAGGCAGAGACACGTACCCGAGGTTCGCAGCCGCGTTCCCCGTGGCCCCCATGCAACAGGGCCCGCCCACATGATGGGGGCGGGCCATGCCCTATCCGATGTGACCCCGCTCACGCCGAAATGGGACCTGCGAAATAGGACCTGCGAATCAGGACGTTTCTGCGCGGTCGGCGACTACACGCACCGTGTTGTCCACCACCTGCAGGAATCCGCCCGCAACCTTGAACACGCTGGTGGCACCCCCGTGCCGCACGCGCAACACCCCCTCGCCGAGCAGCGTCAGGAATGGCGCATGCCGGTTCAGGATGCCGACGAGCCCGTCGTAGGCGGGCGCCACCACGGCGTCCGCTTCGCCGTTGAACACGGATCGTTCGGGAGAGATCACGGTGACGTGCATGGGGTCAGGCGGTGGCGAGGCGCGTCGCCTGGGCGACCACTTCGTCGATCCCGCCCACCATGTAGAACGCCTGCTCGGGAAGGTGATCGAACTCGCCCGCGACTACCCGCTCGAACGATGCGATGGTGTCCTCGAGCTTGACGTACTTGCCCTCGAGTCCGGTGAACTGCGACGCAACGAAGAACGGCTGCGACAGGAAGCGCTGCACACGCCGCGCGCGCGCGACCACCCGCTTGTCGTCCTCGGACAGCTCGTCCATCCCGAGGATCGCGATGATGTCCTGGAGATCCTTGTAGCGCTGCAGAATCCGCTGCACCTCCACCGCGACTTTGTAATGCCGCTCGCCGAGGTACTGGGCGCCCAGGATGCGCGAGGACGACGCCAGCGGGTCCACTGCCGGGTAGATACCGAGCTCGACGATCTGGCGCGACAGCACGACCGTCGCATCGAGGTGCGAGAACGCCGTGGCCGGCGCCGGGTCCGTGAGGTCGTCGGCGGGGACGTAGATCGCCTGCACGGACGTGATGGAACCCTTCTTGGTCGACGTGATCCGCTCCTGCAATTCGCCCATCTCGGTAGCGAGGGTCGGCTGGTACCCCACTGCCGACGGCATGCGGCCGAGCAGGGCCGACACCTCCGAACCCGCCTGGGTGAAGCGGAAGATGTTGTCGATGAACACGAGCACGTCCTGACCCTCGACGTCGCGGAAGTACTCGGCGACCGTGAGGCCGGTCAGGCCGACCCGCAGGCGCGCGCCGGGGGGCTCGTTCATCTGGCCATAGATCAACGAGCAAGACCCGATGACCCCGCTCTCCTTCATTTCGAGATAGAGGTCATTCCCTTCACGGGTGCGTTCGCCCACGCCGCAGAACACCGAGCGGCCGCCGTGGCCCATGGCCACGTTGTGGATCAGCTCCTGAATGATGACGGTCTTGCCGACCCCCGCCCCGCCGAACAGCCCGATCTTGCCGCCCTTCACAAACGGCGCGATCAGATCGACCACCTTGATCCCCGTTTCAAACAGTTCTGTCTTGGGCTCGAGGTCCACGAACTTCGGGGTCTCGCGGTGGATCGGCCAGCGCTCAGCGTCCAGCGGGATCGGCGCGCCCTCGTCCACCGGCTCGCCCAGCACGTTGAGAATGCGGCCCAGCGCCGCGTTCCCCACCGGAACCGTGATCGGCTCGCCTTGATCCACGATGTCCATTCCTCGCACGACGCCGTCGGTCGAGCTCATCGCCACCGCGCGCACCTGGTTGCGGCCGATGTGCTGCTGCACTTCGGCCGTCATCCGGACCGGGGGCGCCCCGTTGCCGGGGTGGTCGATGCGCAACGCGTTGTACAGCTCGGGGAGGTGCCCCGGCTCGAATTCCACGTCCAAGACCGGGCCGATCACCTGGACGACCTTGCCTACGTTGTGCTTGGTTGCGGCCTTCTTGGTCGGTTTGTCTGCCTTCGTTGCCATGAAACCTCAGGTGTCAGGTGTCAGGTGTCAGGTGTCAGGTGTCGGGTACCGGTGTCTGCGCAGGAAGAACCTGACACCTGACACCTAGCACCTGGCACCTACCCTGTCTGTGCTTCCGCGCCGCCGACGATCTCGGCGATCTCCTGCGTGATCTGCGCCTGCCGGGCCCGATTGTAGGTGCGGCGCAGAATATCGAGAATGTCGCCTGCGTTGTCGGTGGCGTTCTTCATCGCGGTACGGCGCGCGCCGTGCTCGGCCGCCGCCGTTTCCACCAGCGCGCGGTACATCTCGTTCTGCACGTACAGCGGCAACAGGCGCTCGAGAATCGCTTCGGCCGACGGCTTGAGGATGTAGAAGGGAACAGGCCCCTTCCGCTCCCCCGCCTTCGGCGGCGTCACCGGGAGAATGCGCTGCACCGTCGCCGGCGTGGACATCGCGCTGTTGAATTTCGCGAACACGACCTCGACCGCGTCGAGCGTCCCGATCTCGAACGCGTGCATGAGGGCGCTCACCAGCTCCACCGCGTGCGCCGACGTCGGTTTGTCGCCGATGTCGGTGCGCTGCACCGCGGGCGTCCGCCCGGCGAACTTGAAGTAGCCGATCCCCTTCTTGCCCACGAGGTGCAGGTCCACCGCCGCGCCTTCGGCCTCGAGCTCCTGCATCCGCCGCCGGCCTTCGCGAATCAGATTGGTGTTGAACGCACCGCACAGGCCGCGGTTCGACGTGATGACGACCAGCGCCACTTTCTTGATCCCGCCCGGCCCCGGCTGGCGCAGCAGGGCGAATCGCTCCGCAAGATCGGGCGAATACAGGTCGGCGATCACGTCGGCGAGCGCGGCGGCGTACGGCCGCGCCGCCACCACCCGGTCCTGCGCGCGCTTCAGGCGCGAGGTGGCCACCATTTCCATCGTCTTCGTGATCTGGCGGATGCTGTGAACCGACTTGATCCGCTGGCGCAGCCCGCGCGTCTGCGCCATCAGGCAGGCCCGAGCGCCTTATATGCGGTGATCGCCGCCTTCAACCGCGTGATGAGGTCGTCCGAGAGGGCCTTCTTGGTGCGGACCTCCTCGGCGATCTCGGGATGCTGGGCATCCATGTATGTGTGGAAGCCCGTCTCCCACTCCCGGATCTTGTCCAGCGCCACATCGTCGAGGAATCCGTTCGTCACCGCGTAGATGATCAGCACTTGCTGCACCACCGTCATCGGCGCGTATTGCGGCTGTTTCAGAATCTCCACGATCCGGCCGCCGCGTGCGAGCTGGCGCTGCGTAGCCTGGTCGAGATCGGACCCGAACTGGGCGAAGGCTTCGAGCTCGCGGTACTGCGCCAGGTCGAGCCGCAGCCGCCCGGCCACCTGCTTCATGGCTTTGATCTGGGCGTTACCGCCCACGCGCGACACCGAAATGCCGACGTTCACGGCCGGGCGTACGTTCGAATAGAAGAGATCGGTCTCGAGAAAGATCTGGCCGTCGGTGATCGAGATGACGTTCGTCGGAATGTAGGCCGAGACGTCGCCCGCCTGGGTCTCGATGATCGGGAGCGCCGTAAGCGAGCCACCACCCATGTCATCCGAGAGCTTCGCGGCGCGCTCCAGCAGCCGGCTGTGCAGGTAGAACACGTCCCCGGGGTACGCTTCGCGCCCGGGCGGGCGCCGCAACACCAGCGACAGCTGCCGATACGCGGCCGCCTGCTTGGACAGGTCGTCGTACACGCACAGCGTCGCCTTCTTCTCGTCGAACATGAAATACTCGGCCATCGTGCAGCCGGTGTACGGGGAGATGTACTGCATCGGGGCAGGCTCGGAGGCCGAGGCCACGACCACCGTCGTGTATTCCATCGCCCCGTTTTCTTTCAGCCGCTCCACCACAGCAGCGACCGTCGAGTTCTTCTGCCCGATCGCCACGTACACGCAAATGACGCCCTGCCCCTTCTGATTGATGATCGTGTCGATCGCGATCGCCGTCTTGCCCGTCCCGCGGTCGCCGATGATCAGCTCGCGTTGCCCGCGGCCGATTGGAATCATGGCGTCGATCGACTTGATCCCGGTCTGGAGCGGCTCCTTCACCGGTTGGCGCTTGATGATCCCCGGAGCCACGATTTCCACCTTGCGGGTCGTGGTGGTCTTGATTGGACCCAGCCCGTCCACCGGCCGGCCAAGCGCGTCCACGACACGGCCCACCAGGGCGGGTCCGACAGGCACCTCGAGGACCCGGCCGGTGCGCCGCACCTCGTCGCCCTCGCGCAATTGGAGGTAGTCGCCGAAGATCACGGCGCCGATGTTGTCCTCCTCAAGATTGAGGGCGAGACCGGTGATCTTCTCCCCCGTTTCCGAAGAGAGGAACTCGAGCATTTCGCCGGCCATCGCGTGGGTGAGGCCGTAGACACGGGCGATGCCATCCTTCACCTCCAGCACCGTACCGACCTCGCGGACGTCGAGCTCCGCCAGGTCAGCCGCCTGGATCTCCTTGAGGAGGATCGCCTTCAGTTCACCGGGTCGCAGGATCGAATCAGTCGCCATAGAAGTGGGTTGGAGAGATTGTGAAAAATATCACATGCCTGACATACCGCAACTGCGCCTACCCGCCGATCCTCGATCTCGTCCTTCCTCTTACGAACCGCTGCAGCACCCCCCGCGGCCCCAACTCTCGCAGTCCGAGCGCGCTAACCCCGGCCACCCGCCTGGCCGTACCGGCAAGGTGGCTGGGAGAGGCGTAGCCAAGGATGCGGGCCACCGCCGCGACATTATAGGCCTCGTTGCCGAGCAGGTCGGCGGCGCAGGCGGCGCGCGCCAGGTCGATCACACGCTTCAAGTTCGGCGCCCCCCCCACCGCGAATTCGCGGGACAGATGCTCCCGGGTAATCCGCAGGGCCTGCGCGATGTGCGCCGTCGTGATCGGGGCGGCCACGCGGCGCTGGACCTCCTCCCACGCCCCGAGCTGCAGCGGATCTGTCAGGCGCAACAACCTCGGAGCGTCGGCCAGGGCCTGGCGGCGGTCCAGCTGCACGGTTCGCGCGGCTACCCATTCACCCGACGCGGCGTTGTCCACGCCCTCGACCAGAATGCCGGCGAATCCGGCGCGATGGCAGGAGGCCATGAGCACGCCGTCGTCGGGCCGGAACGCGGACAGCGCATACATCGGAATGCGCGCAAACCGGCCGGGGAGTGCGAGCCCCGCGTCCGGCACGGCTTTCACATCGATGACGACGGCGTCCACGACTCGATTGGCGAGCAGGCGTTCCACCGCTGCGAGCGTGCGGCATAGGCACACGCTCCCTGCTCCCCGCGGGTAGCCCCGTTGGACGGCCCGGCGCGCCTCACGCCGCGGATGAAACACGGGAATGACGGTCCGCCGGTACTCTCCTGCGCCAGGGCCCGCACCATGTCCGCTGCGCGCTCGAGCACGCTCCGGGCGTTGTCGTAGGAGATCTCCGCGACGGATTCACCGAGCGGATGCCAGGTGCAGTCCGTAATCCCTTCTTCCTTCTGCGGCACCGGATCGCCCTGCTGCGATTCGAACAAGAAGAAGTGGCAGTACTTGTGGATCGTCTTGCCGCGGAACCGGAAGTACCAATCGATCACCTGGATCGGACCGTGGAGAATGAGGTCGCCAAGACCGGTCTCCTCAGCCACCTCGCGGCGGGCGGCATCGGCGGGCGGCTCGTGCGGCTCCAGGTGCCCCTTCGGCAGACCCCAGTTCTGGTAGGAATCGCGGATCAGCAGGAAGTGGACTTCGCCCCCTGCTACACGCCGGAATACCACTCCACCGGCGCTCGTCTCCCGCTCGGCCCGTCGCTGCCGTTGCGCCATCGACCGTCCCTAGAAGACACTGAAGCTGAAGTATTTGCGCGGATTCGCCTGAATGTCGGACAACAGCTGGCGCAGCTGGATCATGGTCAGCGCCGTCTCCCGGTAGAGGGTCGAATCGGAGACCAGGAGTCCCAGCGTACCGGAGCGATTCGCGATGCGGGACATGACCGTGTCCGCCGAGACCAGCACGTGCACGAGGCTTTCTTGATTCTTATGGGCCGCGTCCATGAACTCGCGCAGATTCTGCGATGCCGCGCGGAGATCCTGGCTGGTTGCCGCCGAGTTGTTCAGGATGGTGGCGAGCTGGCCCTGGTTGGTGGCGGAGTCCACCCGCCCCAGGGTCGCAGACAGATCGGTCGCCGCGTGCGCCAACAGGTTGGAGCCCTGCCGTAGGTTCGACCCCACCGACCGGAGCATCTCCGCCTGATCGTTCGTGACGCGGAGCAAGCGGTCGGCCACCTGGCCAAAGTCGTGGATGGACGCGCGGAGCTGCACCACCGCCTCGGAGTCGAACGCCGTCTGAACCCGGTTGGCGACGGCAGCGATGTCGGTCGCGATGCGGCTCGCCTGCGCGGTGAGCTGCCCGATGTCTGGCAGGGTCGCGCCCGGCCACTTGCTCCCCGCTCCCGCTGACGCCTCCGCGATTGCCTGGCGCACGTTGGGGTCGTCGGGGAGCTGATCCGCCGATATCAGCGTCGCCGCCCATTCGCCGAACAGGGATGCGGACGCGGCGATCACCACCGGCTTCACCGGGAGGGCGACACCGGTGTAGATCTTCATGTCCGCCTCCACCCAGTTGCCCGGGGTCAGACGGATCGCTTCCACGCGCCCCACGCGCACGCCCCGCAGTACCACCGGCGCCCCGGCACCAAGCCCGCCCAGGGTCCGGAAGCGGGCGGTGTAGACCGCCTCTGTCTTCCCGATGTGGGTCCCCGAGAGCCACAGGGCTCCCGCCACGATGACCGTGAAGGCGACGATCACCACCACACCCACTGTGAACTCGTTCTCCCGCTTCATGTAGGACGTCCCTCGATGAACTGCCGGACTACCGGATCCTCCGTCGCCTGCACCTCGGCGACGGTACCAACCTGGCGGATGCGACCCTCGTACAGCATCGCGATCCGGTCACCCACCGTGTACGCGCTGCGCATGTCGTGGGTGACCACCACGGCGGTCACCCCAAACCGTTCGCGCGTCCGTACGATCAACCGGTCGATCACGGCGGATGTCACCGGGTCGAGGCCGGTGGTAGGTTCGTCATATAGGATATAGCGAGGCCGCAAAGCGATGGCGCGCGCGATGCCGACGCGCTTGCGCATCCCCCCGGAGAGCTCGGCGGGATACTGGTCGCCCGCCCCGGTGAGGTCCACCACCGCCAATGCTTCGGCCACCCGCTCGTCGATCTCCTCGTCGCTCAGCTGCCGCCGCCGCAACCCGAGGGCGACGTTGTCCGTGACCGTCATCGAGTCGAACAGCGCCGCAAACTGGAACACGTACCCGATGTCCTGGCGCAGCGCGTTCAGCGCCGCCCGCTCCAGGGTCGACACCGCGCGGCCGTCCACGACGACATCTCCGGCGTCGGGCTGCAACAGCCCTACAATGTGCTTGAGCGCCACGCTCTTGCCGGTGCCCGAGTAGCCAATGATCACCATGGTCTCGCCATCCTGCACCGCAAGGGTGAGTCCGGCGAGGACGTGCTTGCCGCCGAACGCCTTGGACAGGCCCTGAAACTCGATCACCGCAGCAGCGTTGCCGCCCAGAAGGCGTCCAGCATGAGAATCAGCACAGCCGCGTACACCTGGGCCTGCGTCGTGCTGCGACCCACCCCTTCCGCCCCGCCCCGCGTCGAGAGCCCTACCACGCACGCGACCATGGTGATCGCGAAACCGAAACTCGCGCTCTTGAGCAGGCCAAACCAGGTGTCCTTGAACACATAAAACAGCTTCAGCCCTTTCACGAACTCTGGCGTCGAAAGGTGGAGGAACCCCAGGCTGGTGATCCAGCCGGTTCCAATGCCGATGCCGATCGAGAGTGCCACGACGAGGGGAAACATGGTCGTCCCGGCGATGACCCGCGGCACCACCAGAAAGCTCTGCGGGTCATAGGCCAGCGTCTCGAGCGCATCCACCTGCTCGGTGACCTTCATCGTCCCAAGCTCGGCGGCCATGCTGGCTCCTACCCGACCGGCGAGGGCCAGACCCACCAGCATGGGTCCCAGCTCGAGCATCATGCTCTTGCCGACGAGGGTCCCCACGAAATACAGCGGAACGGTGCCCTTGAAAGTGTAGGAGGCCTGCATGGCGAGGATGACGCCGGTGAAGCCGGCAATGAACATGGCCACCGGGAGCGAGTCCACACCGATGCGCCGCATCTGCACGAAGACGAACTGGCCCCACGTCGCGACGTCCGGAACCGCGCGCGCCATGTCCGCCATGAAATGGCCCCAGCGGCCGGCAGCCTCGATCAGACTGACGACCTTGCGGCCGATACGTTCGATCACGGGGGTAACCTACGGCGGTACGTTATACGACGCTATGTCGTAGGAAAAAGCGAGGTGGCCGGCTGCGATGCGCAGTGGCCACCTCGTACAACCTGGCGTCTTAGCGACCTGGCGTCGCGACTTAGCGTCCGGCTACGCCGCGAAACTCGCCAGCGCCTTGCCCACATCGCCGTCGCGCAGCCGCTTGAGCGCGCGATCACGCAGCTGCCGGACCCGCTCGCGGGTCACGCCGAGCATGCCGCCGATCTCCTCCAGCGTGTGCTCGCGGCCACCGTCCAGACCGAAGTAGAGCCGCAGCACCTTGGCGTCGCGCCGCTGCAGGGTGTTCAGGGCCGACTCGACCTCGTCGGACAGGAACCGGTCCATCGCCTGATCTTCAGTATCCGGGAGGTCCTCGGCGATGAACCGCTCGATGAGCGAGCGATCGCCGTCGGGATCGAGCGGCGCGTCCAGGCGCACGTCCCCGGTGTTCAAGGCCGCGAGCGACTGCACCACCTCGAGCGACAGCTTGGTGGCGTCCGCGATTTCCTCGGGCGTGGGCTCGCGCCGCATGGTCTGCCGCAGGTACTCGGCCGTCCGCACGATACGGGACAGATCCGCGGTGCGGTTCAGCGGCACGCGGACCGTACGACCCTGGCGCGCCAGCGCGGCGAGGATCGCCTGACGGATCCACCACACGGCGTACGAGATGAACTTCACGCCCTGGTCGGGATCGAACTTCCGGGCGGCCGTGAGCAACCCGACGTTCCCCTCACCGATCAGGTCGGTGAGCGGCAGGCCACGGTTCTGGTATTTCTTAGCGACCGAAATCACGAAGCGCAGGTTGCGCTTGACCAGCTCCTGCATCGCCTCCTGGTCGCCTGCGCGCACCTTGCGGGCGAGCGCGATCTCCTCTTTCTGAGTGAGGAGCGGCGTCTTGGAGACCTCGTGCAAGTATTGGTCGAGAATGTCCCGCTCGTGTTCGTGATGCCCCAACCCGGACATCAGCCCGCGCCGGCGACCGCGCTTTCTCACCGTCTTGGGCTTCGCCGCGGGTGCCGCCGGCTGTGCAGCGGCGGCCGCGCGGGGCTTGGCCCGGGTGGCAACAGGGGTCTTGGAACGGCGGGTCGGCTTGGGCATGTCCCTCTATTCGTAGGTCGTGGGCTCCCTCGTGATACCACCGACGAGGGCAAAAAGTTCGCGCCTGGGCGGAAAATCGCTTGACACTGCCACAACGCCCCGATAAGATGCCGTGTTCCGGTCGGATGGCGCATGGGGGCGCCTAATATAGCGGGGGCGTAGCTCAGTTGGGAGAGCGCGTGAATGGCATTCACGAGGTCAGGGGTTCGATTCCCCTCGCCTCCACTAGTGGGCAGGCTGGTGCAGTCCCGGGCGGACCGGCTGTCCTAGATAGAACCCCACACAGCCGTTACATTTGCGACGCACGCGGGAATAGCTCAGTTGGTAGAGCACAACCTTGCCAAGGTTGGGGTCGCGGGTTCGAGTCCCGTTTCCCGCTCTCGTAGGCGGTCAGACGGGCAGATTCAGGTCACAAGCGACGCGGGGTGGAGCAGTCTGGTAGCTCGCCGGGCTCATAACCCGGAGGTCGTGGGTTCAAATCCCACCCCCGCTATTCGGCGGTCAGGCGGTCAGGCGGTCAGGCGGACAGACGCGCGTCTCGCGAGATTCTCTGTCCGCCCGTCCGGCCGGCCGCCTGACCGCCTTCTCTCGGGCGGTTAGCTCAGCTGGTTAGAGCGCTACGTTGACATCGTAGAGGTCACAAGTTCGAATCTTGTACCGCCCACCTCGAGACAGTGATTAGGATGAATAGGGACTCTTCCCACTTACTCGAGACTGTTGACCACTGTGCGTCTACGCGTCTAGTCGTTGCTCGTCCTGCTGACGGCGAACCTATTAACTGATTCTCAGTTTGTATTGAGTGGGCGCCCATAGCTCAACTGGATAGAGCGTTTGGCTACGGACCAAAAGGCTGGGGGTTCGACTCCCTCTGGGCGCATTAGACTAGACGGATGGACGGATAGACGCACGGACGGCTAGGCGCTCGGGAGGTGTTTTAGCAGGCAGTTCCTATCCGTCTAGGCGTCTTGCCGTCTACACGTCTAGTATTGCGGGGCGTAGCGCAGCCCGGTTAGCGCGCCTGGTTCGGGACCAGGAGGCCGGTGGTTCAAATCCACTCGCCCCGACTGAGTACGAATGCTCGATAGCCGATGAGGTTGTCGAGCAAGCCGGAGAACCCATGCCAGCCACACCCCACACCGAGCTGCACTTCACCGGGTCGCGCAGAGTGCGCGACGTCGTCATCGGCATGTCCGACGGCCTCACGGTCCCTTTCGCCCTCGCGGCGGGACTCTCCGGAGCGGTGGACTCGACCGCGATCGTCATCACGGCGGGCCTGGCGGAAATCGCCGCCGGATCGATCGCGATGGGACTGGGCGGCTACCTCGCCGCCAAGAGCGACATGGAGCACTACCAGAGCGAGTTGGCGCGGGAGCGACGTGAAGTCGTGGAGAAACCGGACGCTGAGGCCGCCGAAGTGGAAGACGTGTTTCGGGCGTATGGTCTGACGCCAAAGGAAACCGGTCCGATCATCGACGCGTTCCGGACGCGGCCCGGCGCCTGGGTGGAGTTCATGATGCGCTACGAGCTCGGGCTCGAGCGCCCGGACCCGAAAGCCGCACTGACCGGCGCCGTCACGATCGCCGCCGCGTACATCGCCGGCGGCTTGATTCCCCTGAGCCCCTACTTCGCGGCCGCGCGCGCGAGCAGCGCGCTGGCGTTATCAGTGGGCGTAACGCTGTGCGCGTTGTTCGCCTTCGGGTTCGTGAAGGGACGGTTCACCGGCGCGCGGCCCCTGAAGAGCGCGCTCCAGACCACCGCGATCGGCGGGGCGGCTGCGGCGGCGGCATTTACGCTCGCCAAACTGCTGGCGTAACGTCGCTGGCCCTAGTCCGTCAAGCAGAAAAACCGCACGTGGTCGGGCGGCTGGCTGCTCACCAGCCGGTCGTGCGCGAGCTTGCCTCCACGGGCGAGTCGCGACGTGCTGTCGGACGCGAGCGCGGATTCGTACAGGGCGATCGCCTTGAGCTTCGCGACATCCGCCTCCGGCAGGAACTGCGTCGAGTCGGCGTTCCCCTTCCCGAACCCGTGCGCCAGGGCGAACATGTCGCGGTAGGCGTCCGCCTCGAGGATCTGAGCGGTGCTCTTCACTTCGGAGTCGGCGGGGGCCGCAACCAGGGAATCGAGCCGTTCGATGAATGAATGGTAGTTGTCCGGTGAGCTGCCGCTCGCGCAGTCAGATTCGAGCTCCAGAAGTACCGCCCGCTGCCCGATCGATCCGTGGGGATCGAGCCGGATGGCCTGGCGAAGCCAATCGCCCGCATATTCCGTCTCCCCCGACGCCTCGACCAGAAACGACTCTGCGCCGACCGTCTTGAGCTGGTTCCGCTGCGGTTTCTGCTCAATCATGTTGAGCCGGAACGGGCGCCAGGCGATCCGCAGCACGCGGTCCGCGACGAGATACGCCGCCGCCTGCGTCGCGGAGTCCCTGGTCGACGCCTGCTTGATCACGCTCTCCAACGCGCTTGCGAGCTGATCGGGCGTGAAGAGCCGCCCCGCCCCGGTCTGATCGCGGGACTGTTTCACCACGTCGAACAGGGTGACCGTCGTGCCGCCCGAGATCCCGGCCCGCTTGACCCATTTGTTCAGCAGCATCACTTCGCGCTGGTTGAACTCGGCCTGCCGCTCTCCACGCGTGGCCACGATGTCCGGGGTGACCGGCGCGGCGTGGAGGCGCGCGGGCTTGGCGGGGGCGTCGTCGGACGCACCGCACGCGGCTATCGTGAGCATCAGGGCCACCGGGAGCCGGTGCGACCGCAGCAGGGTCATGCGTGGGCCTTGGGGGTGAGAGTCGCTAAACCAGTCCACGGGCGGCGATTGACGGGAACCGGCCCCGCGGGGCAGGCCCCATGATACAATACGGCAGCGACCCCGGTCTAGAGTTGCTGCGCCCCAGGAACCCTGGGCCCGCCGGACGGCATGACGCGCGGGCCCCGCTCGACTAACTTGTTCGGCGTCCCGCGCGCGCCAGTAGCTCAGCTGGATAGAGCGTCGGCCTCCGGAGCCGAAGGTCGTGGGTTCGAATCCCGCCTGGCGCATGGTGAGGTTGGAGCGAGCCCCGCACGCGGTGTTGCGTGCGGGGCTTTGTCGTGGCGCGTTCGCCCCAACCCATGGCCTCCGGTCTGAACGTCCCATCACAGAGCTCCGCGCGCCCAACGGCTCGCGGGGCTCGCGGTGTGGCGGGGATCACCCGTGATGCCGCGGATCCACCGGCTTCTTGCCGGTCCGGACCTTCGCTTCATAGAGCACATGGTCCGCTGCCGCGAGCAGCACGTTCACGGAATCGCCGTCTCCGGGATACGCCGCCACACCCACGCTCACCGAGAGTGCAGGCTTCTCGGTCTCCTCCGCCAGGCGAGCGGCAATCCGCTCCCCCACCTGCCGGGCCGCGGACGTTTCGGTCTCCGGAAGAATCAGCGCAAACTCGTCCCCACCAAACCGGGCGGCCGTATCGATGTCGCGCGACGTGGCCCGCAGGACGGCGGCAAGCCGGCATAGCGCGCGGCTCCCCACGAGGTGGCCGTGGCGATCGTTGATCCGCTTCAACCGGTCGAGATCGAGAAACACGATGGAGAACGGCCGCCCGGAGCGTTGCGAGCGCTTGATTTCGCCGTCCAGGGCGTCGATGAGCTGGCGGTAGTTGGCGAGGCCCGTCAGCGGATCGCTCCCGGCCAGGCGCCGGAGCTGGTCCTCCACGTCCTTCCGCTCGGTCACCACCGCGCCGAGCACCAGGGACATGACGGCCGTGACCCCCACGAACGCCTGTAAGAGGAGGAGCGATTCGTTTTGCGTGTCGCGCGCAAATGGGCCGAACCCGCGCAGCGTGCCGGTGATGGCGATCGCCGCCAGCACCACGATCGCGATCGCCGCCTCGCGTTGACCGAACCGGAACGCCGTCCACACCAGGAGCGGGATGCAGAGAAACTCCAGGGGATAGTGGCGAATCGTCGACGCGCCGAGGCCATCGAAGACCACCAGGCTCACGACCACGAGGGCCGCCAGCAGAGCGATGGCCTCCAACACCCGGCCCCGGTTCCAGCGGACATGGAAGTCCGCGCTCCACAGCAGTACGACGGGCGCCACCACCAGCGCACCCACCGCGTCCCCCAACCACCAGGTCGACCAGATTCGCCCGTAGTCGGACCAGCTGGCGAATCCGGCGACAGACAGGGTGGTCACGCCCAACGTGGGGCTGATGGTCGTGGCGAGCACGGCGGCGAGCAGGGTGAAGCGGAACGTGTCGCGGGTACATGCAAGCGCCTGGCGGCCGTTGGCAAACCGGTTCACCAGGTACGCGCCCACCAGACCTTCCAGGGTATTCCCGACGCCGATGCCGAGCGACGTCGCTACAGAGCCGGCGGTCGTCAGGTTCACGACGAATGCGGCGCAGAGAATCGCGGGCCACACGCGGTACCCCAGGATCAGCAACGTCGCAAGAGCGATCCCCGTGGGCGGCCAGACGCTGCTCGCGCTCGCGTGCACGAACGCCAGCCGCAGCCCCAACTTGCCCGCGACGAAGTACACCAGGGCGAGCACCAACGCCTGCCACACCGCGCGTGACTTAATCAGGGGCCCACCTCCTTACCCTGATTATCCAAGAATGAGAATACACTCGAAACCGGGAAATGGCGTGACCGACGTCACGACTCCCGTGGGCGTACGGCGAACGGTGGCAGGAAACGTGTCCGAGGTCACCAATTCTGCGCACGCGTAAACGCGATACTTTTGACCATGCGCTTCACCATCGGTGTTTGCGGGGCGATCCTGCTGGCGGTCGTGCTGTGGGATGCCTTCGAGACGATCATCCTGCCGCGGCGGGTGAGTCGCCGGTTCCGGATCACCCGGCTGTTCTACCGCAGCACCTGGTCTCCATGGCGGGCCACCGCGCAACGTTTGCCGCCCGCGCGCCGCGAGGCGTTTCTCGGATTCTTCGGGCCGCTGTCGCTGCTCCTCCTCTTGAGTTTGTGGGCGACGGGTATTGTCCTCGCGTTCGGTCTGCTCCAGTGGGCCGCCGGCTCGGCGGTCACGGTGGCAGGGGCGGGGCCCGGGTTCGGATCGGACCTCTACCTCAGCGGCACCACGTTTTTCACCCTGGGACTGGGGGACGTGGTGCCCAGAACGGCGCTCGCGAAGACCCTCACGGTGATCGAGTCCGGGACGGGGTTCGCGTTCCTGGCGATCGTGATCGGGTACCTGCCGGTGATCTATCAAGCGTTTTCCCGGCGCGAGGGTGCCATCGCGCTGCTCGACGCGCGCGCGGGCTCCCCTCCCACCGCCGGAGAGTTGCTGTGGCGGCACCGCACGGACCCATCGGGGGAGGCCCTGGCGGAGCTGCTGCGGGAATGGGAGCACTGGGCGGCGGAGGTACTGGAAAGCCATCTCTCGTATCCGGCGCTCGCCTACTTCCGTTCGCAGCACAACAACCAGTCGTGGCTCGCGGCTCTGACCACCATCCTCGACGCGAGCGCGCTGGTGATGGTGAGTCTCGACGGACGATGCGCGCGCCAGGCCGCCCTGACGTTTGCCATGGCGCGCCACACCGCAGTGGATCTCGCCCAGGTGTTCAGCACGCCACCGTCCGAGCACCTCGAGGAGCGACTGACGCCAGCCGAGTTGGCGAGCCTGCGAGCGCGCCTCACGGACGGCGGCATGCGACTGCGCGACGGAGAGGGTGTCACGCGACAACTCGCCGATCTGCAGCGGATGTACGAGCCGTACGTGATCGCACTGGCGCGGTTTCTGTCGGTCGGGCTGCCACCGTGGGTGCGGAAAGTCGAGCGGCCGGATAACTGGCAGACGAGCGCGTGGGACCGGGCACGTCGCTCCCCCGGCCACTTTTGATCAGCCGGGTTTCGGGCTCACCAGATCTGCGCCCGCACGCTGTCGGGCTGGACCATCGCATCGCCGGCACGGCACCCGAAGGCGCGCGCGAACTCCGGGATGTCCGACAGGGGTCCGTTGGCGCGCCATTGTCCCGGCGAGTGTGAGTCCACGGTGACGAGCATGTGGGCGTACTCCGGTCGCCGCATGCCCCGCCAGATCCGTCCCCACGCCAGGAAGAACCGCTGTTCGGCGGTGAAGCCGGCAATCCTGGATGGGGCGGGCTTGCCCGCCAGTGAGCGCTCGAGCGCCTCATAGGCGATCTTCACACCCCCGAGATCCGCGATGTTCTCTCCCATGGTCAGCTTGCCGTTCACGCGCGTCGAGTCCACCGCGACGTAGCCCGAGAACTGCCGTTCCACCAGGCGGGCGCGCGCCTGGAAACGCTCCCCGTCCTCCCGGGTCCACCAGTCGCGCAGGTTCCCGTCGGCATCGTACTGCCGCCCCCGGTCGTCGAACCCGTGCGTCATCTCGTGGCCGATCACTGCCCCCATGCCACCGTAGTTCACGGCATCGTCGGCGTCAGGATCGAAAAAGGGGGGCTGCAGAATTCCGGCCGGGAAGACGATCTCGTTCATGGTCGGGGAGTAGTAGGCGTTGACGGTCGGCGGCGTCATCTGCCATTCAGCGCGGTCGACGAGGCCCCCGATCGTCGCCATCCGGCGCGCGTGCTCGAACTCGGTGGCGCGCCGCAGATTCGCGAGAAACGGCCCACGCTCGATCACGACCCCTGAGTAATCCCGCCACACATCGGGGTAGCCGATTTTTATCCCAAAGGCATCGAGCTTGGCCAGCGCCTGACTGCGGGTGGTATCGCTCATCCACTCGAGCGTCGTGAGGCGATCACGCAGCACCGCCTTGAGATTCTCCACCATCGCGAGCGCGCGAGCCTTCGCGGCGGGGGAAAACGTCTT
>Ga0193727_1000410_pt1 | contig 16405 bp, 10 predicted proteins | sample H2c2metaG_FD_143051 | JGI IMG/M metagenome (GOLD analysis project Ga0193727, IMG submission 143051) | Soil microbial communities from a riparian zone of the East river system, Colorado, United States - H2c2 | ecosystem: Environmental > Terrestrial > Soil > Riparian zone | place: USA: East River...
GTATGAGCCTGCCGGTCCGATTTTAGAGAAATAATAAAAACTGCCGGCGAGCATCACCGCCCCGCAAATCATTCCGGTGATTTTGAAGTTCGGCAGGCCCTTGTGATCCAGCATCCCGTAAAATTCCCAAAGCCCAATCATTCCGAACGCGCTGATCAATACCCAGAACAGGATCTCGTAACCGGAGAACATGATCAGCAACGCGACTGACCATAAGGCGACGGTGCTGATGAATCGCAGAATGAACACGGAACGCCGCGTTACTACGTTTGGTCCGGTTTGTTCCAGCGTCGCAGACATGGCTCTGCATCATCCCGAAGGAAGGCACGGTGTGCAAGAGTGGAGCGCATTCGGATAGCGACGAATACGTGACGCTCTCCCGAGTTGTTATCTGGTCATCGCTCAGCAACCCTGCTATGGATTGCGCCCGCGATGAACGAATCAGCGGCGAAAGCGATCGATCGTCGCCCCATTGCCACCCGAAATCGAAAATGGGCGCAGTCAGCGACAGCGTGGCTGGCTGCGCGAAATGTATCTCCGAATGCAATTTCGATTGCCGGAATGTGCGCGTGTATCGCGGCGGGCCTGGCGCTCGGCCTGACTTCCGTTGAATACAATCGAATCTTCTGGCTCGTTGCCGCGATTGGCGCGCAACTGCGGCTAACGGCAAACATGCTCGACGGGATGGTCGCGCTCGCGTCCGGTCGTGATTCAAAAGTGGGCGAGCTTCACAACGAGGTTCCCGATCGCGTTTCGGATGCAGCGGTGTTTATCGGCGCAGGTTACGCCTGGGGCGGAAACGTTGCCCTTGGTTATATTGCAACGATTCTGGCAGTCTTCACGGCTTACGTGCGCGCCGCGGGAAAAATCGCCGGCGCACCTAACGAGTTTTGCGGGCCAATGGCCAAACAACATCGAATGTTGGTCATTACCATTGCCTGCCTGTATTCCATGGTCGTTCCGCGATCATGGCAGATTTTCCATTTGGATGATTTCGACGTTGGCGTCATGAGTCTTGCTCTCACTCTGATAATCGCCGGCTGCGTCATCACAGTCCTTCGGAGATTCAAACGAATTGCGCGAGTTTTGAGATGAACGACACGACCTGGCAGCGGCTATTCGGATTCCGTCACGCTTTCGATCATCCCGTGACGGTTGTCGTGACGTTGACCGCTGTTGTTTTGCTCGTCCTGGCACCGCTCCTGATTTTCATCGCGACGCGAGCGGGAAAGAGCACTGCCGAAAAACGCAAAGAACTTTGGGATCGTTATCGCTCCTGGATTTGGCTGGCGCTGTGCATTCTGATTCCCATTTTGGCCGGCGCTTTTTGGACAATCCTGGCTGTGGTCACGCTGAGTCTGCTTTGTTATCGGGAGTATGCGCGCATCACGGGCCTTTTCCGCGAACGCACCATCAGTTTCATCGTGGTTATCGGCATTCTCCTGATCACGTTCGCCGAACTGGACAACTGGTACCGCCTGTTTGTTGCGTTGTTTCCCTTAACTGTCGCGTTGATTGCCATTGGCGGCTTGATTCCTGATCAACCGAAAGGCTACATCCAACGCGTCGGTCTGGGTGTGCTCGGATTCGCTCTTTTCGGGAGCGCGCTTGGTAACCTTGGCTACATGGCAAATGATTGGAACTACCGGCCGATCCTATTGCTGATCATCTTTGCCGTGGAACTGAATGACATCTTTGCCTACATCTGCGGTCATCTGTTCGGTCACCGAAAATTTGTTCCGAACACAAGTCCAAACAAAACCGTTGGCGGAGCGCTTGGCGCGATCATTTTAACCACGCCGCTCATGGCAGTGATCGGTCATTTCATTTGGATTGACACCGCATTGGATAATCCGATCTGCCTAGTTGGTCTTGGGATTATCGTCAGCATAGTAGGCCAGTTCGGAGACTTGATGCTCTCTGCAATAAAACGCGATCTAGGTCTCAAGGACACAGCGAAGCTCATCCCTGGCCACGGCGGTTTGCTGGATCGCTTTGACAGTCTGATCCTTGTCGCGCCGGCTGTGTTTCACTACGTCGGTTATTTTGTCGGTTTCGGCGCTGGGGAGCCGCAGCGCATTTTCTTTTAATGCCAATGGAACCATGGCAACTGCAACCAGCGCGTGATACTGGGCTCACTCCGGCCGAGCGGTTTCGCAGCGTGCGACGCGAGAGCGGTCTGCTCGAAGGCGCGGCACAGCAGGCTTGCTTTTCTGTATTGCGAATTTACTTCGCGATCGCTCATCGACTCACAGTCTCGGGTCGGGAGAAACTGCCGACACGCGGGCCTTTCGTGCTCGCGGCAAATCATTGCAGTCATCTCGACGCGCTGGTTCTGGGAGCGGCGCTCAAGCCGCGCCATCGCGAACGAGCTTTCCCGATCGCAGCAGGCGACGTCTTCTTTCAAACCACTGCAATCAGTGTCTTCTCCGCAATCATGCTCAACGCTTTGCCGATGTGGCGAAAAAACTGTGGTCCGCATGCTCTTGCAGAGTTGCGTCGCAAATTGCAGGAAGAAAAAGCGATTTTCATCATCTTCCCGGAGGGCGGACGCACGCGCACCGGTTCAATAATGCCTTTCAAACACGGACTCGGCATGCTGGTCGCGGAAACAAATGTTCCGGTTGTGCCTTGCGGACTTATTGGAAGCTTTGAAGCTCTGCCGCCAAGCCGAAAGGTTCCGCGACCCGTAAAAATAAAATTAGTGATTGGAGATCCGCTCGAGTTTGCGTCGACGGCGAACGACCGCGCCGGCTGGTCACAGATCGCGCGAAGCGCGGAATCCGCCGTGCGCGGCTTGGTCAGTGATGCAGACGATCCTGTCTGCACGCCTTAGCCTCGCAGGCAAGATTGCCCGCGTCACGAATGTTCCGCATATCGCTCCAGCTTTTGCGCTAGATTAGGAGGAACGTGCGCGACGATCAGAGCATCATTGCCCTCATATCGCAGTTCGAGGACGTGACCAACCCGATGGATCTCCGCGATCAACGCGCTTTCGTTCGCGGGAATCCGGAACCGCGAGCGCAACCGCCATGAACTGAGGGCGATCTCGAGAGCTTGCACGAGGTGGTTTACTCCTTCTCCGGTGCGCGCGGAAATCGCCACGCTGCCCGGAAATCGCTTGAGGTAGGAATCAACCACTTCGCGGTTTGGCAGATTATCGATCTTATTGAAGACGATTAGCGTTTGCTTGCCGAAAGCGTCGAGTTCTTTGATCACTCGATCGACCGCTTCCATTTGTTCGTCCACACGCGGATGACTTAGATCGACGATATGAATGAGCAAATCCGCTTCGCTGACTTCTTCCAGTGTCGCCTTGAAGGATTCAATCAGCGTGTGCGGAAGCTTTCGTAGGAACCCAACGGTGTCCGTGAGCAGGACCCGTTGTTTGTTAGGCAAAACAAAGCTGCGCGTCGTGGGATCCAGCGTGGCGAACAGTTTGTCTTCTGCTACCACGTCCGCTCCCGTGAGCAGATTCAGAAAAGTCGATTTCCCCGCGTTGGTATAACCAACCACTGCAGCGACGGGCCACTGATGGCGTTTTCGCCCCTGTCGCTGAATGGCTCGCGTTTTCCGTACGGATTCCAACTCGCGCTCGAGACGCGCGATTCGTTCCTGTACGCGCCGGCGGTCGACTTCCAATTGCGTTTCACCCGGGCCCCGTGTCCCGATCCCGCCAGTCTGGCGCGACAGGTGATGCCACATCCGAGTGAGACGCGGCAAAAGATATTGCAACTGCGCGAGCTCGATTTGTAATCGGCCTTCCCGGCTCCGCGCACGCTGAGCAAAGATGTCGAGAATCAGTTGTGTCCGATCGAGGACCTTGCGCGCGAACAGACTTTCCAGGTTACGCCCTTGGGCGGGCGAAAGCTCATCGTTAAAAATGACCGAGGTCACCTGTCGATCCTGGCAGGACTCTTTGATCGCCTCCGCTTTGCCGCGGCCGATGTAGTAGGGCGCAGTCGGCTTCTGCAACTTTTGGGTCACCGTATCGACAACTTCGGCTCCCGCCGAATTCGCCAACTCGCGCAACTCATCGAGGGAATCGTGCAAGTCCCATTTGGAGACGCCTTCCTTTTCGAGGCCGATTAGCAGCGCGCGCTCCCGTGATTTTTGTGGACGTGTTTCAATCATTTCCGACGCGAATTGTAGCCGCGGGCGCTGACCGCGGCCGCGTTTACTTCTTGCAGAGCTTTGTGCCTGCCGGGGTCACCGCCCCCGGCTACAGTCTTTTGCGGATGCGTTTCAATCATCCCTTGTGCCAACCTCCGACAGAATTCGGAGCGAGATCCATTTCGCAGCTTCTTTGTGAGTAAGAAACGACAGGTTCAGCGGGACAAAATTAGTGTGCCGTCGAAACCAGGTCAACTGCCTTTTGGCGTAGCGGCGAGTCGCCTGTTGAATCTCCGCGATGCACTGCGGAAGCGACTTTTTTCTAGCGAGCAACTGACGAATTTCGCGCAATCCGATCATCTGCGAAGCAGTCAGACTTATTTCACCGGCGGTGCGCACCTCCTCGATTACACCGCGCTCAAACATCATTTCCACTCGTTGATTGATTCGTTCGTAAAGCTCTTGCCGGTCGCGAAAGACGAGGGCGCCTGTAGCCGGGATCGATGATCCCGGCTGGCCGGAGTCGGCGACTCCGGCTACAACTTCCGACGCAGGCCTGCCAGTGAGCAGACAAATTTCCAAGGCACGCGTGACCCGACGGCGGTTTTTGAGGTCGATCTTTTGGGCCATTTCTGGATCGAGTTCGGAAAGTTGCGAGCGCAAATCATCCAAACTCATCGCATTTAGTTTCTCGCGCAGTGCCCGATCGGACTCGGGCAGAGGCGCAAGCCCGTGGGTCAGCGCTTTTATGTAAAGTCCGCTTCCGCCAACAACGATCGCGAGCTTGCAGCGCGAATTGATTTCGTCGATGGCACGCAATGCGGCGCGCCGGTACTTTTCCGCATTCATCTCATCGCGAAGAGATGTTGTGCCGATCAGGTGATGCGGCGCCTTTGCAAGGGTCGAGCCGTCCGGTTTTGCCGTGAGTAGATCAAGACCCCGGTAAATTTGAAACGCGTCCGCGCTGACAATCTCCGCGTCGATTTCATGCGCAACGTCCGCCGCCAACTCAGACTTCCCGGTTGCAGTCGGGCCGACGATAAAAAACGCATGTCTCATCGACTCACATCGAACTTACCTGTTTGAGCTTTGTCCTAAAGGCAAATTGGGAGACCTATTTGCGTCCGCTATCACTTTTGTGAGCTATCTCCAGGCTTGATTTTCTCACGAGTTTTTACTTGAATCACGGCGTGAGCCCTTCCGATCAGGCTGAATGCTCACCCCCGAACGAGTCCGCACACACCGCGGACCTTCATGAATTGACTGCAAATGGTTCGGCGCCGCGCACACAAAAAGGCGAGGCACAATTCACTACCACACACTGGAGCGTGGTATTGGAGGCTCAAAGTGAATCGCCTGTCGCGCAGGAAGCATTGGAGAAGCTCTGCCGCGCTTATTGGCGACCCATTTATGGTTTTGTGCAGCGGCAGGGAATTGGACCCGAAGAAGCAAAAGATTTCACCCAGGGTTTTTTTGCAGATTTGCTGGAGCACAAGAGCCTTGCTGCCGTCCGCAAGGAAAAAGGACGCTTTCGTTCTTATCTGCTTGGGGCGCTAAAATATTTTCTGGCCGACGAACGCCGTCGCATGATGGCAATCAAGCGAGGAAAGGGACAACTGCTTATCTCGCTCGAAGAATTGAGCCCCGACGAACGAACCGAGATAGAACTCACGGATCCGTTAACTGCGGAGCAAATTTACGAACGTCGCTGGGCGTCTACGGTGCTCGCACGCGTGCTTGATCTCTTAAAAAATGAGTACGGAGCAGCCGGTAATGCCAGGTTGTTTGACTCTTTGAAGCAACTGTTACCCGACGAACCGGGCGCCCCCACTCAGGCGGACATCGCTGCACAACTAGACATGAGCGCCAATGCAATCAGGCAGGCGTTTTATCGCTTTCGTCAGCGCTATCAATCATTACTGCGAGAGGAAATCGCTCACACGGTTGCTACGCCCGGCGACGTTGAAGACGAGCTACGCCACCTGATAGCAGTCGTCCGAACGTAAGACCTGATATTTCCGTCCAAATATGGCGACAGTCGCGAGAGTCTGTCGAAAGTGCGGTACGAAAATCTTTTCCGACGCACCGGAAGGACTGTGCACCGGGTGCGTGCTCGAAACAGCGCTTGGAACGTTTCCAGACGCTGTAGCCGCTGGCGATGACTGCAGTTCGGCTAAAAGCGTCGAAGCGAAAGAGGCAACCCAAAGCAAAACAGCTGCGCGCGCCGCAAAGGTTCTGGGAGAGCTAGGGGACTACGAGTTGCTGGAGGAAGTCGGACGCGGCGGTCAAGGTGTCGTGTTTCGCGCGCGACAGAAAAGCCTTAATCGCATAGTCGCATTAAAAGTCATTGGCCTTGGGCAATGGGCCACCAAAGCGCACCTCAAGCGCTTTCGCCTGGAAGCAGAAGCTGCTGCGAGCCTCGATCATGCATGCATCGTCCCCATTTACGAGGTGGGTGAGCGCGATGGGCAATGCTACTTCAGCATGAAGTTTGTCGAAGGCGGTCAGCTTGACGAAGTGGTTAAAGAAACGCCTATGTCCATCCGGCATGCGGTGGAACTCATCGCAAAGGTGGCACGCACCGTGGATTATGCGCACGAACACGGCATTCTCCATCGTGACATCAAACCGGGAAACATTCTGCTTGATACAAAAGGCGAACCGCACCTTACCGATTTTGGCCTTGCTCGATTAGTCGAATCCGAAAGCACGGTCACGCACACGCTGGAGGTGCTAGGCACACCTAGTTACATGGCTCCGGAACAAGCAGCCGGTAACAATGCCGGGCTAACCAGCGCAACAGATGTGTACGGGCTAGGTGCAGTTCTTTACCAGCTTCTAACCGGCCATCCGCCTTTTGCCGGAGGCACAACCTACGAGACCATCAAGTTACTTCTGGAAACCGAGCCGCGGTCACCACGTCTGTGGAATGCGAAAGTAGACCGCGATCTTTCGACCATCTGCCTGAAGTGTCTCGATAAAGACCCGCAGCGCCGTTATTCTTCCGCTCTGGCCCTTGCGGAAGATTTGGAGCGCTGGCTTAAGCACGAACCAGTCCGAGCTCGGCGGACCGGAGTGCTCGCTCGTGGAAAAAAATGGCTGCAACGAAATCCAACAGCTGCGGGCATCGCTGTATTGTCGCTCGCCCTGATAGCGGCCGTAGGCGTGATCGTCTGGAAAACCGAACTATTTCGCCGCCCGCCGACAGCTGGGATCGCAGTGCTTCCATTTGAAAATCTAAGTAATGACAGAGAGGACGCCTCCTTTGCCGACGGTGTTCAGGACGACCTGTTAACCAAGCTGGCGAAGATTGCAGGCCTTAAGGTCATCAGTCGCACCAGCGTGATGGGATATCGCGACAAACAAAACACGCGCCAGATTGGTAAGGAACTTCAGGTATCTCACGTGCTGGAAGGCAGCGTGCGCAAAACAGGCGCGTGGCTACACATCAATGCCCAATTGATTGACGCGCGGACCGATTCACACATCTGGGCGGAAGAATATGATCGCGATTTGAAAGAAATCTTCACTGTCCAAAGTGACATTGCCCAAAAAGTCGCCGGTCAGGTTCACGCCAAAATCTCACCTGCTGAGAGAATGGCGATTGAGCGCCCACCCACCGCCGATCTCACCGCCTTTGAACTTTATGGCCGCGCCAAAAGTCTCATTCTGACGTGGAGGTTCAGCACGACTGATGGCAGCAAGCTGTTACAGGCAGCCGATCTTCTGAACCAAGCTTTGAGGCATGATCCGACTTTCTTCCAGGCCTATTGCCATCTGGCATGGGTCCATGATTATCTTTACCTGTTTCGTTTCGACCGGACGCCTGAGCGCCTGGCGCTGGCCCAGGCGGCTGTCGAAGCTGCCTTTCGCCTGCATCCCACGGCAGGCGAAGCACACCTTGCGCGGGCGAACCATCTTTACTGCGGACACCTCGATGACAACGGAGTCTTGAGTGAACTGAATCTCGCCGGCCAGACCCTCCCAAATGACTCCCGCTTATTCGAACTAAAGGGCTATGCTGAGCGTCGTCGCCCGGGTGCTAACGAAGAAGACGCGTTACCCGATCTGCATCGTGCAGTCGAGCTCGATCCGCGCAACGTTTCGTTGCTACAACAGACTGCCATAACCTATCGCGATCTTCGCCGTTATGCCGAGGAACAAGCTATCGTGGATCGTATATTGGCGATCGAGCCAAATGATGTCGAAAGGCGAACCTGGCGGGCGTTCGTCGACCTGAATTGGAAAGCAGATACACAGCCCTTGCATCAATTGATTGATTCGGTTCGGGCTACAATTCCCAACGCGTTGCCTCGCATAGCTGAAGAATGGCTTATCTGCGCTTTGGCCGAACACGATGCCGCTGCCGCCGCCAGCGCTCTAACGATCCTTGGCGAGCACCCCCTTGGTAACGAGCTCATAAAGTACAGCAGACACTTCATAGAAGGCTTGATCGCACGAATGGCGAAGGACGACGTCAAAGCACACGCAGCTTTCGATGCTGCGCGCGCGGAACAGGAGAAGCTCGTGAGTGCCCATCCTGACGACGCTGGTGCCCTATGCGTGCTTGGTTTAATTGACGCTGCGCTCGGACGAAAAGAGGAAGCTTTAGGCGAGGGCCGGCGCGCAGTTGAGCTGCTTCCCATCGAAAAGGAACCGCGCCAGGGCCCGCGGGTACTCGTCTGCTTTGCAATGATCGCCGGCTGGGTCGGCGACAGCAATCTCGCGTGCGACCAACTCGTCAACGCCAAGCGCTATTCCACCTTTCCGCCGTATGGTCAGCTCAAGCTACTGCCGTTTTGGGATCCGCTGCGCGGCGACCCGCGCTTCGAAAAAATCGTCGCGTCCCTGGCGCCAAAGTAATCCTCTGGTGATCAATTGGTCTGAATTCGTGAAATTCGTGTCCTATGGCCAGCGTAATTAGAGTTTGTCGAAAGTGCGGCGCGACAATCTTTTCCGACGCACCGGAAGGACTTTGCACTGGCTGCGTACTGGAAACAGCGCTCGGGAGCTTTCCGAACGTTGTGGCCGGGGTCGGTGACCCCGGCGCCTCGGATAACCTTGCACGCAATGATGTCGCACCTACGCATACCAACAAAGTCCCCGCGCGAGCCGCAAAGGTTCTGGGAGAGCTAGGTGACTACGAGTTGCTGTTGGAGGTCGGACGCGGCGGTCAAGGTGTCGTGTTTCGCGCGCGGCAGAAGAGTCTTAACCGCATAGTCGCATTAAAAGTCATTGGTCTCGGCCAATGGGCAACCAAAGCCCACCTCAAGCGCTTCCGGCTTGAAGCCGAAGCCGCGGCGAGCCTCGATCATCCTTGCATCGTCCCAATCTACGAGGTGGGCGAGCGCGATGGACAATGCTACTTCAGCATGAAGTTTGTCGAAGGCGGCCAGCTTGATGAGGTAGTTAAACACACGCCGATTTCGATCCGGCAAGCGGTGGAACTCATTGCAAAGGTGGCTCGCACCGTGCATTACGCGCATGAACACGGCATTCTCCACCGAGACATCAAGCCGGGAAACATCCTGCTGGGCGCAAAAGGCGAACCGCACCTCACCGATTTTGGACTTGCTCGATTAGTCGAAACAGAGAGCACGGTTACACGCACGTTGGAGGTGCTAGGTACGCCCAGTTACATGGCACCGGAACAAGGAGCTGGAAATAACACTAAACTGACCAACGCAACAGACGTCTATGGGCTTGGCGCAGTGCTCTACCAACTTCTAACTGGCCATCCACCCTTTGCGGGAGGAACAACCTACGAGACTATCAAGCTACTGCTTGAAACCGAGCCGCGAGCACCGCGTCTGTGGAATTCAAAAGTAGAGCGCGATCTTTCTACCATCTGCCTCAAGTGCCTCGAGAAAGATCCGCAGCGTCGTTACTCTTCTGCTCTCGCACTCGCCGAAGACCTTGAACGCTGGCTAAGGCACGAACCAATCCGCGCTAGGCGGACCGGAGTTCTTGCCCGAGGGACGAAATGGCTGCAACGAAATCCAACGCTTGCCGCTGTCGTGACATTGTCGCTCGCTCTGATAGCCGCCGTCTGCGTGATCGTTTGGAAAAGCGAAATGTTCCGTCGTCCCGCAGCAGCTGGGATTGCCGTGCTTCCATTTGAAAATCTAAGTAACGACAGAGAGGACGCCTCCTTTGCCGACGGTGTCCAGGACGACCTTTTGACGAAGCTGGCGAAGATTGCCGATCTCAAGGTCATTAGCCGGATCAGCGTCACGCAATATCGCGATCAGCACAACACACGCGAGATCGGCGACGCACTGGGCGTGTCGCATGTACTGGAAGGCAGCGTCCGTAAGACAGGCGCTTGGCTGCACATCAACGCGCAGTTGATCGACGCGCGCACCGACGCGCACGTCTGGGCAGAAGAGTATGATCGCGACCTGAAAGACCTGTTTGCGGTGCAGAGCGAGATCGCGCAAAAAGTCGCAGACGGCCTTCGCGCCAAGATCTCACCGGCTGAGAAAGTGGCCATTGAGCGATCACCGACAACTAATCTCAGCGCGTTCGATCTTTATAGCCGCGCCAAAAGTCTTGGCATTATTCCCGAGGGGAATCTCTTCCAAGCCGCCGATCTGCTAAATCAGGCTGTCGCGCGCGATCCAACCTTTTTTCAGGCGTATTGCCAACTCGCCTACGTTCATGATGAGCTTTACCACCTTCGTGCGGACCATACGCCTGCGCGTCTGGCGTTAGCTGAAGCAGCGATCGAGGCAGCGCTTCGCCTCCACCCCGACGCCGGTGAAGCACACCTTGCACGCGCGGAGCATCTCTATCGAGGACACCTCGATTATAGCGGAGCGTTGAGGGAACTGGAAATCGCTCGCAAGACCCTGCCCAATGACGCCCGGTTATTCGAGCTGAAGGGTTACATTGAGCGTCGCCGACCAGATGGGAATCAAGAAGAAGCGGTACGCGACCTCGAGCGTGCGATCGATCTCGATCCACGCAACTTTCTCGTCCTAGAGCAGACCGCTCTCAGCTACTACTTTCTGGGCCGCTACGCCGACGAAGCAGCCGTGTTGGACCGCATGTTGGCTATCAGACCGAACGACACTGAGACGAAAGTCACGCGGGCGTTCGTGGAGCTGTACTGGAAAGCAGATATCCGCCCTTTGCACCAATTGATGGACGAACTACGCGCGAAAGGTCATGGCGCAATCCAAAGTGTCGCCGCTGGCTGGCTTGAGTGCGCCCTAGCAGAGCGCGACCCTGCTGCCGCTGCCGATGCCTTAGCGGCATTAGGCGAAAACACTCTTGGCAACACGATTCCAAGATATAGCCCCCGTTTCGTAGAAGGTCTTATTGCTCGGATGACAAACGACGGCGCCAAAGCACGCGCCGCCTTCATTGCTGCGCGCGCGGAGCAAGACAAACTGGTTCGCGCCGATCCTAATGATTCTGGTGCTCTCTGCGTGCTTGGTTTAATCGACGCCGCCCTTGGGCGAAAAGAGGAAGCGCTGCGCGAGGGCTGGCGTGCCGTCGGGCTGCTTCCCGTAGAAAAAGATGCGACTAATGGCAGGCGGGTGATCGCGGTTCTGGCTAATATCGCTGCGTGGGTTGGCGATAACGATCTCGCCTGCCAGCAGCTTGCCATTGTCATCCACTCCCGACACGAAATCAGCTATGGCGAATTAAAGCTCCTGCCGTTTTGGGATCCATTGCGCGGCGATCCGCGCTTCGAAAAAATCGTCGCCTCCCTGGCGCCAAAGTAATCCTCTGGTGATCAATTGGCCTGAATTCGTGAAATTCGTGTCCTATGGCGAGCGTAATTAGAGTTTGTCGAAAGTGCGGCACGACAATCTTTTCGGACGCACCGGAAGGACTTTGCACTGGCTGCGTACTGGAAACAGCGCTCGGGGGCTTCCCGGACGTTGTAGCCGGGGTCGGTGACCCCGGCGTCTCGGCTAACCTTGCGCGCAATGATGTCGCAGCTACGCCTGCCAACAAAGTCCCCGCGCGAGTCATGAAGCTGCTGGGAGAACTAGGCGACTATGAGTTACTCGAAGAGGTCGGGCGCGGGGGACAAGGAGTCGTGTTTCGTGCACGACAAAAGAGTCTCCACCGTATCGTTGCTCTGAAAGTCATTGGTCTCGGCCAATGGGCAACCAAAGCCCACCTCAAGCGCTTCCGTTTAGAAGCAGAAGCTGCGGCGAGCCTCGATCATCCGTGCATCGTCCCAATCTACGAAGTGGGCGAGCGCGATGGGCAGTGCTACTTCAGCATGAAGTTCGTCGAAGGCGGTCAACTCGACGAGCTAGTTAAACAAGCGCCGGTTTCCATCCCACAGGCGGTGGAACTCATTGCCAAGGTGGCGCGCACCGTTTCCTACGCGCATGAACACGGCATTCTGCATCGAGACATCAAGCCCGCAAACATTCTGCTGGACGCAAAAAGCGAACCGCATCTTACCGATTTCGGCCTTGCTAGGTTAGTCGAATCTGAGAGCAACGTCACGCGCACGCTGGAGGTGTTAGGCACACCCAGTTATATGGCGCCGGAACAAGCAGTTGGTAATAACGCCAAGGTAACCAGCACAACGGATGTGTACGGACTTGGCGCAGTGCTTTACCAACTTCTAACTGGCCATCCCCCCTTTGCCGGAGGAACAACCTACGAGACGATTAAGTTACTTCTGGAAACGGAGCCGCGGCCACCGCGTCTGTGGAATCCGAAAGTAGATCGCGATCTTTCTACCATCTGCCTGAAGTGTCTCGATAAAGATCCGCAGCGCCGTTATTCTTCCGCTCTCGTGTTGGCCGAAGACCTTGAACGCTGGCTAAGGCACGAACCGATCCAAGCCAGGCGTACTGGAGTGTTTGACCGGGGTAAGAAATGGCTGCAACGAAATCCAACCGCTGCCGGAATAATTGTGTTGTCACTTGCGCTGATAGCAGCTTTGGGCGTGATCGTTTTGAAAACCGACCTGTTCCGCCGGCCCACAGCAGCTGGAATCGCCGTACTTCCATTTGAGAATCTGAGTAATGACAGAGAGGATGCCGCCTTTGCTGACGGCGTTCAGGACGATCTTGTGACCAAACTGGCGAAGATTGCCGCTCTGAAAGTCATCAGTCGAACGAGCGTGTTGGGATATCGTGATCAGCATAACACGCGTCAGATCGCCGATGAGCTGGGCATATCTCACGTGTTAGAAGGCAGCGTCCGTAAGACAGGCGCCTGGCTGCACATCAACGCGCAGTTGATCGACGCACGCACCGACGCACATGTCTGGGCAGAAGAGTACGACCGCGATCTGAAAGACACGTTCGCGATCCAGAGCGAGATCGCGCAAAAAGTCTCGAAGCAGCTGCGCGCCAAAATCTCGGCCGCTGAAAGACAAGCTATAGAGCGTCCTCCAACCGCCGATATGACAGCCTTTGATCTTTATAGCCGCGCGAAAAATCCCGTTCTGGCCTGGAATTCCAGCAATACTGAAAAAGGGTATTTGTTGCAAGCGGCCAATCTGCTAAACCAGGCTGTTGCGCATGACCCGACATTTGTCCAAGCGTATTGCCAACTTGCCTGGGTTCATGACCATCTCTACTTCTATCGGTTCGACCGCACTTCCGAACGTCTGGCGTTAGCTGAAGCGGCGATCGAGGCCGCGTTTCGGTTACGTCCCGATGGGGGCGAAATACACCTCGCCCGTGCGCAGCATCTTTATGAAGGATATCTCGATTATGATGGAGCCTTGGCTGAACTGGCAATTGCTCACCAAAGCCTGCCCAATGACGCTCGGTTATTCGCACTCAACGGTTACATTGAGCGTCACCGCCCGGGTGGTAATCAAGAAGCGGCGTTGCGCTATTTCGAGCGCGCAATTGAGCTCGACCCACGGAACAGCCTTTTGCTACGGCAGATCGCCTTTAGCTATGACTTTCTTCGCCGCTATAGGGAGGAAGAAGGAATTGTGGATCGCGAGTTGGCAATCAGACCAAATGACGCTTATTTAAAAGTGTCGCGCGCATTCGTGGAACTGGACTGGAAAGCAGATACCCGGCCGCTGCATCAGTGCATCGATTCAATTCGGGCTACAAATCCTCTTGTGATTCCGGATATCGCCAATACATGGCTGACGTGCGCTTTGGCCGAACGCGATGCTTCTGCCGCTGCCAATGCTTTAGCGGCTCGCGGCGGAAGAAGTTTTGGTAACGACGTGGTAAAATACAGTCCGCACTTTGTAGAAGGTCTCATCGCTCAGCTGAGACAAGACGATGCCAAAGCACGCGCTGCTTTCACTCTCGCCCGCGAGGAACAGGAGAAACTGGTTAGCGCCCATCCTGACGATCCCGGTTCCCTTTGCGTGCTTGGTTTAATCGACTCCGCACTGGGGCGCAAAGAGGAAGCCTTGCGCGAGGGCCGGCGCGCCGTTGAGCTGCTTCCGGTAGAAAAGGATGTGCCCAACGGGACGCGTATGATCATGGGTTTGGCTAGAATCGCTGCATCGGTTGGTGATAGAGCTCTCGCCTGCGAACAACTTGCCCGTGCCATTCGCCTTCCCAGCGGCGCCGTCAGTTATGGTCAATTGAAGCTGCTGCCCTGGTGGGACCCACTGCGCGGCGATCCCTGCTTCGAAAACATCGTCGCCTCCCTCGCACCGAAATCTAACTAACCACGGGTTGCGCCGATAACACGGAGGGGTGCGGCGGCCGACGTTCTCTGCTTTCTTCCCCTTTTTTCTTCTCTGCCTCATCCGTGATATCCGCGTCATCCGTGGTTCGTAAAGTTTCCGCATTTTCCGCGTAACGCAGCGCGAAATCTTACGAAGTACATCATTGAAGGGCCCAGAAATGACTTCTTAAAACGACTGCTCAAACAAGGCCAAAACAATAGGGGGAATCACATCATGAACGGTTCAAACATTGACACCAGAAATTCGCTTCACCGCTCGCCTCTCCGGGACACGTATCTACTAATCGCCGGGTTGCTCGGCGGCTTTGGACTTTTCATCGTCCTCGCCCTCGGGATTTTCTCAGGAGCGCAAGCGACTAACGCCAAACCGCCTCCGGATCCGGCGCTGACCGGACATTTTGGTCGGATGTTCCGTAATTTGCCACCGTTCGCCCCGCCAACGAATGCTGTTCGCGACGCTCTTATGGAACTCGGTAGTCCGGGCGGGATTATGGATGCGAACGACGACCTGGCAGCAGGCCCTGTGGCGCTGATCGTGGATCCCAATCTCAGTCTGGTCAACCGGAACAATCCAACCCATACCGCTGGAGTGACGTTCTTCGGCCAGTTCCTTGACCATGATATGACGTTTGACCAGAGGTCCCGGTTAGGATTTCCGACTCAGCCGATCATTTCACAAAACGCTCGCACTTGCTTCTTTGATCTGGACTCCGTCTACGCCGGAGGACCAGGCGGTAACCCAGAGTTATACGATCCCACTGATCCAATCAAATTCCTGATCGAAAGCGGTGGCCAGTTCGAGGATTTGCCGCGAGATCCGATTAACCACGTGGCGATTATCGGCGACCCACGGAACGATGAGAACATGGTGATCGCCGGTCTGCACGCGGCCTTTCTTTTGTTTCATAACCATGCAGTGGATCTCATTCGAACACAGTATCCGGGGATCCCTGACAATGACGCTTACTTACAAGCTCATCGCCTGACGGTGTGGCATTACGAGTGGATGATCCTTCACGAGTTTCTGCCACACGTCGTCCCTCAGTCGGTGATCGATGATGTCCTAACAAATGGTCGCCATTTCTATAACCCGCTGCACAACGAAGCGTTTATCCCGGTAGAGTTCCAAATGACCTATCGATTTGGGCACAGTATGGTGCGGCCTTCATACCGCGCCAACCTCCACGGGGATAATGGACAGCCATTCTTTGGTATGATTTTCGACCCGGCGGGGGAAGGCAGCCCCGACCCTGTGGACTTGCGTGGCGGTGCCAGAGATCCAAGGCGCTTCATCGGCTGGCAGACTTTCTTCGACTTCGGCGGTGCTTATAGTGCAGATGTACGGCCCAACAAAAGAATCGACACAATAGTTTCGACGCCACTCTTCCACCTTCCGCTGGGAACGATATTCACTGGGATGCCGCCGGACTCGCTCATGCAACGCAATTTATTGAGGTGTCTGACATGGTCGCTACCATCCGGTCAGCGCATCGCAAATGAAATGGGCATCCCACCACTCAGTAACAGCGAGCTAGCTGAGTTGCAGGTGATTCGTCCTTCGTTTGTCGACTCGACACCGCTTTTCTATTACAACTTGAAAGAAGCTCAGTTGAGGGAAGACGGACTACATCTTGGCCCCGTC
>Ga0193727_1000412_pt1 | contig 16385 bp, 24 predicted proteins | sample H2c2metaG_FD_143051 | JGI IMG/M metagenome (GOLD analysis project Ga0193727, IMG submission 143051) | Soil microbial communities from a riparian zone of the East river system, Colorado, United States - H2c2 | ecosystem: Environmental > Terrestrial > Soil > Riparian zone | place: USA: East River...
GTTCGTCGACTCACCGCAGCGACGGAGAACGTCACCGAGACGGGCGACCTGTCCGATCGCATCGAAGTCGGGGGGCACGATGAGCTCAGCAGGCTCGCCGCCAGCTTCAACGCCATGCTCGGCACGCTGCAGGAATCGTCTCGCGCTCAGCGCCAGCTCGTTGCCGACGCATCGCATGAGTTGCGGACGCCGCTGACGAGCCTGCGCACGAACATCGAGGTGCTCGCGAGCGAGCGCAAGCTTCCGCCTGGCGAGCGCGAACGCCTGCTGACGGACGTCGTCGACCAGCTCGGCGAGATGACCACGTTGATCTCCGAGCTGATCGAGCTCGCGCGCGGGGAGCAGCAGACGCTCGAACCGGAAGAGGTGCGGCTCGATCTCGTCGCCTCCGAGGCGGTGGAGCGCGCGAGGCGGAACCGTCCCGCAGTCACCTTCACGACCGATCTGCAGGAGTCGACCGTGCAGGGAGTGCCGTCGACGATCGAGCGCGCAGTCGCCAATCTGCTCGACAACGCGGCGAAGTGGAGCCCGCCGAACGGCGACGTCGAGGTCGCGGTGCGCGACGGCGAGCTGAGTGTGCGCGATCACGGGCCCGGCATCGACGAGGAAGACCTCCCTCACGTCTTCGACCGTTTCTACCGGTCACCGTCCGCACGTGGCAGGCCGGGCTCGGGCCTCGGGCTTGCGATCGTGCGGCAGGTCGCCGTCGCGCACGGTGGGGAGGTCGTCGCGGAAGCGGCCGACGGCGGCGGCACTCGCATGACTCTTCGCTTGAACGGCAGTTCTTAGGAACTTCTTAGCGGGCTCTTAAGGCTGACTGCTTCCCTTCGACTCATGAAACTCACCCGAAAGCAAACGGTCTTCATCGGCGCGGCGACGTTACTCGCCGCCGCAGGCGGCGGAGTTGCAGTCGCCGCATCCGGTACCGGCTCTCCGAGCCAGGAAAGCAAAGCGGTCATCGACGACGCAGCGAAGCAACTCGGCATCCCGTCGAGCAAGCTGAGCGGCGCACTGAAGCAAGCTCTTGCCAACCAAGTGGACGCCGCGGTCGCCGCCGGGCGATTGACGAAGGAACAAGGCGCAGAGCTCAAGCAGCGTCTCGAGTCGGGAGACTTCCCGCTGATCGGTGGACTTCACCGCGGCGGCGGTCACCACTTCGGCTTCTTCGGCGGCCTTGATTCCGCAGCGGGATACATCGGCGTGACGGAGACCGAGCTTCGAACGCAGCTCGAGAGCGGTAAGAGCCTTGCGCGGGTGGCGAAGGACCACGGCAAGACGGCTGACGGCCTCGTCGCCGCGCTCGTCGCCGACGCGAAGCAGAAGCTGGACACGGCCGTCTCGGCCAAACGACTCACGCAAGCCCAGGCAGACGAGATGCTGAGCGGGCTGAAGCAGCGGATCACGAACCTTGTGAACTCGACCGGCGGCGCCGGGCCGCGGTTCGGGCGACACAGCCAGGGCTTCCGCCACTTCGACGGCGGCCCGTTCTCCTAGAGCCGAAAGCCGCCGGGCGCGCGGCGTTCAAGCTATGGTGACGTCCGGCGGTCCCTAGACATTCCTTTCATTACCGCCGTGAAAGGAGCTAGATGGGCTCTAAGAGACAGCAGACGTTTGCGAAGATGGAACGAGAGCGGAGGGTTAAGGAAAAGCGCGCTCTCAAGCAGGAGAAAAAGCAGAACGCGGCAGCCGAACGACTCGCGGGAGAGACTGAGCCCGCGCTCGACGGCGAGCTTCCAGAGGGAGAGCAGGTGGAACAGGTGGAAGGACAAGTACAAGAAGAACAGCTCGGCTCGACTCATTAGTACGCAGAGCATCGAGTTGCCGGGCGAGGTCGAGCCCGAGAAGCCGAAGTTGCGCGGCGTCCTCCATCAAGTCGCGTTCTTCATCGCGATCGTGGTCGCACCGATCTTGATCGTAGGCGCGCAAGCGGGACGCGCGCGTGCCGCGGCCGCAGTCTTCGCAGCGTCAGTGGTCGCATGCTTTGGAGCCAGTGCGCTCTATCACCGCGTGACGTGGAAGCCGCGCGCGCGTCTCTGGTTACGCCGCATCGATCATGCCGGCGTCTACTTCCTGATCGCGGGCACGTACACACCTGTGGCGCTGCTCGTGTTGCAGGGAGCCTGGCGCCCGGTCGTGCTCACGATCGTCTGGGCAGGTGCGGTTGCAGCGACTCTGCTCAAGTTTGTGTGGGTTGCCGCGCCGAAATGGCTTGCGGCTGCAATCGGCATCGCGCTTGGCTGGGTTGCAGTCGTGGTGCTTCCGCAAATGATCGAGCATCTGCATCCTGCGGCGGTGACCCTCCTTATCGTCGGGGGCCTCGCTTATACCGCCGGCGCGATCGTCTACGCACGCCGTCGCCCGGATCCCCTACCCGCCGTTTTCGGCTACCACGAGCTCTTTCACGCGCTCACGATCGTGGGGGTCTCCTGCCAGTACGTGGCGATCGCGTTCTTCGTCGTACGGGCCGGTTAGACCGACTAGCTGCTAAACTGGCTTGTATAGAGCGAGTAACTGGTTGGCAATTGCGCCTCCACTACCGTTCGTGAATTGGTAGAGGAGGTGTTTTTTCTATGGCAACTGGAACTGTCAAGTGGTTCAACGACTCCAAGGGATACGGATTTATTTCCCCCGAGGACGCCGGTAAGGATCTGTTCGTCCACCACAGCGCCATCGCAGGTGACGGCTTCAAGTCACTGACCGAGGGTGCGAAGGTCGAGTTCGAAGCCGCCGAAGGCCCCAAGGGTCCCGAGGCGAAGAACGTCGTCCAACTGGCTTAATACGCGTAGAAGAGATGCGCGCACATGTGCGCGCATCTCTCTTTCTTGCAGGCATCGACTTCGAAGAAAGGCTGACCACAATGCAGGGGAAGATGCTGTGGTTCAACGAGCAGAAGGAACACGGCTTCATCCTGACCGATGAAGGCGAGCGGCTCTACGTCCATCGCGACGGTTTCTCGCCGGGAGAAGTTCCCGTTGGACGCTGTGCGCATCTGGTCGTTCAGTTCGAAGTCATCGAGGAGAACGGACAAAGAATGGCGGCGGGGGTCTCTGCGATCTCGAAGGACCCGTCACCGCGCGCGCGCCGAAGAGGCGCCAGCCGGGCCGCGTCGTAACGCGACGCTAGAGCAACTCGGCAAGTAACGGGCGGGGGCAGGCTTCTGGTTGGGGGAACGCGAGGGACGATTGCGGCGTCGCCCGACGCGAGATTCGAGAGCCTGCCCCCGCTCGAAGTTCGCAAGGCTGTCAGGTCTGCGCGGCACTTCCCAATTCGGAGCCGTGACGGTCGATTAGACGGTCTAATTGTTACGTGACTCGCGGCCCGAACTACCGATCGAGCAGCTCGTCGATCGCCACGTCCACGGCTTCCTGGAGCGGCTGAGCGGTGTAGCCGACGAGCTTCACGTTCGATTGTGTCTGGAGCACCTCCACGAGGTCATCGAGGGCGTCCCCGTCCGCGAGCTCGACGAGGTGCTCGGATTGCCAGGTTGCGATGACGTGAACCTGTCTCATAGCGCCTCCGTCCTATCGGCATCTGCGGACGCCCGGTAAAGGAGAAATCGAGCTGCTCAGCTCACGTATGACGCAAGGTGCGTATGCAGGCTGCAGCGGTCTATGCTTGGACAGGCCTGCAATGTTGCGCAAAGTTCTCTGGACCGCGCTAAGTGGCGCCTTGGCTGCGCTCGCGGCGATCGCCTCTCGCCGCAGCGCCGCCGCAATCTGGCGCACGCTGACGGGCGAGGAGCCGCCGACGAAGCGATGACGTCTGCAAGCACGAGGTGCTTCGCAGCGCCGTCTCAGCCGCCGGTCGGGATCCCTCGTTCGTCGCAGGGGATCGTGAGCTTCCCACTGACGTTGGCCGCCTCCTGGTCGAGGATGCGGATTGCGCGCTCCATGGCGACCGGCCGAAGGCTCCCGATGCCGGCGTGGTAGGGGTGGTCGAGGAACCAAAGGAGTAGCAGCGTCGACGAGATCACGATCGCCACGCCGCCCATCATCGTCGCCTGTACGCCGACGCCCTCGGCACTGTCCGCGAAGAACAGCATGAACACGAAGATTGTCACCGCGCTGAGCAGCAGCACGATCCACAGCGGCACCGGGATCACCCCTTCGGCGCCGTGGGTACGGTCGGCCCGCGCGTCTTCGCGGTCGGAGCGCTGGTCGAGCCATTTCGCGTACGCCGCCTGCTCGGAGGCGGACTTCGGCTCGACGGTCCTGAGAATGCGGAACGTGGCGACGCCCCATGGATTCACTATGTCGCCGAGGGTGCCCGATTCCATCTTCGGCCACTCCTGGTGGATCACGGTCCGCGCGTAGCAGACGAGGTCGCCTGAAAGACGCGCACGGACTGCGACCGGGAAGAGCTGGGCCGTCTCGAACTGTTGTGTCACGATCTGCGCCTCCGCTTCGGCGCCGCTACGCGAGGTGTCGAAGCTCTCGAACGCCAGGAAGACGACGAAGCCGAGGAGCACCGCGAACCCGGTTGCGAGGACCCCAAAGACGCCGGCCGCGCGGTCTCCGTCCTCGAAGCGGCTTCCCGCCGGAGCCCCGCGGCGAACAAGCAGCATCGCCGCGATCGCAAGCGCCGTGACAACGACGACGACGAGCCCGGCCCAGACGAGGCTCATGACGGTGTCACCGGACACGCGCGTGGCCCCACGACCAGGATTGCCGAGCAGGTCGTCGCTTTCGGGCGCTGCCTACGAGTTGACGAGGCTATTGACCTCGATACCGATGAAGAACACGAGCAACCTCATCGGGCATCCAGGAGTTGACGGTCATCCAGCCCCTGCTCCTCTAGTTATTCGCAGTAGGCGGTCGCACCCAGCTACTTCTTGCTCGCCGCTGCCTTGACCTGGTCCGCGCTGTCCGCGTCGATTTTCTCCTTCGCGACGTTGCTGGCGCTCGAGAGGGCCTTGTCGATGTCGTCTTCCCACGTCTCCTCGAACATCGCCACGATGCCGGAGCTGTTGGGCGGCAGCGTGTCGTCGACATCTGCCTTGATCTCTTCCTTCTGTGCGTGCGACACCAGTGCGCCGGCGCCCGCTCCGATTCCCGCGCCGACGGCGGCGCTCGCGAGCAGGGCGGGCGGGAAGATCAGTCCGACGACGGCGCCCCCAACCGCGCCCCAAACGGCGCCCTTTGCGGTCTCGTGGAAGTCGTCGTCAACTTGGATCTTCCCGTCGGCGCGGCGGCTGACGAGGACCAGTCCGTCGACCTTGATCACATCGTCTTTGGCCAGTTGCTTGATGGTCTCCCAGTCGCCTCGGGCGGCGTCCGGATCAGGGTAGGTCGCGATGTAGAGATCGACCGGTGCGTTGGTGGCAGATGCCATCGTTCTCCTCCTTCTCGAATGCGGACCATCCAACAACAGGACGCTGGAATGCCTCATCGAGCAACGTAGGAGGGTGTTCGCAGCACCACGTCATCCGATCTGGATGATCGGGCTCAAGGCCGGTCTCGCCCGGCGGACGACCCCGATTGTGGCGAGGGGTCTTGTAGCGAGAACAACGTGCTCACGCCGCAGATTCAGCCGGCGGTAGGACCGTCTGAGCAAATCATCCGATCAGCATGATGAACGACCACGCGGCTCCGGCCTAGCGTGGCCGAAGCGACTTCGTAGCGCGATTCGATGAAAAAGATTCGATGAAAAACTTAGGGAGGTTTCACGATGCTTGATGGGCGAAGTCGACGTCGTAGCCGTCATGCCGGAAGATGGATCACCACAGCACCGATCCTGGCGCTGATTGCTGTTCTGGTCCTGATGGGGGCCGGTTGCGGCGGCAGTTCTGACACGAAGGCCAACGAGGCGTACGCAAACAGCGTCTGCAGCGCGATCGGCAATTGGGAGCAGGAGATCAAGAGCATCGCCACGAGCTTCAGCGGCGGAGTCACGCAGGCCTCCTTCCAGACGAGCATCACGCAGGCCGAGGCTGCGACCAAAACGCTCCTGACGCAGATCAAGGCTGTCCCGCCGCCTGACTCCTCGCAGGGACAAGCTGCCAAGCAGCAACTCGATCAGCTCACGACCGACATCAGCAACGCCGTCGACGCAGCGAGTACGGCTCTCACGCAGGTCCAGGCCAATCCGTCGGCCGCCGCCCTCAGCGCGACCGTCGCGACGCTCGCACCTCAGGTGCAAAGCCTCGCGAGCGAAACCAAGTCGGCGATCAGCACCTTGAAGGACGCGGGCGGTTCGCTTTCCTCGGCGTTCAAGAGCACCGACTCCTGTAAGAGCCTCGGCGGTAGCTGACGCCTGGTGATCGCAATCATCGCCGGTCGCACGAAGAGTGTGCGCTAACCAGCTCCAGAAGCCCCGACGGAGCGGCGGGTCGCGAGCACCTGGACGCCGCCGCAGACGATTAGAGCGACGCCCACGCCAAGAATCGCCCCAGCAGTAACGTCGAGCAGCCAGTGCGCGTGCAGGTAGGTGCGGCTCCAGGCCATTGCCGCCGTTACGAACACGGCGAGCGACCACCACATTCGCCTCCGCGGGCCTACGTGCGTGAAGAGCAGGATGACCGCCACCGCGGTCGCGCCGGCGAATGCTGAGTGTCCGGACGGGAACGACGCGCCGCTCGGGTGGACCAGAGGCGCAGGCGGTCGCGGACGATCGACGAGCGCCTTCGTGATCGAGGAGATCACCGGAGTCAGGGCTTCCGTCAGCGCGAAGGCAGCCAGCGACCACCGACGTCTGGCGACGAAGAGCACAGCAGCCGGGACGGCGATCAGGAGCGCACGCCCGACGCCGCGCCCGAGGGCGTTGAAGACGAGCGCGATGTCCTTCAACACGAGTGTGGCGATGTCGGTCATCCACTCGTTCCACCGTTGCTCGAGCTCGAGCGGCGCCTGCGGCACGACGAACGCCAGCAGCAAGAAGAACGCGAGCAGGACGAGCCCGAGCACGAGCGCGCGCCTCGGGTCTGCGAGGAAGCGTCGAGGATCACCGGGTATTCGCGACTGCACGCGCTTCAGTCGTCGCGCCCACTGCGCGGCAGTCATTGTCCATCGCCAAGCGCATTGGAGACGGTTACAGCAGACGCATGGAGGGCCGCCGGATCGGTCCGGAAGCGTCCGTACCCCACTGCGACAAAGGCGTGACCGGACCGTTCGAGCGGCTGCTTCATAGCCCTGACGACGGGTTCCGCCTCGGCTGCCAGGACACTGAAGTACGAGCTTGGGTCCACTCCGACAAGCTTTTCAACAACCCACTGCTCGGTCTTGACTCCGCCGAGGCGCGCGAACCCGGTGTAGCCCATTAGGAAGTGGCCGGCCAGAACGACAGCCTTGTTTTCTGTGTCCTCCCACCTCGTGGAGGCACCGCCTATCTCCCACGTGATTCGACGATCCGAGGCGAGCGCAACGAACTCCTCAGAAATGAACGGCACGATGAGCGTCACGCTGAATCTCCTTATGCTCGTCGTCGCCCTGCAGCCGCCATGTTGCCCCACCCTTCCGATCCGCACGGCTCATGCAGGTTCGCAGAACGAACCACGGAGTGTGGGTTCGCGCTCTGCACGAGCCAACGACCGCGCGCCGCAGCTGCCTCGATGTCCGTTTCAACCAGGCGGCGGCGACTCTCCTCGAGCCGCGCACGGCGCTCGAGCTCAAATGAACGCAGGCTCTCGCCGGAACACTCCGACGAGCAGTGGCCGACATGGTCACCCGACGGCACGCACATCGCGTTCGTAAAGGACATCCCCACCTTCGGCGATGGCGAAATCTGGGTCATGAACTCTGACGGGACCGACCGCCGGAAGCTGATCGACGGCCCCTACAGCGATCCGTGGGAACCCGATTGGGGCCCAAATCGAAGCCAGGGAATGGCGACGCCGCCTGCGGCAACGACGCCGCCTTGCACCCCGAACGCGCAGCCTTGTTGCGCGCTCAGGCCGGTCCTGGGCTTCGGCGGCATTCAACCGCGAGCGCACGAGTCCTTCGAGGCATCTTCGGCTTAGCCGCCTCTGAAACTGTCGATCCCTCTTGTGGGGCTGGCGCGAGGGCTCGCGTGGGGACTGACGGCGTAACTCCGACCGTTTCCGCTTCCGCGCCGGCCCTATGCAAGCCTTTCGAGTCGCGCTCACAACTGGAACGAACGAACGCCACTGACTGCACGTTGGGGCGGGCGCGGAAAGTTTCCCAAGGACTCTCCCTCAGAGCCTTTGCCACAGTCGCAACGCGGCGACGGGGGGTGAGATCATCTCGCTCACGTTGCAGAGGCCGCAGGCCCGCCCCACGTCGACTATGACCGCTTCGACCCGATCAGGCAAGGGATCGAGCGGGCGGCTCCTCCCTCCGTGTGTGTCCGCAGTTCACGCACGGAACTCCCCACGAGGGGCCGCCCCCTCACTCAGAGAAGACAGGCGAGATGGCGAAAACTTTCGCCACTTCCATTCGGTACCTCGTCTCCTGAACAGAGCCCCTCGCCAGAGGGCCATGCTCACGAAGGACCGCGTGTTGTTGGCTCCGTCGCATCGAGCCTCGCCACGCTCTCACTCTCAGCATCGGCGAGGGCGACGGTTGATTTATCCCCCCGTCTGGGGGTTGCCAAAAGAGCGGAGGGCAGCCTGCGGCCGGCCCTCTTGCTTGACATGAAGCCGGCGCGGGGCTCAAGCGCTCGGCGCCGAGATGTTCGTCCCCGCACCGGTCGTCCTTCACCCTTTCGAGGGAGGCCCAACTCTGTAGTGCCCGGGTACTGTCGATCGCGGCGTCGCGGGGGAGGGGAGTCTGCGGCCAGACGCCTCTAGGGGAGGGGGAGTCTGCGGCCAGACGCCTCTACCCCGCGCGTCGATTCCTAGCCGGACCCCGCCCCTGGCCCCCGTGGTACACGCTGAGAAGTTTAGGCCTGCACCGATCGGCTAGGGGTGTCCTGCACCAGCCTCGTGGCGGAGGAACTAGACCCCTTCTGCCTGTCATGGGTCATGCGTGTGACCGAAGGAACTCATCCGAGTTCTCAACCCATTGACCTGCCCCATCCGGGGCAACTAGGAGGAACTATGTCCTCGGTAACAGCCGACCGCGAACGCACCGACGTGACGCGGGCACCGCGCATGGTCTCGCAGGACGAGACGAAGCCGTCGTTCAAGACGACGGAGCTTCTGACCATGCTCGGAATCGTGGCAGCAATCCTGATCGCTGCTGCATCAGCGGACAACTTCGACGCTCCCCGCGCTTGGACGCTCGTGGCCGTCGTCGCATCCGCGTACATGATCTCACGCGGCCTCGCCAAGTCCGGCAGCCCTCACGTCGATACCGACCACTAAGACGGTCCAAACAGAGCAAGGCGGCGGTCGGGGCGTTTCGTCGCTCCGACCGCCGCAAGTACTTAAAGATTGGAGAAGGCGGCAATGAGCGAACCGACTTTAGGTCGCGCAGACGAAGACAATCAGGACCGAGAGCAGGAACTCCATGACTCCGCGAAATCCTCAGACCAGGCAAAGAGGCGTGAAGCAGAGATGGAGGAGACTGGAGAGGAGAACGCGGCCTGATCGGTCCCCTGGGCTTTGGCGGCATTCAACCGCGAACGCACGAGTCCTTGAGGGATCTTCGGTATAGCCGCCTCTGCGGCCGTGTTGCCTCGACCGCGAACACACGCTCCTCGGCACCCAAAGCGGGTTTATCCACTTCCCACAACGCCCATAGTGTCAGGGGGCTGGCGCGCTGGGGTCTGGGCCGCTTGGGGACGGGGACACCGGGGCACAAGCGCTCGCGTTCCGCGCGACAGTCCCCTCTCTTGGTCGCGGTGGGAGCCCCCCAGCGCGCGCAGCACCTGCCAGTCGTGAGTAATGCTCCAGCTGCCCAGGGCTCCCTCGGTCCTGGCGAACACCGATCCCGCACGTTACGAACGCGCAGCGTCGCGGTGGCTGCAGCGGTTCATCGACGAGCGATCGCCGCCGCTCATCGAGGTGCGCTTGCTGCATCAGCTCTCGCCGAGCGTCGCCACGGCCACCGCAACGTTGAGGCGCTCAAGCGCTTGCTCCATCGTGGCTAGTTCAGCCGGCCACTCGCCGCCTCGTGTCAGAAAGCGCAGCGACGGGTAGGGACCGTTCATGACAGATACAGCCACCCCACCAGAACACGACCGGGAAAACCAGGAGTCGTCTGAGGACGAAGGCAAGCAGTCCCAAGAACAAGACTCCGAGGAGCGACGGCAAGCAGCTGACAGCGACGAGAGGACCATGACCGAGAGCGGCGGTTACGGATCACCAGATCCCCGGAAAGAGGAGTCGCCTTAGACGAAGATGCGTTGACGCCGCTTGTTGATCGCCGACTCCCGCTCGAGCTCCTTTCGGCACGCCACCGAAACACCGGGTCGAGACGTTGAAACGCTTGCTTCGCCACGAATAGCCGAATGCGGTCCCACGGATGCGTCTGTATGCGCTCACCGAGCTTCACGACCCGGAAGCGATAGAGCTCTTCATTACTGAGGAGGACGCGCGCCGTGGGCTCGAGGATTGTCTGCGGGACGAGCCCCAGTGGCGCGGCCTCCTCGAGGAGAACGAGGTCGAGCTCTTCGACAAGTATCGCGCCCACTACGGCGAGGCTTCCTACTCCTTCCAGGCAATAGGTTGGCTGGAACAGAACCTCGGCTCCCACCTACGCGCATTCGTCGCCGAAGACAGTGGGAGGTTCGTCGGCTTCGCGATCACGATGGAAGTACCGGCATTCTTGCGGCTCGCCCACTTCTGGCAGATCAGAGACCTCTTCGTCCTGCCGACGCACCGTCGTCGTGGAGTCGGTCGTGCCCTTCTCAGCTCCGTCCGAGCGGCTGCAATCGCCTCGGGCGCACTCCGCCTAGTCGTGCAGACCGAGGAAGACAACGACCCCGCTCTCCGTCTCTACACCGACAGCGGCTACGCCCTGATCAACGGCTATTGCTCACTGATGCTGCCGATTCGCCCGGAAACGCGGGGAGGCTAATCGGGCCACCAAGCGTCCCCGCTCGGGGGACATTCCCGAACACTGGCGCAGGCGAGCCTGTTGAGAGGTTCCCGTTTATCCGGTCGGGCGGTCAGGCTTGACGTTGGTTGCGATCCAGGCTGCCTGACGCTTCGGTCCCCAGCACATCCGGATCTCGTACGGGTTGGCATAGGACCAACACAACGCCCGAGGGTTGTTGCGGAACACCGTGTCTGGTTCCCCGAACGAATGGCGAACCTCGTCCGGCGTCATCCGGTTACCGGCTTCTTGAAATGCTCTGACCGCAGCCGCGATACGCTCTCGGTCCGTTGGTGCGGTCGCGGATCGGTAGACGAGAAGCCCGCCGACCACCGCGACGGCCATCAGCGCGACCACTGCGGCGCGTCCGGCGCGAGTCATACATGGATTATGCAACGACACGCGACTCGACGGCTTATGTGAGGGCTTATCTCTGTCTCGCGCTCATGGGACATTCCCGGACGCTGGCCCAGGCGACCCGCGTTGGCGATCAGCCACCCGGCGTTGCCCAGGGCATGGGCTCTGAAGCAATCTCTCGCCCGGAGGCGTCGCGGCCAATTAGCACCTCTGGTCGCCGTCCTTCGACGTAGTCGGCGGTTTCGACCTCATAGAGCGCCCAGCCTTCGTTCAGCGGAATGTTGGCGACTCGGCCGTCTTGGTAGCGGAGTTCGAGCTTTGCAATGTCAGAGCCGACTGGACCGACGAACAGCAAGATCCCGTCGGGCGCGCCGCCGCCGAAATTCATGGCGGTCACGCCGATCTTGCGGGCGGCGGGTCGAGCGACGGAGCAACCCTGGTTCGTCGGCGTCCGATCGGAGCGGACGATCTGGCAATAGCCGCCATCGCTCGCGCGTGCGACGAGCAGCGTCACTTCCTCAGAACCGCCACGCGCCCGGATGCGAGCCACCTGATGCTCCTCCGTCACCCGGTGAGGCGGCTTGTACTCAGGCCCATGGCCGGTCGGCCAGTCGAGCTTGTGGTGCTCGAGGACCCGTCCACCGGCGTCGTAAGACAAAAATTCGTCTGGTATCGAGGGGATCTCGGCGATGAGCTAGCGGCCGATCAACGGCACGATCACAATGCGATTTCCGAAACGGAGAGCGACCCGCGCGACGCCGTCGCCCGCACGCCCCCAGAACAGCCGGAGCGGGTTCCTGCCAAGGTCGTGCCCGGCGACGATGCCGTAGTCCTCGTTTCCATAGCCGAAGAACGACTGATCGCGGAAGCCACACACACTCGGCATGTTCAGTCGGCCTTGGTGGCCGCGATTTCCTTCAAGCCAAGTTGACGCGCAGAGACCCCGCGCGTTCGGCGACGCGAACAAGTAGACAGTGCCCGCCGAGCTGTCGAGCACCCCAGCGACACGCGCCTGATCGAGCTGAGGGTCGTCAGGATGCGGCACCGGAATCAGCTCCGCGCTATGCCCGAATCGCGCAGGCTGCACGCGCACCTCTTCAGGCGCGGGGTCGCCAACAGTCAGCTCATGCACGACCGCGTAGGCGGCCCCGGCGAGGATCGCAGCGCCGACGAACCCAAGCAGAACCAGAGTGCGCCGGCTCGGGGGGCGCCGACGCTCGATAGCCACACGCAGGGCTGCCCGTGCATGCTCGCGGGCGCCGTTCGGCGATGCGTCCTCGAGACGAAAGTCCTTTAGCAGCGCGAGCTCATCCATCGAGAGCCTCCTCCTTTTCCAGCGCTGCACGAAATTGCGCACGCGCACGATGCAGGCGAGAGCGAACAGTTCCGACCGGAACGCCCAACGCGACCGCTATCTCGTCGTAGGCGAGATCCGCCCAAGCGAACAGGAGCAGCACATCACGCTCCTCACGCGACAGGGCAGCGAGGGCATCGGCGAGGCGTGGCTCGTTCGGCCAGACATCATCGCGGCGCACATCGAGCTGCGCGAACGCGCGCAGCCGTCGCTCCTCGTCCCGGTAATGGCGACGGAGGAGGTTGTTGGCTATGCCGAACAGCCAGGGCCGCTCGTCTCCGCGCAAGGCGTCGTAGCGCTTGCGCGCTGCGAACGCGCGCGTGAAGGTCTCCGAGGCCAGGTCGCGGCCGAGATCAGGGCCCACGCGCCGCGCGAGATAGCTGTAGATCGCGTCGAAATGGCGCTCAAACAGATCGCCAAAGGCTTCTGCTCTCACACCCCCTTTACTTTCCCCCAGCACCATCAATAGTTCTCGGGGGACATTCCCGAACACTGGCCCAGGTCAGAGTGCTCGATCCCAGATGGCCTCGGATCTGCTCAGATGGCAGGATCAAACGTGATGCGATGCGTGTTGTGGGAGGTGCGGGACGAGGATTTGCCTCTGCTCTTCGAGCAGTGGACGGATCCCATTGCCGAGCACATGGCCGCGTTTACTACGCCCGATCAGGCGGACTGGGACGCATTCGAGCGCCGCTGGTCCAGGCTGAGAGCCGACGAGAGTGTGATCACCAGAGCCATCGTCGTCGACGGCGAAGTCACCGGAACGATTGGGTCTTGGGGTGAACCCGGTGAGCGTGAGGTCACGTACTGGATCGGCCGCTCCCACTGGGGGAAGGGAATCGCCACCGGCGCCCTCAGCGCCTTTCTGGCTGTCGATCTATCGCGCCCGCTCCACGCACGCGTCGCTTACGACAACGTCGCGTCGCGTCGCGTGCTTGAGAAGTGCGGCTTTCGCTTCATCGCGACCGAACGAGGCTTCGCTCAGGCACGTTCCGCGGAGATCGAGGAACAGGTGCTACGGCTCGAGTCGTAAGCCCTGAAGGTCCGGCAACTGCAGGACTGCCCTCTACGCTTCTAGCTGTCCGCGACGACGCTCAAGGGTCATTCCGGAACGCTGGCCCAGGCGAGAACTACGGCGAAATGGACGTCACCATTCAGCTTCAGGCCGCCAGTTGGAATCAATCATCTCCCTGAGCCGTGTGTCGTTGACAACCTGATAAATCGTAAGGGCAGGATCAGTTGCTGGACCAAGCGGGCGCGACACGCCGTCCTCGAACTCGACCTTCGTCCATCCTTGTTGTGTGCTTCCGCCCCGCATCACCGGAAATGACTCGATGGCCTGCGGGATGCTCACCGTGTCGATTACCGTGACGATCTTGCGACGAATGGCCGCGGTGAGCGGGAAGAAGACGCACCAGCGCCACCCCTCAATCCGGGACACGGCCTCGACGGTCGGCTCCTCCCCGAACGTCGGTACGGCGATCCAGATCAGAGTGCCGATCCGCGCGACGTCGTGCGTCACGATCCCCACGGCATACCCGGAAGCACATGAGAGTGAGAACGCCAACCCGGGCTGGGGTCGCTGGATCTGACTTCCCTTAGCCACGGACACTCGGCGCCATAACTCGACAGTCGTGGGACTTGCTTTCGGCAGTCACGGCCTCAGAAGCTTGCCCGAAGGGTCGGGGGACATTCCCGAACACTGGCGCACACGAGGCCGCTACCGCTCGGGTTGGCGTGAACGCGAGATACCGCCTGATCGAGATCGACGTCGCCGACCTGGAGGACACTCGCCATTTCCCATTCGAGTGGCGGCCGACCCACGCCATCGAGCGACTGCGAGTCGGCGAGGAAACCCCTCCGATCGTCGTCGTGCAGACCGATCGGGGGCATGGTTTCGGAATCATCGATGGCCTGAACCGGGCTTACGCCCACTGGATCGAGGGCCATTCGCGGATCCGGGCCCACGAGCTTCTTCTCGGGTGACATTCCGGAACACTGGCGCACGGGGGTGGCGCTGGCGCTGGATGTGCTTATCGTCAGGTCATGGCGAATCGCATTCGCGGGGTGCTCGGCCCAATCGCAGCCGGGCTTCTCGTCGGCTGCGGCACGTCCCATCATCCTGCGAGCCTGCGGATCTCCGGCGAGGGCGGTGTCGGCCCCGTGCTGTCCCGTGCCGATCTCCGCTCGGCTCGCGCAAACGTCGATCCGGGCACGTCTCAGCCACTCGTCCTCCTCGAACTGACGCCGAACGGACAGAGAAAGTTCCTCGTCCTGACAACAGACGTCGCACGGGCAGGCCGACAACGCCACCGTCCTGCTCACATACGCATCTCAGTGAACGGAAAGGTAATCAGTCAGGCGTACATCGACTACCACGTGTCCCCGAACGGGCTCTCCGCGGACAACGGCATCCAGATGGATGTCACCTCCATCCGCGCAGCCCACGATCTTGCGGCGAAGCTCAACCGCTAACACGTCCCGGTACTCGGGTGACATTCCCGAACACTGGCGCAGGTGTCAGTGTCCTCCCGTGATTAGTAGACCCACCAACCGCTCCGCAACCGGATTACGAATCGAGCATCGCGGATGCAGCAAAGTACTGGCTCGGTGTCCGTGAAAACGACAGCCCAGGACGCTCGCGCCATCTGGCGACCGCAACGGTGTGCCGCCTGCTTCGCGAGGGCGCTTTGGCCCTGTAACGCTGGAGTGTGCCCGAGAGAAACCACCTCGATTACCGGATAGTTCGACCGCGTCCGGCGAGTCGCCCGACCTTGGTTGTGCTCAACGACGTGATCCAAGACGACGCGTCGCGCAACTGCGACTGCCTCGTCTGCGGTCGCTGTCCGAAGGTCCCAACTCGCGAAGTGTGCCCGACAGCCTCGATGAATAGATACCGGACTTGTGGTAACCCTTGCGCCGACCACGGCGCCGATGGCTAGGACTGCCGCGACAGCAGAGACGTGGATCACAGTCGTCTTCTACCGCCTCCGCTCCCGGCTCGCAGACCTCGTTCGGGGGACATTCCCGAACACTGGCACACCAAACACTTCTCACCCCGGACGCTAAGCGTCCGTAGGGCTGCTGCCGATCTCACTACGGATGAGGGTCCCAATCGCTAAGGCGTCGGCTGCGATCTTGTTCGCGGCGCTGGCCGTTGTTCTGCTGCTCCTTGCTGCGGTCGGCGTGACGGCACTGGTGTGGCATTTTCGTGCGCCCAACCGAACGGAATACGTCGCCAAGAACAGCGAGATCCTGCGGAGGATGCCGCGACCTGCCGGTGCGCGTGAAATCGCGAGGCAAGTCACTCCGAAAGAGAACTCGTGGGGCGAGCAGCTGTCACATACGGTCGGCTACTGGACCGACGTCTCGTACGTCGTCCCACAGATGTTTTCCGCGGAAGACGTGGCATCGCTGTTCAAGAAGCGGCTGGTTCGCTGGCACCAGCAGTCATGGACTGTCGACGGCACGCTCATCGCCTCCTTCGACCGCAACGGCGCGACCGTCGCATTGGACACCACCGGGATGGAACTACCTGCCGGTGCCACGCAGAAGACGTACGCCCTGACGGTCGACCACAACGGTGGCAACTGCGACTGAGATCCACACTGCGCCGACAGGGTCGGGGCACATTCCTGAACACTGGCCCATCCCAGAAGACTTGCCTAGGCTCTTCGGCGGTCTTAGGTGATCAGGTCGCGGTCCTGAGACCGCGCAGGCTGACGAGCCCACATCAGCGT
>Ga0193727_1000413_pt1 | contig 16377 bp, 14 predicted proteins | sample H2c2metaG_FD_143051 | JGI IMG/M metagenome (GOLD analysis project Ga0193727, IMG submission 143051) | Soil microbial communities from a riparian zone of the East river system, Colorado, United States - H2c2 | ecosystem: Environmental > Terrestrial > Soil > Riparian zone | place: USA: East River...
GAGGCGGAAGACATGTTGGCGGCTGGGGAACTTCGCAAGCTGCCGGACCGGCAAGGCTCGATGCGTCTGATTGAGATTGCGGACCTGGACCACAACGCCTGCGGTGGAACTCACCTTCGTGCGACAGGACAGATTGGCGGACTTCTTGTCCGATCGGTTGAGAAAATGAGCCGGGGCGTGCGCGTCGAGTTCGTCTGCGGATTGCGGGCGGTTCAGGCCGCACGCGCCGACTTCACCATCCTGAAGGAGACCTCGGCGCTGCTTTCAACCGGAACACCCGAATTGGCCGCAACCGTGGGACGCTTGTTGAGCGACGGAAAGTCGAATGCAAGAGAGCGCCAAAAGTTGCGCGAAGAACTTGCGGCCTTTCAAGCAGCGAAGCTCGCCTTGGAAGTGCCCATCGCAAACGGATTGCGGCTGGTGGTTGGTGCATGGAGTGACCGGGACAGCGATTATGTGAAGCTGCTGGCTTCGCGGACAGCGGCTGCTGCTCCGCGAACAGCGGTAATTTTCAGCGCTTACGGGAGTGGACCTGTACGCGTGTTCATTTCCCGCAGCGCGGACCTGGGCTTCAACTGCGGTGCGATTCTGCGCGAGGCATTGGCCCGCCTGGGCCTGCGCGGCGGAGGATCCGCTGACCTTGCACAGGGAGAAGTTCCCGCGGAGCACGAGCCAGCCTTGCGATCTGCGGTAAGCGACGCGATGCACAAGGCAGTGGCAGAAGCGCCCAACTCCGGGTAACCAAAAGAGCGCGCCGTGGGAAAACCCTTGGCGCGGAACGCATACACGTAAATGCCATGGTGATGCGGGGGGCCATGATTTCATGGCCTCGATCGGCCTCGCCCTCGGTACCCCGATCGCATTTCTCTGCGTGAGCTAACCTTGTTTTTGCACCGGAAGTGGTGAAAAAGGCACTTTCACATGCAAATAAAAAACGGTCATGTTGATTGGTTTCATGGGATTGCACACAGTAAATGGGGGAATTTGTGCTCACCGTGATTTAAATCACAAGGCAGGGGCGAGGGACTAGGGACTAGGGGCTAGGGTTTAGAGAACCCGCGTTGTCAGCTTGTCGACGATTTCGATTGTCAAAGAACCCAGGACGAGGGTCGGCGCATGGGCCGGTGAGAACGCACGGCGCACACTGGGTAACTCGCCTTATTCGTGTGAATACTTTAAGTATGGCAGGTTCAAATAATTAATACCTAATCGGGGCAAAGTTTCTTGTGCTGATTCCAAAGGGAGTTACAAACTATTTTCATTTTTGCCTCTTGACAAGAAGTTTTCCACAGATTTTTCCACAGGGGGAAGGAACCGACAGGGAAGGAGAACTTCCTAGAAGCGAAATATGGGAATTCTGGCTCTATCAGTCTCTTTTGGCGACTTCCCGCAGCATGGACCAGCGCTGGCTGTTCATGTCATCGGTGGTAAACAGCGAAACCCCGGAGGCTCCTCCGCGCATGGCCATTTTCATGGTTTCGCGCAATGCGGGCGCGGAGATGCCATGCACATACAGGCCGCTATAGACGGGCTTGCGGACCGCCAGGACCGCCTCTTCCGTTCGCCGCCGCACCCACTCCGAGCCCTCGCTATAGAAGTCCTGATACAGCATAGGCAGGAAAGCATCGAGATTCCACCGACCCCAATCCTGGCGGACCATTTTGCGGGCCATGGCCGGCCCCGGAAATACCGCGGCGGTAATACTCTTTCCCCGCGAGTGCGCGGCCGGCACCAGGTACTCATTCACCATGCCGGTAACCATGTCGAACCGATACTGCATCCATTCCCGATGACTCTCGGGATCCAGAATGTTCAGCGGATCGATGCCGTATTCGCGCTTGAATTCGCCTCGTTCATAGTCGCTGTAGCCGTAATCGAACTGAGGATAGACACGGTCCTGGACGAGGCCGTACTTCTGCCGCAGCGCCGACGGAAGAACCGCGTCGGGATGGCGAATGTAATCCAAATGGATCCCCGCGAGTTCGGCGATCTGTGCCAACTCCAGCACAATCTTCCGCACCCATTCGCGCACTTCGGGCCGTCCCGGATCGAGAAACTTGTAGTAGGCCACGTAGGCCGGGCGGTCCAGCGCCGATTCTCCCCGGGCGTTCACGTTGTACCAGTCGGGGTGCAGCTTCATGATCTCGTCGACCATGCACGGCATGCACCACATCCACGCATGTACTTCCAATCCGAGACTGGCGGCCAAGGGCAGTATGGTTCCGAGCAGGTCAAAGCTCACGGGCAACAGTTCACTCGGATAATAGGCGTGCCTGCCGTCATAAACTTCAAGGAGGATCGCCTCCATGCCTGCCTCGGCCGCACGTCCCAACGCGTCTTGCCATTGGCTACGGGATTTGCCGGGCTCAGCCGTCATCCAAGTCCAGTATTTGAGGTCAACGGGTGGCCCTTGGTGGTGCCGAATAGCGTTGGCCCCAACAGCGACCTTTCGGCCGGCCAGGACCGCGGCGCCTACCGCCAGTGACTTCACGAAGACTCTTCTGTTCACGGTCAACGACTTTTCTTTATGACTCTGTGTCAGGTGTTGAATTCTCTATATTCGAATCTTCCGTAGATCGATCTTCTTCTCGTCGGACTCACCCAGGCCCATGGCGCCGGCAACTGTGATGTGTTCAGGTTGCTTATGGAGCCAGAGATCGAATTGATCGGGCGCCGCCTCGGCCACCGGTTTCATTCCTACGCCCACACGTTTAGCGTCAATGGCGCTAAGGCCAATCCGGTCCAGCGCCACTGGATCCGTGCCAAAGTACATGGTGCCGTGCTCCCACACAAAATCAGGGGGGCCTTCAGGGCCGGCATGATAGAGCCCTTTGACGCCGTCGATCAGGTGCAACACGGCCTTGTTGCGAATCACCGGCATGGATACTACGGCGGGGATGAACTTGTCGCACGCGTTCAACTGCGGGTTGATGTGAGTGCGGCGCACATTATTGACGAGCCCATGGGAAAGGTTCTTCAGGCAAAGCGTCACGCCTGCCGCCTGGTGCTCCTTGAGAACCGCCAGGTTGACGAGTTTGTCTACCTCGGTAGTGATGAAGCGAGCAGCATAGGAGCGGCGCGCATGGGGATCTTTCAGGCTATCGCCGGGCAGCACCAGGCCCATGTCAACGTAGTGCCGTGGATCGTAGCCGTCCATGCCATGCTGCACCTCATCGTAATCTTGAGAGGCGTAGGAAAGTCGCACCCCGGTCGGAAGCCAGGAGGCAATCTTCGCCCTCTTAAGGGCCGAGTGGTAACGGTCATAGACCACGATGTTCTTGTTCGGCACGCCGGCCGCATTAAGGCCCGCGACGATCTCGTGCAGCACCACAGGACTGGAGATGACTCCGGAATGAATGCCGACGGGATTGACTTTGATGCCCACCGCGTCTCCCGGTTGAAAGAACTGGCTCCAGGCTTCTTTCCAGGGTAGTCCCGTCAATTCGGCCATTCCGCGGCGCATCGTATCGCGCACGGGCGCCGCCTGGTAATGGCTGCCTGAGAGGCATGCGGCATTCTCCACGGCCACTACCCGACCCGGGTATAGTCCTGGAATCGAGAATTGATTCGGTTGTGTGGAAGAGGTGGAGTAGGCAATCGGCTCGAAACCCAAAACAACCGCTGCGCCGACCATGGTTTCCAGACAATGTCGGCGGGTCCATAGCATGCGGGTTGTCTCCTGCCGAGGGATTGTAAGTTCGTCGACTCTGCAAATTAAGGCGCGGAAATCGTCAGAATTGTAGCACTGGCGTGCTTAAGCAGTCGGTGACAAAGCTCGAGCCGACTAGAGGTGACATCTTTTGAACGTGGGCTATCTTCAAAGAGTGCAATCGGCGGCTGCACGCGACCGCGCTGCGTTGCACAGCGCGAAGGCGCAACTTTCCATCCAGAAGGTCGGTGCAAAATTCCAGGTATCCTTTAACGGCGCGCAGCCGAATCTGATTCCGTCACTATTGAGTCGACGCGAGTGCGGGATCGATCCGAGTGAGGCGAAGATAGTGAGTCGACGCAATCTTGCCCGGGCCGAGGGGGAGCGTCGCGATGGAGAGTACATCACCCGATTTGATTACGACAGGAGTCAGGTCGGCCGGTAGAGCAATGGGAGCAATGTCCTTGTTGCGAAGCGTCAAGCGATTTTCGGGATCGGTGAGGGCGCTGAACGCGCACTTGATCTTGTCCGTTCCCTCGACAGGTTCCACCAGCAGATCGTACCCGAAGACGACTACGGGATTCATATGATCGTACTGGATGTAGAAGTGGAAAGTATGGTCAGGAGTGTTCCTATCTAACCACGATCCGACTGACCACCCTCGGATTTCGTCAAAATCAGGTGACGACGAAGGCACCGATTCGGAAAGGTCGATCACAACGCCGTTGGCCTTGATGCTCCCATGCGACCAACCCTCTACATGCGCCGTCGATGGCACAACAGATACTGCTCTGTAGAAGGACGAGTCGGCGTAACTCTGGCTGTGGCCGCACAACGGAATTGCAAGCGCAAAGGCCAGCAAGTACTTGGGCATGTGAACCTCCGAGCGGCGGGGTCCTACGAAAGACTGTGACTTCTCTCTCCCAAGAGAGTAGCAAATCAACAGACGCACGGAACGTTGAAATCGCTCCAAGTCCAAGAAGCTCTCCGGGGTCTGATCGGATCGGAAACAAACCGGAGTGATCACAATTTTGGAGTTACGTCCGAGTTTTGCATGGGTCTTCGACCCACCTATATGCATGAAAATCGTGGCGAGTGGCGGCCTTTACGATTGAACTGGCGTGGGACGGCGAAGACCGAGCGTACTCTGGATTAGCCGAAGCCGTGTCCGAGTTTGGTCTGGGTCGCGTGTTTGGACCAATTTGTGTTGCGCCATCCATCCCTTCGGGGACGGACTGGTAGCACGTGACGGTGTGTAATGTCTCTGCGCACGCTTCCTGCCGCTTCCCCGCCAGGAGGTCGTAATGGCTGACAAGATAGCAGGCATCGACGTACACAAGAAGGTGTTGATGGTGGTGGTGATTGATGCCCGCGCGCCGGAGGAGAAGCCGGAGCGACGGCGGTTTGCCACCATGCCAACGGAGTTGCGCCGCTTATCGGACTGGCTGCAGGCGCAGGGGGTCGAAGAAGCAGTGATGGAATCGACCGCGCAATACTGGCGATCGGTGTGGATGGAGTTAGAACCGCACATGTGCCTTCATCTGGCGCAAGCGTTTTCCAACCGTGCTCCGCGAGGACGCAAGCATGACTTCAAGGATGCGGAGCGGCTGGTACGGCGGCTGATTGCCAGGGAGCTCATCCTGAGTTTTGTTCCGGATGGGGAGCAACGTATCTGGCGGAACCTGAGCCGGATGAAGCTGCAACTGGTACGCGACCGGGTGCGCCTTCGTAGTCAGATCGAGTGTCTGCTGGAAGAGATGCGCATCAAGCTGTCGGTTGTTGTCACCGATTTGCTGGGATCGAGCGGAATGCGCATACTTCATGCTCTGGCCCAAGGCGAAACTGATGCGAAGCGGTTGGCGTCGTTGGGGGACGAACGGCTGAAGTGCAGTGAAGAGCAGTTGATCGAAGCGCTAACCGGAAGGACGCATCCCGCGCACGCTCAGATGCTCATGCTGCAACTTGAGCGTTTAAGGCTCCTCGATGAGCAGATAACAAAACTGAACAGCCTCCTCGCGCAGGCCATGACGCCGCATCAGGACGCTGTGATCAGGCTAGCGGCAGTACCAGGGCTGGGCATCGATTCAGCACAGCAGGTGATCGCGGAAGTGGGCGTGACAGCTGCCACGTTTCCCTCCGCGGCGGAGTTCACTTCCTGGGTGGGGACCTGTCCGGGCAGAGAAGAAAGCGCCGAAAAGAACTCCAGCAGCCGATCCGCGAAGGGCAACAAATACATGCGCCGACTGCCCAATCAGGCTGCTCACGCTGCAGCCAGAAGCAAAGGCACGCATTTCCAAGCCGTGTTCCGGCGACTGCTGCCACGGCTTGGCTATCAGTCCGCCGTCTGGGCCATCGCACATCGCATCTGTCGAATCGTCTGGAAGATCCTCCACCAAGGAATCAGCTACATCGAGCAAGGCACCCAGCCTGAACCAAAGCTACTCATCTACCGAGCACAATACCTTGCCAAACAACTTCGCAAGTTCGGCTACAACATCCAGATCACTCCTCCCAACACCGCCCCCGTTTAAACAGCGGGTCCCAATCGCGAGGAGGTGATTTTCGACGGAGTGCGCGGTAATTCGACCGCGATCACGACTGTGCGAATCGGATTCCTTTGCACTCTTAGGACCGACGTACGCAAAGTGCATACTTGGTGTTGCGAAAATACGGTAGGTCGCCTGAAGGCCTCGAATTCGCGAAATCGAAAAACCACCCATCCTCGTACGGTTTTCCGAAGCGATTAATCTTACGTGTGCTGCTCCACGAATTGCCCGACAGAGACAGACCGCCTTGCACAGGAAGGCCGAGATTGATGGTAAAGGTTTCGGCATTCCCGACTCGATCCGAAGAAGCGGCAGTCTTGTCAACAAGAGTTGCCAACTCATCGAGTGTTGCCAGCCTCCAGTCCGAGTACCCTGCCAAGCGCAGGTCTTTGCAATAACTGTCTGCCTTGTGCCAAGTCACTGGTATGCCATTGTCATGCCCTGTCCACACGAGTTTCGTGGTGGGATCAACCCAATAGCCACGTGACCGAGTCTCCTCGACCAACCTCTGCCTCTCCTCCGCCCGGGCCCGCCTTCGCGCCTTATCCGCCTCTGCCTTCGCGCGAGAGACAGCGTCCTGCTCCCGCGGCACAGGCAATTGCTGCTCTTGAGGTAAAGCCGGTCGAACCTGTGGGGCGACTACTGGCGGGGGAGGCCCTTGCGCTGCCTCTTGTGCCTTCGTTGAGGACGGAGAGCCGCAGATCACCGTGACAGCCAACAGAAGAATCATCGCTTCTTTCATGTGTTTAAGGGTAGTCCCAGTCTGCAACCAGATGAGTCAGACATGTGACACTTTTGCGGCTCCCACAGCGAACATTAGCGCGTTCTGAGTGTGTGGTGGACAATCCGGACAGAACTCAATTTTGGAGTTGTTTCCGAATTCGCGGTGATACTCCCGAAACCGCATATTCAAGGCCACAGCTCTGGATTTTGAGAGTTCTAGCCCGGGAGTTTTGGTATCCGCGCCCAACGCATACTGGCATCCTCGATTCGACGCAGAAAGGCATCGCTCGTCCCTTCGAGGAACTCAATGCAGTTGTTCTCTACGTCATCGCGCAGGTTGCGGAAGGCGTTCAGCGGGTCATCGGAGAAGCCGGGATAGCGACTCAGGTTCGGCTTTCCCAACACAGAGCACATGTACTCTTGGTGCGATATCGACTCCGCGCCAAGATGGTATGTCACCATTCCCAAGCTGAATCGGAAGTGAAATTCAAACCTTCGGTCACCTCTGACAAACCCAGCGGAAGCGAACGGGCCGCCACTACTCTTGCCCTTGTCCAATGGCACGAAAACGAACCCGTGCTTTGTGAAAAGTGGCTTGAGCAACTCCGAACCTTGAAGCAAGGTTTCTTCTGGATTGCTGGGCATTGTTCGGAAATCTCCCGGTGCACCGATTCTAGCGTGAGCACAGGGCGGCGGGAACGGATGGGTGAAAGCGTCCTGGGAGGTTGGTGGCCAACACTTCCCTTTGTCGAATCTTCGCCCCGCGCAGGTTGTGGTCGATCCAGGTTTGTTGGTACGAATACCAGGATCAAGATCCAACGAACTCTGGCGGCTCAAGCGTGTGTTTAGTCGGCTGCACGCAACTGCGTTGCACAGCGCATAGGCGCAACTTTCTATCCAGCACGTCGGCACTTCACAATCGAATCGTTTTTATTGCGGATTGCGGAAATTGATATTCTCGCCCTCGAGCTGGTACTCGGCGGAGCAGAAGTCGCCGCCGCAGATCATCGCCTCACCACCGCAGAGTTGTCGCCGCGTGATCAGCCCCATGGTGCCGCACCGCGGGCACGACATGACGGCGACGAAGGGGTTCTGTGCATGCCCGAGCGAGGTTTGGTTTTCAAGTACGAAAACCGTGCCGGGGTCCATTCTTTCGGGGATCCATTCTTCAAGGAATTGCAGATCGGCTGACATCCTGCCCTCCAGTGTTGAGATGCACTCGAGCCGGTTTGGCTTTAAGCCAGGGGCCCCTTTGTACAGCAACTGCTGGTTGCAAGGTTCAACCCTGAGAATTGGACGCCTCGGGGTCGAATTCAGTGTTGCCGCTTCCCTTCTTTTCGTCAATCGGAATCGCTCGTGTTCCGTGCATAAGCGGATTCCTTTTTCTAAAAAGATGCGGCCGTACTATTTTGAGATGCGCGCGACTGCGGATGTTTGCTCGCTGCCCGCCCCTTCAATCCCACGATAAATCTCTTCGTTGCGCAAAATTGCCTGAACATAATCACGTGTTTGTGAGAATGGTATCGACTCAACAAATTCGTCGATGCCATGATAAGGGCCAGCCGATTGCCAATCGACCACACGCGAGTCACCCGCGTTGTAGGCTGCCAGCGCGTACTCCTGCACGCCGCCGAAGTGATCAATCAGCTGTTTGAGATATTTCGTCCCCAGGCGGATGTTGATCTCCGGATTCAGCAACTGGTACGTCTGGAAGTTCGTCAGTCCTTCCTGCCGCGCCAATGACTTGCCCACCGACGGTTCAAGCTGCATGAGTCCGTACGCGTTTGCGTATGAAATGGCCGAAGGATTGAACTCTGACTCCTGCCTGATCAGCGATACCACCATGAAGGGATCTAGCCCGTTCTTGGCCGACTCCGTCTTGATGGTGTCCCACCACGGCTCAGGGAATAGAATTCGCCAATAGGCAAGCGGGATCGAGTTGATGGGCGCCGACGCCGCGTATGGCAATGCGCGCTTCAGGGCCCGCATCGCGCGGAACGTCTCTCCGAATGACGAGTAGATCTGCGCCTCAGCCAGCGCGCCCCACGATTCGGAATCCGGATCGGCCGCCAGCTCCTGCCCGATGTAATCGTTCAGGCCAGCGTTCGCAATCAGCCGCGCCTTCGCAATGTGCGGACTGTCCGCCGGAAACACGTCAGTCAAATGCGGAATCGGCCGTGCCTTGAATCCTTCAATCTCGGTCTGCGCCACCGTCATTGGCTGTCCCAGCGTTGACAGGCGCTGACGCGACATCTGCGCATAAAAATAATGTTGATAGCGCGAAACCACTGTACGATAGTTTGCCGCCGCCAAAGCCGGCTGTTTGTCCTGCAGCTCAAACAGGCGCCCGCGCCAATACAGCGCCGCTGCGCTTTCCGTCGCCGTTGGGTACAGCCGGATCTGCTCGTCGAACATCCGCGCCGCATCCGGGAACAACCCCTCCCGGTAACTCAGCCAACCCGCGCGCCAATGCGCCGCCGCGGCATTCTTGTGGTTGGGAAAATGCGCCGCCAGGTAGCTGTAGTAGCCAACCGCCGTCGCATAATCCTTCCTCAGCATGTACATATTGCCGGCGGAGAAGAGGGCTTCGGCCAGCCACTGGCTCTCGGGGAAACGCTGTTCCAACTGGGTTACCAGGCGCTGTTGCTCAGTGTCGTTGTCGTGGTTGCGAGCCAGTTCCATCAGCAGATAGAGGCGGCGCGCGCCGTTGTCATCATTGCTGTCGGCCAGGGACTTCGCTTCACTGTCAGAGAGCCTCTTCAGCTTGAAGTCGCACGCCGCCGCTGCCGCCGCAAAGCCGTTCCGCGCGGCGGGGTCCAGGGTCGCGTTGCGCGCCAATGCGTGATACTGCTCGGCCGCCACGTTATAGCGGCCAGCGTTGTAATAAGCGTCGCCCAAGCTGCGCAGCTCCGTGGGCGTCAAGCTTGTTTCCGCGCCCATCGCGGTCAGCCTGGCTCGCGCGGCCTCTGCTTCAGACGCAAGAGGATGGTTCAGCAGCAGGTGCTTGTAAAGCCGCTCCGCCTCCACATTCTGATTGATCGCGGAGGCAATCTTGGCCGACGTCAGTTCGTAGTTCGGCATGTCCTGGGCCACGTCCGCAATGGTCAGCAGCGCCCGTTGCGCCCCGGTCGCATCGCCTTGGGCCAGCAGCACGTTGGCCTCAAGCTCCGGCGCTTCCAGGTCAAATATGGTATCCGGATATCGGGCGATGAAGCCCTTCAGCAGCGCCTCGGCGGCCGCATCATGACCCGATTCGTGCTCGCACTCGGCTGCCAGGTAGTCCGCATAGTCGCCCAGCACTTCGCTATGCTGTTTCGCCTGCTTCAGAGCCGTCACCGCGTCCTGATACCGCTTGTCAATCTGGTAAGCGCGGCCCAGCGATAGATACGCCGCCGCCGCCGCATCGCCTGTATGCTTCTGTGCGTAGCTTGACACGCCCGCATAGGCAGCCGGTGTGCGCATCGTCATGAGCTGCTGGGCCATTGGCCGCAGCTCGGCCGACGCCACAAATGCTTGCTTAAGCCGGGTTGTCCGCGCCCGGCGCTGCGCCGGTGTCCCGCGATGCCGATGCCGCGACGCCTTGTGGGTGCTCTTTTTGCCCGTCGTTTTCTTCCCAGCAGTAGTACTCTTCCTTGTCGAAGCAGCCGTCGACCCTGCCGTGCTGGAAATGGCGCCAGCAACGGCAACCGTGGCCATCAAAATAAACAGCAACCCAGCCAAACACCGCAAGGCAGGGCCGGAGGATAAAAATAGGTTATTGCGCGCCCTCATAGCTTCACTCTAAGCGGAAATCCTGGCGACAACAGCGTCATGCATCACTTGTGTCACTAGCCCCGCTCTTCCTTGAACCGTTTATTCTGTTGAACCCACCGCTTTTCAATTAGACGCGCCAGGCCGCCCAATCACTTCCCACAATCGTCTGATGTGACCCAGTTTCGGTGCTCGACCGCCTTCCGGTACACTGGAGTTAGCGGCCCGATTCCCTCCCCGGCCCCCCGCCGAACGGAATTCCGCAACCAACTCGCATGGCGACCATCCAACCCATAGCAGGACAAGACGAGCAACACCCCGACGTAGCCCTGGTCGAACGGGTCCGCGGCGGCGATGTCTCGGCTTACGATGAACTCGTCCGCAAGTACGAGCGACAGGTCTTCCGGATTGCGCAGCACATCACGCAAAACCGCGAAGACGCTGAAGACGTGATGCAGGACGCGTTTCTCAAGGCGTACGAGAAGCTCGATCAATTTCAGGGAAACTCGAAGTTCTACACATGGTTAGTTCGAATTGCAGTCAACGAAAGTCTGATGCGCTTGCGCAAGCGGCGTACCGGCAAAATGGTCTCGATCGACGAGGACGTGGTGACCGAGGACGGCAGTGTCCCCCGCGACCTGGCCGACTGGGCTCCCGATCCGGAGCAGAACTACACCCAGGCCGAACTCCAGAAAATCCTGGAAAAGACCATCAAGGGGCTGCCTCCCGGATTCCGCATCGTGTTCGAATTGCGGGACGTTCAGGGGCTCTCCACGGAAGATACGGCCGAGGCGCTGGGCCTCAGCGTCCCTGCCGTGAAATCACGTCTGCTGCGCGCACGGCTGCAGCTCCGCGAACGGCTCAGCCGATATTTCAAAAGGAAATCCACTCGTTCCGCGGCAAAAGCGACCGCTTCCGACGGGAGAAAGGGGTAAAGAAATGACCTGCACCGAGTTTCTTGCCCTGCTCGACGATATGATCGACGATGCCTCGACCGCGATGCGCGCCGACCTCCAGGAACACCTCCAAGGCTGCGAGCATTGCGAAGTCACCCTCAACACGACTCGCAAGACCATCCAGATCTACCGCTCGCACGAACTGTACGAGATGCCGACGGGCCTGCGTGAGAGGCTGCACGCGGCCATTATGGCGAGGTGTAAAAAAGGCTGCTGAGTGGCCGTACAGCCGAGGAGAGATCGGGGCTTCGAACGCCTAGTGCCCCAGCGTCATCATGCCCATCCGCCTACTCACCATCGGGGAAGACACTCCCACCAGCGTCTCAAGTTGCTGCAGCGATTTGAACTTCTCAGCCAGCGCCGCTGCTCCCACGGGCCGGCTCAGCAGGTAGCCCTGAACCTCATCACAGCCGCACATCCGCAGCATCTTGAGCTGCTGCTCGGTCTCCACGCACTCCGCAATCACCTTCATGCGCAGAATCTTCCCCATGCTCACGATTGCCGCCGCGATGGCCGCGTCATTCGAGTCCGTAGTAATCCCCCTCACGAACGTGCCATCCACTTTCAGCTTCGAAAACCGGTAGTCGCGCAAATAACTGAAGCTACAATATCCGGTGCCAAAATCGTCAATCGCCAGCCGCACGCCAATCTCACGCAGCTCGTCCAGCACTGTCGTCATCTCGCCGCTGCACGCCAGCAACAGGCTCTCCGTAAGCTCAAGTTCCAGGCACTCCGGCGCCAGGCTGGTCTCCTCCAGCACGCTCTTCACCATCTTCGCGAAGCCGTCGTGCCGAAACTGCACAGCCGATACATTCACCGCCACGGGGAACGAACCAAGGCCTTCGTTCTGCCACCGTTTCGCCTCAGCGCACGCCGTCCGCAATACCCACTCGCCAATGCGAAGGATCTCGCCCGTGCTTTCAGCAACCGGGATGAAACGATTGGGAGGCACCAGCCCCAGCTCCGGATGCCGCCACCGCAGCAACGCCTCAGCGCCCGCCACTTGCCCGCTTGCAATGGCAATCTGCGGCTGGTACTCAAGATAGAACTGCCCCTCCGCCAGGGCGACGCGCAAACCGTTCTCCAGCGTGAGCCGCGCAAGGGCACGCTCGTTCATATCCTTGGTAAAGAACTCCCAGCGATTTCTGCCCTTCTCCTTGGCGCAGAACATGGCCGTATCCGCGTTCCTCAGGATCTCTTCCGTGTCAACACCGTCATCGGGAAACACGCTGATACCGATGCTGCATGTCACAAACAGCAATCGGTCCTCAAGCTGGATCTCCTTGGCCACGATCGCGTTGATTCGCTCCGCCGCTATGGCCGCGTCAGAACTGTCGTTGATGGAGCTGAGCACAACCACAAACTCATCGCCGCCCAGGCGAGCCACAATGTCCTGGCTCCGTGCGGTACTCAGCAATCGGTCCCCGATCGACTTCAACACCATGTCGCCGATCGAATGGCCAAGCGAGTCATTGATGTTCTTGAAGCAGTCAATATCGAAAAAAAGGACAGCCGACTTCTCTCCATGCCTGCGCGAGCCACCCAGCAGTTCTGTCAGGCGCTCCAGCAGGAATGCTCGATTCGGCAGGGCCGTCAGCGCATCGTGGTAAGCCAGAAAGCGAAGCTCCTCCTCCGTCTCATGCAGCAAGGCCTCCGCTTTAAGGCGCCCGATTGTCTCATCCCTCTCGCGCAATGCGCGCCGCACCGCCGTTCCCAGCCGGCAGAGCTTCTGTTTCAGAACATAGTCCGTAGCCCCATGTTTCAGGCTCTCCACCACGGTGTCCTCGCCCAGTGTGCCCGTGACAAAAATGAACGGCGTCGTCGGGCAAATCTTCTTGGCGATTTCCAACGCTGAAAATCCATCGAAGGCCGGCAGTGAATAGTCCGACAAGATCAGGTCAAACTTCTCGGCGCGCACCTTCTCTTCGAACGTGCCCCGAGTGTGCACCGTGGTGATCTCGCACTTAGGGTACGCATCGTCCAGCAGTTGCTTCACCAACTCCTGGTCGAGCGGACTGTCCTCAAGATGGAGCACTCGAATCACTTTGTTCATCGCCTAAACCCGTTCTCCCACGGCAATCGCCAAGCTGCCTTCCGGCGCCTTGCTCATTTCCGGCGGCTCATTCACCACCGCCCAGAACTTGCCTACCGCCTTCACTGCCTCGAAGAACTCTACAAACTCGACCGGCTTCACCACGTACGCATTCGCACCCAGCGCGTAGCATTCCGCCAGATCCGGCCCCTCCTTCGACGACGTCAGCATCACCACAGGAATATGCTTCAGCGCGGTGTCGCTCCGAATCTCACGAAGCACCTCGATGCCGTTGACCTTGGGCATCTTGATGTCCAGAAGCATCACCGCCGGAAAACCGTCGCCGCCGCGTTCCGCCTGCAGGCGAAGATACTCCAGCGCTTCGCTCCCATCGCGCAGCACAATCACCCGATTTGCCAGGTGACTGTCTTCCAGCGCCGCCAGCGTCAACTCGATGTCCTTCGCGCTGTCTTCAACCAACAAGATGGGTTTCAATGAGTTCATCCCTTCCCCCGATTCCGTCGCATCCCTGCGGCAGCGAAAAATAGAATGTGGCGCCGGACGCTACCGCGCCTTCCGCCCACACTGATCCGCCGTGCCGTTCCACGATCCGTCTTACGTTTGCCAGTCCAATCCCGGTTCCCTCAAACTCATCCTCGCCATGCAGGCGTTGGAACACCTGGAAGAGCTTGTTGGAATAGCGCATATCAAATCCCGCGCCATTGTCCCGGACATACACCACCACCTCGCCGTTCTCGCCGCGCTTCCATCCGATAGCGATCCTGGCCTCAATGCAGTGGCGCGTGAACTTGAGAGCGTTCCCAACCAGGTTCTCCAACACCTGCCGCATCATCGCCAGATCTGCCGCCGCCACCGGCAACTCTTCCACCTGCCAGTCGATCGCCCGGTCGCGCCACTCGGGCTCCAGTTCTTTCCGGACCTCGTTCACGAGCTGGTTGAGATTCACTTCGCCCTTGTGCAACTCGCTCCGTCCCAGCCTTGAGAACTGCAGAAGCTCATCAATCAGCCGGCCCATCCGCTGCGACGCTTCCAGCATGCAGTCGATGTAATGCTTCGCCTGCGCATCCAGCGTTTCGTAGCTCCTCCGCGACAGCAGCGTCAGAAATCCATCTAGATGCCGAAGCGGCGCACGCAGATCGTGCGAGACCGAGTACGCGAATGCTTCCAGTTCCTTTGAGCTGCTCGTCAGGTCCGCGTTGGCGCGATTCGTCTCCGTCATGGCGCGCGCCAGCTTGATGCCGCTGTACCCAAGCTGCGAAAGATTCTCCGCCAGCTTTGCGTAAATCGCCATCCCCGCATTCACTTCCTCGCGGCTGAATCGCGGAATCCGGCTCAATGCGGACAGGTACTGCTGCTCATCGAATCCGTAGCGCCTCGCCTGTGCCGTAAACAGTTCCGTATCCACCGGATCGTCGTCCAGCAGAAACTGCCCGGAGAAGAGGTTCCCGATGTGCTGGCTGCCCATCATGATCGGCGTCACCACATCCCACATGTTGTTCTTGCACTTGTAGAATTTGATCTCCCCGGGCGCAACGCCTCTCGACAATTCCACGTCGCTCTCCAGGCAGTTCCTGGCGGTTTCACAATGCACACGATGGAACTTGGTGCAGATCTCCTGCCAGCCTGCCCCGGCGATCACCTCTCCTTGAAGGTCAATGATCGCAACCGGCATTCCCGTCAGCCGGCAAAGATCGTCTAGCAGCGACTGCACCGCGGGTATGTCAAAGATGTCACGCAATTCAAAGCTGCTCCAGTCACCCTCCGGAGACAGGATGCTCTCCAGCTTCCTGCGCACCACGCGTTCGCTCTCGCGCAGTTCTGCTGTGCGCTGCTCCACGCGGCTTTCCAGTTCGCTGTTCAGCCTCCGGATCTCTTCATCTGCTCGCTTGCGCTCAGTGATATCCCGGCTGATGGCCGAGCACCCGATGATTTCGCCGTGCCCATTTCTGATCGGCGAAAGGCTGAGCGAAACATCGATGCGGGTTCCATCCTTGCGCTCGCGGACCGTCTCGTAAGGCTGCAACACTTGCCCTTTTCGAATGCGCTCGAGGCGATCCTGCAAGTCAGCATGCAGTTCCGGCGGAACCATCGTCAGCATCGACTGCCCAATGACCTCGGCCGCCGCATACCCATAGAGACGCTCGGCCCCCGGGTTCCAAGTGAGAATCGCGCCGTCGAGTGACTTGCTGCTGATCGCATCTTCCGACGAATCGATGATCGCTGTCAGGCGCTGGTCGACCGTATCAATCGAATGCGCGGTCCAGAGAGTGATGAACAGCAGCGCAGCGCTGTAAAGCATCACCATCATCACAATCCCGTTTCCAAGCGTCAGCCACCCGGCATCCGTGGCGTAGAGGTAAAGCCAACCCGCGGCCAGGGGCGCCAAGGTGGCTGCCGGCACAAGCCGGCGGACAATTCGTCCACCCCCTGTTGTGCTCACCAGAGACGCAAATCCACCCCCTCTGTAGGGAACCAGAAGCATCCCAATCGAAAGCGCGAATATCGCGGCCGCGGTGTGTCCTGCCGGGCCATGTCCCTTGTCGGCCCGGAATATCAAATCCAAAATCGCGCCTTGCGCGGTCAGGTTGGCAAGTATCGCCGCCATCTGTGCTGTCCACGTCAAAGCCGTCCGTTCGAATGTGGAGAGAAAAAGGAACGATCCCGTCAAAACAAAAAAGATCGCGGTCGCCGGCACCATTC
>Ga0193727_1000414_pt1 | contig 16359 bp, 16 predicted proteins | sample H2c2metaG_FD_143051 | JGI IMG/M metagenome (GOLD analysis project Ga0193727, IMG submission 143051) | Soil microbial communities from a riparian zone of the East river system, Colorado, United States - H2c2 | ecosystem: Environmental > Terrestrial > Soil > Riparian zone | place: USA: East River...
GTTTCGCTGGTGAAGCGGCCGCCCGTCAGCTGCATGCCGTCGCCGGAGTCGCCGGCGAAGCGAATGGTCACCTGCTCGAGCTGCTCGACCTGCTTGGCCACCGCTACACCGTAGCGCGCACGACCGTGATCCCCCACGCTTGTCCGGAGGCGAACAGCTCGTCCGGATCGACCTCGTCGCGCCAGCCGATGAAGTGCCGGTCGGGCTCTGCTTCGGTCGAGCCGTAGACCGCCTGACGCAGCTCGGGCTCGCGGCCCGGGCCACCGCCGCGCTCGAGCTCTTCCAGCCGGCGCTCCGCCTCCTCGGCTGCCGGCCCCTCGGCATAGCCCTTCGGCATCAGGCCGCCTCGCTCAGCAGCGCCTGCAGGTCGAGCGGCTCGCTGATCATCGACAGGCCGCCGTCGGCGGCGCGCGGCCATTCGGGCTCGGGCCGGTCGCGGTAGAGCTCGATCCCGTTTCCGTCCGGGTCGCGCAGGTAGATCGCCTCGGAGACGCCGTGGTCGGTGGCGCCGGCGATCGGCCACTTCGCCTCGACCAGCCGCTTGAGCGCGTTCCCGAGCTGCGCGCGGTCCGGGTAGCGGATCGCGACGTGGTAGAGCCCGGTCGTGTCCCGCGGGGGCGGCGAGCCGCCGCGCGACTCCCACGTGTTCAGCCCGAGGTGGTGGTGGTAGCCGCCGGCCGAGATGAACGCCGCCTCGTCGCCGATCCGCTGCATCACGTCGAAGCCAAGGATGTCGCGGTAGAAGCCGAGCGAGCGGTCGATGTCGGCGACCTTCAAGTGGACGTGGCCGATGTCGACGCGCGGGTCGATGCCCATGACGGCGACGATAGCGGCTGAGTCGATAGAGAATCCCCTACTGTTGTTGCCAAAAGATGGGCAGGTGGGAACCCGGGCGGCGGGTCCCCCTCCCGCCGGTTCGAGGCCTAGGGCCCCCACGGGGTCGCGGCGTTCAGCGCCGCGAACACGATCGCGGCAAGCACGACCAGCAACACCTGGATCTTTGCGGACACGAGGCACCTCCTTTCCACTGGCGAATTGACGGCTCGGGTCAAGCCCGGGTACCCAAACGGGGTGACCATTTGTTGTCAAGAGATTGGCCCGGATTGACGACATCGGGCTCGGAGGTCAGAATTGACACCGGTGGCGCGCGAACCCGAGGGAAACGCCGAGACGATCGGCCAACGTTTGCGACGCCTGCGCCACGAGCGCGGGCTGTCCCAGCGTGAGCTTTCGAGCCCCGGCGTCTCGTACGCCTACATCTCGAGGATCGAGGCAGGCGCCCGGCGCCCGTCGGTCAAGGCGTTGCGCATGCTCGCCAAGAAGCTGGGCGTCACCGCCGACTACCTGGAGACCGGCTCGGAGATCCGCGACACCGATGAACGCGAGCTCCGCATTGCAGACGCGGAGCTCGAGCTGCGGCTGACCGACGATCCGGCCAAGGCTGAGCAGAAGCTCGAGCGCCTGCGTGACGAGGCGGTCGTCGCGGGAGACGTTCTCGCGGCCTCCCGTGCGAACATCGCGCTCGGTCTCGCCGCGGCGGCTTCGGGTCACAATGCCGTCGCGATCGAGCGACTCGAGGCGGGCTTGGAGCTCACGCCGATCTCGCCCAGCGCCCGTCCTGATGTCTTCGCCACACTCGGTCGCGCCTACGCTGCGACCTCACGGTCCGACAAGGCCGTCGAAGTGTTCGAGCGGAGCCTCGCGGAGGTCGAGCAGGACGCACCTGAAGACCTCGCAGCGCAAATCCGCTTCACGACCTACCTCAGCTTCGCGCTGACCGACCTGGGCGACCTCGAGCGCGCGCAGTCGGTCCTCGACGCGGCCCTCGAGAAGGCAGACGCACTCACGGATGCGTACTCGCGGGTGCGTCTCTACTGGGGCCTCGCGCGACTGAACGATCTCCAGGGTCGACCTGCGGCCGCGCTCGACCACGTACGTCGCGCGATCGCGCTGCTCGATGTCACCGACGACACGCTGCACCTCGCCCGCGCGCACCTGCTCTGCGGGGACATTCTGATGGCGCAAGGGCGCGCCGAAGAGGCCGGACGCAACTTCGACATCGCCGAACAGCTCTTCGGCCCCAATCCCGAGCCAGTCGATCTCGCGGGCCTCCACACCGACCAGGCCAGGCGCGCGGTACAGCTCGGCGACAGCGAAGAGGCAACTCGGCGAGCACGTGCGGCACTCGACGCCGTGGGCGACGAGTATCCCCACGAGAAGGGGAACGCTCTCTGGGCATTGGCCGAGGGCCTCGCGCTGACCGGCGAAACGGACGCGGCGCACGACGCCTTCCGTAAGGCGACGACGCTGCTCGAGAAGCAGGGTCACCGGCGCGACTACGTCGAGGCCTACCGCGGCTGGGGCAAGTTCCTGCGCCGCTCCGGCCGTGAAGAGGAGGCGCTCGAGGTCCTCGAGCGCGCCGCCGATCTCGCCTCCGAGCCCGTCGCCTCGGACACGCGCTCGCCTCGGTGATCTCCGCCGCGGTCCGGCCGCGGGGCCCGTACTCCCTACGCGCCACTTTGCGGCACGGGAGCGACGCCACGCGCAGCGTGATCGACGGCGTGCTGGTCGCCGGGCTCGCGTGCGGCGGGGCGGGGCGCGCCTGGCAGCAGGCGGACGGCGTCGTCCAGCTGCGCGCGCCGGGTGAGGCAGGAATCGACGAGCTCCGCTTCGTGCTTGCGCTCGACGACGATCACTCAGAGTTCCTGCGCCGTTTCGCCCGCGACGCACTGATCGGCGAAGCCATGCGGCGCGAACGCGGGCTGCGCCCCTTGCGCACGCCGACAGTGGCGCAATCGCTGCTACGCGCGGTGTGCGGGCAGCTGATCCAGGCGAGCCGGGCCCGCCAGATCGAGCGCACCGTGATCCGTGCGCTGACGCCACCGTTGACCGGCACGAAGCTGCATGCCCCGCCGGACTGCGAGTCGCTGGCCCGAGTCTCGCCCGCCGAGTTGCGGCGGCTCGGGCTGGGGATGCGCCGCGGGACCTCGCTTGTGCGGATCTGCCGCTCGCTGGACCTGGAGCGGTTGCGTGCGCTCCCGGGCGACGCGTCGGCGGCGCGGCTCCTGCGCGAGCGCGGCCTCGGGCCCTGGTCGGTCGGGGTCGTCTTCCTCGAGGGCCTCGGCCGCTACGACCGCGGGCTGGTGGCCGACCTCGGCCTCGTCAAGCTCCTCTCGGCCCTCCGCGGCCGCTGGGTCGAGGGCTGGGAGACGGCAGAGCTGCTCGAGCCCTACGGCGAGTGGGCCGGGCTCGCGAGCATCTACCTACTGCACGCGTTCGCCAAGGGTCTCGTGCCGCTGCCGAAAGCTGCCTAGACTCGGGCGCGTGGACGCGCGTCGCGTCGCCATCCTCGGGGCCGGCACGATCGGCGAGTCGCTCCTGCGCGGATTGCTCAGCGGCGGTTGGCGGGAGCCCGGCGAGATCGTCGCCACGGTGCGTGACGAAGAGCGGGCGCGCGAGCTGGAAGAGCGCCACGGCGTGCGGGTCACGCTCTCGAATGCGGAGGCGGTCGCGGGCGCCGCGCTCGTCGTGATCGCGGTCAAGCCGCAGGACTTCGACGCGCTGCTCGGCGAGATCGGCGGTGTGCTGACGCCCGAGCAGACCGTGCTCTCGGTCGCGGCCGCGATCCCGACCGCGGCGATCGAACGTCAGATCGCGGACGGCGTCCCGGTCGTGCGCGCGATGCCGAACCGGCCGGCCACCGTCCACGAGGGGATCGCAGGCATCTGCGCCGGAGCACACGCGGGCGACGAGCACCTGCGGCTGGCCGAGGAGGCATTGCGCCACCTCGGCGCGGTGGTCGAGGTGCCCGAGCGCTACATGGACGCCGTGACCGCAGTCTCGGGCTCGGGCCCGGCGTACTTCGCGCTGCTGGCCGAGGCGATGATCGAGGCCGGGATCTTGCTCGGGCTCTCGCGGGAGGTGACGACGCAGCTCGTCGTGCAGACGATGCTCGGCACGGCGCACCTGCTGCGCGACGAGGGCATCCACCCGGTCGAGCTCCGCGAGCAGGTGACCTCGCCCGGCGGGACGACGATCCGCGCGATCCGCGAGCTCGAGCGCGCCGGCGTGCGCGCGGCCTTCCTGAACGCCATTCAGGCTGCAATGGAGCGGTCCCGCGAGCTCGCGGCAGGAGACGAGTGACGCTCTACGGGGTCGAGCTGGTGCGCTGCTCCGACGCGGAGGAGGTTGCCCACGTCGTCGGGGACGAGCTCGCCGCCGCGGCGCGCTCAGGCGGTTCGGTCGTGCTCACCGGCGGCACAACGCCCGGGCGCGCCTATCAGCTCGCAGCCGAGCGCGAGCCGGACTGGAGCGCCGCCTCGCTCTGGTGGGGGGACGAGCGCTGCGTGCCGCCCGAGGACGAGCTCTCGAACTTCCGGGTCGCGCGCGAGAACCTGCTCGACCGAATCGAGGCGCCACCCCGCGAAGTGCAGCGGATTCGCGGCGAGCTCGGCGCCGCGGAGGCGGCGCGAGAGTACGACGAGCTCCTGCGCGGGGCGCGGCTCGACTACCTCCTGCTCGGCCTCGGCGCGGACGGGCACACGGCGTCGCTCTTCCCCGAGCAGCCGACCCTCTACGAGCGCGAGCGGCGCGCGATTCCCGCCGAACCGAAGCTCGAGCCGTTCGTCGAGCGCGTGACGCTGACCGTACCTGTGCTCTGCTCCGTGCCGGAGGTGGTCTTCATCGTCACCGGCAAGGCAAAGGCGGAGGCCGTTGAGCGGGCGTTTGCGCGGCCGCCCGGTCCGGAAACGCCCGGCAGCCTGATCCGCTCGGCCCAAGGCCGTACGCGTGTGGTCGCGGATGAGTCCGCCGCGTCCCGATTGCCTGCCTAGACAGCAGCGGAAAGCAGGTGTATACAGCGGCATGGCCGCCGCCGAGCCCAAGCCACTTTTGGACGTCCTGACGCTCGACAAGCCGGAACAGCTGAAGGCGCTGGGACATCCGCTGCGCCTGCGCGTGCTGGAGACGCTGGGCGCTGGCGACTCCGAGCACCTGACGAACCGCGAGCTGGCGAGCCGCCTCGGCGTCGACCCCGGCCACCTGCACTTCCACGTGCGCATGCTGCTGCGGGCCGGCCTGATCGAGTTGGCCGAGGCGGGCCAGGGCCGCGAGAAGCCGTACCGCGCCGTTGCTCGAACCGTGAGGGTCGCACCCGCGCTGCTGAAATCGGACGCGACCAGCGACCTGCGGGCCGCGATGCTCGACGAGGTCCAGCGGGGCTGGGCCGAGCACGGCACGAGCGGCAGCTTCCGCTCGGCTCAGGTCACGGCGCGAATCTCGCCCGAGCAGGCAGTCGAGCTGATCCAGGAGCTCGCGGAGCGGGCCCGCGAGGCGGAGGACCCATCACAGGCGCCAATCGTGATCACGACGGTGCTCCACCCGCCGACGACGGTCGACTTGGACTCTCAGGGCAACTAAGGCAGCAACGCCGAGCTGAGCTCGACCTCGATCCCGCGGCGCCCGGCGAGCGCCTGCAGGACGAGCACGGTGTCCGCGACCGGCATGTCTTCCAGGTACTCCTCCCGCGCCTCGAACGACTCGAGCACCGACTCGACGGCCTCCGTGTAGCCGACCACGTCGTGCGCCGCCAGGTAGGCGAGCGCATCGCCGACGTCGGCCGGAAAGTCGTCGCGGATGCGGATCGCGTCGGCGGGCACACGCGCGTGCTCGTCGTCGCCGAGGACGAGCAGCGCGAGGGAGGCAGCATAGCCCCCGATCGGGCTCTCGCTGCTCGCAGCACCCGCTTCGAGCGCCCAGCGCGCCGCCTCCTCCGCGCCGGCCCAGTCGCCCGCGAGGACGAGGGACTTGACGGCCCCGATCGGGCGGCCCCAGCTGCCCGGGGGCGCGTCGGCGAAGCTCTCGCGGTAGCGGGCGGCGGCGCGGTGGAACCACTCCCCGGCCTCGTCCGTCCTGGCTTGCATCAGCAGCGCGAGCCCGGCCCCGCCGGCCGCGTTGCCGAGCCGCGTCAGCTGGCGCTGCCGTGCGTCGGCGTCGTCGACAGCCAGCAGCCGCGACTGGCCGTCCTCGTAGCGAGCCAGCTCGCGCTCGAGGTGGGCCGCCCAGTCCTGCTCGGTGCCGTTCAGTGGTTCAGGCACACCCAACCTCCTCCCCGAGGCGATCGTATCGACGGCCGGCGCGCAGATGTTTCACGCGAGTGTGGCGAGAGTGTGACGATTGACTAGGGTCTTCACGTGCGCGAGTTGCGGGAGGTTTTCTACGTCGACGGCGTCCGCACCGCGTTCGGCCGGGCGGGCCCGAAGGGCGTCTTCTGGCGCACGAGGGCCGACGATCTGGGCGTCAAGGTCGTCCGTGAGCTGCTGCGCCGCAACCCGACGCTGCCGCCCGAGCGGATCGACGACGTTGTGATGGCAGCGACCGCGCAGGTCGGCGACCAGGGCCTGACGCTCGGCCGCGACGTCGCGCTGCTCGCCGGCCTGCCGCAGAGCGTGCCGGGCTTCGCAGTCGACCGGATGTGCGCCGGGGCACTCACCGCGGTCACCTCCGGCGCCGGCGAGATCGCGATGGGCGCAGCCGACCTCGTCCTCGCCGGCGGCATCGAGCACATGGGCCACCACCCGATGGGCGAGGACGTCGACTTCAACCCGCGCTTCGTCGCCGAGCGGCTCGTCGATACCTCGGCTGTGACGATGGGCGCGACCGCCGAAAACCTGCATGACCGCTTCCCACAGCTGACCAAGGAGGACGCGGACGCCTACGCCGTGCGCTCGCAGCAGCGCGCGGCCGCGGCGTGGGAGAACGGCGTCATGCGCGAGACGGTCGTCCCGATGACGGTCTTCACCGACGAGGGCTGGCGTGCGGCCGACCGCGACGAGTTCCTGCGGCCGGAGACGACGCTGGAGGCGCTCGTCACGCTGCCGACGCCTTTCCGGCCGGGCGGCCGCGTGACGGCCGGCAATTCGGCGGGCTTGACCGACGGCGCGACCGTCTCGCTGCTCGCCTCCGAGCAGGCGCTGGCCGAACACTCGCTCGAGCCGCGCATGCGGCTGGTCTCCTACGCGTTCGCGGGCGTCGAGCCCGAGCTGATGGGCCTTGGCCCAGTGCCCGCGACCGAGAAGGCGCTCGAGCGAGCGGGTCTCACGCTCGACGAGCTCGGCCTGTTCGAGCTGAACGAGCCGTTCGCCGTGCAGGTCCTGAGCTGGTGCGACGGGCTTGGCATCGATTCCGAGGACGAGCGCCTCAACCCGTACGGCGGCGCGATCGCCTGCGGCCACCCACTGGCCGCGACCGGCGTGCGGCTGCTCGCGCAGCTCGCCTACGGGTTCCGCGAGCGGCCCGACGTGCGCTACGGGTTGACCGCGCTCTGCGTCGGCCTGGGCATGGGCGCGGCGCTCGTCTGGGAGAACGTCGCTGCCGGACACTGAGTTCAAGCTGGCCCGGGTCGAGGTGCCGGACGCCGGCGTGGTCGCGCTGATCACGATCGACAACGGCGAGGACCACACCAAGCCGACCTTCTTCGGGCGCGCCGCGCTCGAGTCGCTCGAGCTGCTGCTGCCCGAGCTGGAGGAGGGGGAGTGGGACGCGCTCGTCCTGACCGGGAAGCCGTTCGCCTTCGCGGCCGGCGCGGACGTGACGCAGTTCCCAGGCGCCACGCGCGAGCTCGCGATCGAGGGGAGCCGCGCCGGCCACGAGCTCTTCGGGCGCATCCGCGCGCTGCCCTATCCGACCGTGGCCGCCGTCAACGGCGCCTGCCTCGGGGGTGGCGTCGAGATCGCGCTCCACTGCGACGCGCGCACGATCTCGACGGCCGTGCGGCACTTCGCCTGTCCGGAGTGCTTCCTCGGGATCGTCCCAGCCTGGGGCGGAACGCAGCTCGTCCCACGGCTCGTCGGCGCGGAGACGGCTGTCAAGTTCGTCGTCGCCAACCCCATGCGCCAGAACCGGATGCTCTCCGGCCCGGAGGCGTTCGAGCTCGGCTTCGCCGGCCGGCTGCTCGAACCGGCCGAGTTCGTCGACGAGTCGATCGCCTTCGCCCTGTCTCTTCCGGCCAACGGGGACAGACACAGGGACAGACACTCTGCGCCGGAAGTGATACGAAAGGCGCGCGGAAGGCTCGACGGACAGGTGCACGGAGCCGCGCCGGCGCCGTACAAGGCGCTCGACCTGATCGAGGGCGCGCTCTCGGGCTGGTCGCTCGAAGAGGGCTACGCCGCCGAGGAGGAGGCCGTCGGCGAGCTGCTGCCCGGCCGGCAGGCACAGGCCTCGCTCTACGCCTTCGACCTGGTCGAACGCCGGGCCAAGAGCGCCCCGGGCCGGCCGAGCGTCCAGCCTCGCCCGATCCGCAAGGTGGGCCTCGTCGGCGCCGGCTTGATGGCGGCCCAACTGGCGACGCTCTTCCTGCGCCGGCTCGAAGTGCCCGTGGCGATGCGCGACCTCAGCGAGGACGCGCTCGCCTCGGCCCGCACGACGATCGAGGAAGGCCTCGCCGAGCAGGTTGCCAAGGGCCGCTACGACGAGGGCAAGGCCCGCTTCCTCTCCTCGCTCGTCTCCACCTCGACGAGCTACGACGAGTTCGCCGACTGCGACCTCGTGCTCGAGGCGGTCTTCGAGGAGCTCGAGGTCAAGCAGCAGGTATTCGCCGAGCTGCGCGAGCACACCGGGCCCGACTGCGTGCCCGCGACCAACACCTCGAGCCTCTCGGTCGGGGAGATGGGCGCCGACGTCGGCATCCACTTCTTCAACCCGGTCGCCGTGCTCCCCCTGGTCGAGCTCGTCCGCACGCCGAGCACCGACGACCAGACGCTGGCCACCGCCTGGGCCTTCGCCGAGCGGCTGCGCAAGCGGCCGGTGCTCGTCGCCGACGCGCCGGCGTTCGTCGTCAACCGCGTCCTGACGCGCCTGATGAGCGTCGTGCTCGATGCGCTCGAGCGCGGCACCGACCCCGACGAGGCGGACGAGGCAATCCTCGCGCTCGGCCTGCCGATGGCGCCCTCGGTACTGCTGCAGATGGTCGGCCCGCGCGTCGCCAACCACGTGCTCGGCACCCTCCACGACGCCTATCCCGACCGCTTCCCGCTCTCACTCACCCTGGCGAACTACGCCGAGGGCAAGGACGAGATCGTCGTCCGCGAGCAGGCGCCCCTCTCGCGCGACGAGCTGCTCGAGACCGCGCTCGAGGCGCTCGCCGACGAGATCCACCACCTCCTGCAAGAAGGCGTCGTCGCGGAGGCGAAGGACGTCGACACGGCGCTGCTGCTCGGCGCCGGCTGGCCCTTCTGGCTCGGCGGGATCACCAAGTACCTCGACCAGGTCGGCATTTCGGACAAGATGTTCGGGCGCCCGCTCGCCGAGACCGGCGCGGGGGCGCCCGCAGCATGAGCGACAACTGGCGCATCCGGATCCAGCCGCACGAGGCCGAGCACGGCGAGACGCTGCTCGAGCGCCTCGGGCTCGACCTCGGCTCCGACGAGGCGAAGCGCCTCGCGGAGGAGCTGCAGGGTCACCGCCTCGCGGTCTCCCGCGACGACGACACGATCTTCGTCTACGCAGAAACGCAACCGCAGGCCGAGCAGGCTCGCGGGATCGTTCAGGCCGAGCTCGCGGAGGAGGGCATCCAGGCCGAGGTCGCAGTCGAGCGCTGGCTGGCCGAGGAGGAGCGCTGGTCGGGCGAGCCGCCGCAGGAGACCTGGGAGCAGGAGGAGCTCGCGCACGACCACGCGCCCTGGGAGGTGCGAGTCGAGCTGCCCTCGCACGACGAGGCGGAGAAGCTCGCCGACCAGCTCGAGAGCGAGGGCTACGACGTTGTTCGCCGCTGGCGCTACCTGATCGTCGGCGTCGCGTCCGAGGAGGACGCAAACACACTCGCACAGCGCGTGCACGGCGAGGCGGAGCCGGGCGGCCAGGTCGTCTGGGAGGCCACGCCACAGAACCCGTTTGCAGTCTTCGGCGGGCTCGGCGGCTAGGCCGCCGGCCCGCGGATCGGCTATGATTCGGGAGCGTCGCTCGCCCACTGGTACTGCACGCGAGCGCGCTCTCTCACTGAGATTCGCGGCACGGCGACGTGCTGCACGTATGCAGGAAACAACCGAGCAACCGACGCTGGCGCCGGAGGCTCCGGACGGCCTAGCCGCTTCCGCCCTCCAGGCCGAAGCATGGGCCGGAGAGCCCTTCCTCCATCCGGATGAAGATCCGGTGGTTGCGCTTGCGCCCGAGACGGCCAGGCGGCGGGCGCTCGACGACGCGCTCGCCGAGATCGAGGCCGGCGCACGCGAGCCCTCGTACGAGTGGAAGATCCGCTACGCGCTGATGCTCGGGCTCGAGCGGGTGCTGAGCCAGAGCCCGCCCAAGCTCGCCTCGGGCACCGAGCTGCGCCGTCACCAGATCGACGCTCTCGCGGGGATGCTCACCGAGCTGATCGCGGCGACGCAGGTCGAGCCCGAGCTGAACGGCAACGGCAACGGCGGCGAGGCCGCGGAGGTCGAGCCCGAGGAGGACGAGGAAGATCTCGGCGTCCACCTCGAGGAGCGATCCGACGAGCTCGAGCTGCCCGAGGAGCACCACGGCAAGGACCCGGGTGCGAGCCGCCGCTTCCGCTTCCGCCATCCGACCGCGTCCGGGAAGACGATCGCCGCCGCCGGCTTCGTCGAGGCGGCACGCACGCTCGGCGTCCTGATCCTCACCCATCGCCGGCTGCTCGTCTCGCAGTTCCACCGCGAGCTGAAGACCGAGGGCTACGGCGACCGCTTCGAGGACGCTGTCCTCAAGGGCGAGAAGCCGAAGAAGCCGAACCCGGTCACCGTCCAGACCTATGCGTGGTTCGCGCGCCACCACGGCGACCTGAACCCCGAGACGTACCAGCTCGTGATCGCCGACGAGGCCCACACCGCGCTCGGCGAGAAGACGAGCCAGGCGATCCGCAGCTTCTCCGACCCGATCTACATCGGCATGACGGCCACCGAGCAACTGATTGCCAAGCAGGTCTCGGACGTCTTCCCCGCCTCGATCGACGAGCTGCCGCTCGGCGACGCGGCCCGTCGCGGCTTGATCGCGCCGCTCCGCTGTCTGCGCGTGCCGCCGGCCGCGGCGATCTCGTCGGTGCCGATCGTCGGCGGCGACTTCGAGGAGCGCGCCCTCGCCGCGGTGCTCGACCACCAGGCCCTGAACCAGGCCGCCGCGAGCCTCTACCGCGAGCGGTTCGAGAACACGCCGGGCATCGTCTACGCCGCGGGAGTCGAGCACGCGTACAACCTGGCGAAAGAGTTCCGCGCGGTCGGGCTCAAGGCCGAGGCGGTCAGCGGCAAGACGCCGCCGGTGCAGCTCGCCGAGACGCTCGCGGCGTACGAGCGCGGCGAGATCAACGTCCTGATCAACGCGATGCTGCTCGCCGAGGGCTGGAACTCACCGCGAGCGACGGTCTGCATGCACCTCGCCCCGACCGCCTCGCGCCGCGTCTACCAGCAGCGGATCGGCCGGATCATGCGCATGCACCCACGCAAGGAGGCCGGTGTGGTGATCGATTTCGTCCCGAAGGGCGCGACGCACAACGAGCGCGTCGTCTCGCTGCACAGCCTGCTGGACGCGGACTTCTACCGCGAGGGCGCACGCGTCACGCCGGCCCCGCGCCGCCGCGTGCAGCGGCGAGCCCGGCGGAAGCTCTCGCCGGCGCCGTGGCTCGTGCCGGTCACACCGGATGTCAAGCGGCGGCTGGCCGTGATCGACCGCGAGTGGCAGCGGATCGACCCGCGCTTCCTCGACGACGACGAGCAGCTCTACTGGGCCACGATCGCCGGCCGCGCCGTCCGCTTCGACGAACGCGTCGAGTTCGTGAAGAAGTTCACCGAGGGCAAGGCCAACCGCGCCGCGCTCGAGCAGTTCCTGACCGCCTGCGCCGCCGAGAACCCGAACCGACGCCTGCGCCTGACCGCGCTCGCCGACCGGGTCTCGATGAAGGTCGACCGGGCGAATTTCGACGATCTCGTCACGCTCGTCACCCAGGCGCCGACGTGGGAGAAGGACCGCGTCCAGGGCGTCCGCACGCTCCTGCGCGCGTTGGGCGACGAGAAGGTCGACGCGCCGGAGCAGATCCTCGCCCGCTGGACGTGGCGGCTCGCACGCGCGACGCGCAAAGTGCAGGATCGCCGCGCCAGCGCGGAATTCCCGGAGGCCAAGCGCCTGCTCGGCGCGCTCGCCAACTCGCGCGGCCACCGGCACGAGGAGAACGCGGCCAAGCTCGTCAACGCCGCGCTCGACCAGTCGCGCGAGGTCGGAGCGGCGCTGCTCGCCTCGGCCGAGGGCTATACCCCACGCGCGAACCAGCTGATCGACGCCGCCCGCGAGCGGCTCGGCACGATCCAAGAGGTCGCGAACGCGCTCGCCGACAACCTGCCGGCGCCGAAGGCCGCGGGCAGCCGTACACGGCGCAGGCGGCGCAAGCGCAAGAAGAAGGGCCAGGCTCAGGGGCAGGGCCAGCAGCAGAAGCAGTCGCGGAACGGCCCCAAGCCGGCGGCCGATAAGCCGGAGCGGAAAACCGCCCCGGCCGCCGAGGCGTAACGCCGGGCGTCCACAAGAGACTGCACCGATAGCGCATGGACGGGCGCTTCCTGATCCTGCTCCCGATCGCTTTTGCCGCGGGCATCGTCACCGCGGTCTCGCCGTGCGTGTTTCCCGTGCTGCCGATCGTGTTCGCGGGAGGCGCGAGCGGCGGCCGGCGCCGGCCCTACGCGATCATCGCCGGACTCGTCACCAGCTTCGCGACCTTTACGCTGATCGCCACCTGGCTGCTGCGCCAGCTGCACCTGCCACAGGACTTCCTGCGCAACCTCTCGATCGGCCTGCTGTTCCTCGTCGCGGCGAGCCTGATCTTCCCCCAGGTCGGCGTCTGGATCGAGCGGCCGCTGGCGCGGCTCAGCCGCCGCGCCCCGAACAACGACCTCGGCGGGGGCTTCCTGCTCGGGGCGAGCCTCGGGCTCGTCTTCGTCCCCTGCGGCGGGCCGATCATCGGGGCCATCTCGGCGAACGCCGCCCGGGTACACCTGGGCTGGCAGACGGTTGCCATCACACTCGCCTACGCCCTCGGCGCCGCGTTGCCGATGCTCGCGATCGCCGCGCTCGGCCAGCGCGCGACGCGGCGCATCCGCATGAACGCGCAGGCGCTGCGGACCGGCCTCGGCATCGTCCTGGCACTGGCCGCGCTCGCGCTCGTCTTCAATGCCGACACGAAGCTGCAGACCTGGTTCCCGGATTACACGCACGCGCTGCAGGGGGTCGAGCGCAGCTCGATCGCGCACGACGAGCTCGCGAAGCTCCAGCACCGGGGCAAATCGCGCTTCCACGGCCCGCAGTCCGCGGGCTCGCTGGCCGACTACGGCACGGCGCCCGACTTCACCGGGATCTCGGAATGGATCAACTCGAAGCCGCTGGCGCTGCAGCAGCTGCGCGGGAAGGTCGTGCTCGTCGACTTCTGGACGTACTCGTGCATCAACTGCCTGCGCACGCTGCCGCACCTCGAGGCGTGGGACAAGCGCTACCGCAAGGCCGGGCTCGTGATTGTCGGCGTGCACACGCCGGAGTTCGCATTCGAGCACGTGCCCTCGAACGTCCGCGAGGCTGCGCGCAAGCTCGGCGTGCGCTACCCGGTTGCGATCGACGACGACTACCGCACGTGGTCGGCGTACCAAAACGACGCCTGGCCGGCCGAGTACCTGATCGACAAGCGCGGTCATGTGCGCGAGATCAAGAAGGGCGAGGGCCAGTACGACGAGACCGAGCGCTCGATCCGGACGCTGCTCGGCGAGCCTGCCGGCGCGCAGCTCGCGTCCGTCAAGGACCGGACCCCGCAACACCTGACGACGCCCGAGTCGTACCTCGGCTGGGAACGGCTCGACCGCTATGTCGGCTCGCCACTGACCGCGAACGTGCCGGTGCGCTACCGCTTCCCTCGTGAGATCCCGCTGAACGACCTCGCGTACTCCGGCGTCTGGACGGTCGAGCGGCAGCGGATCGTCGCGCGGCAAAACGCGCGCCTGCGGCTCCACTTCCTCGCGCAGAACGTCTACCTCGTGCTGAGCGGCCACGGCCGGATGCAGGTGATCGTCGGCGGCCGGCCGGTGAAGACGATCCGCGTGAACGGGCTCAGCCGGCTCTACACACTCCTGCAGTACCGGGGCCTGGCGGAGGGCGCGCTCGAGCTGCGCTTCACGCCCGGGATCGCGGCTTACGCGTTCACGTTCGGATAACTACCAGGCACCGCCGCCTCCGCCGCCGCCCGCGAAGCCGCCGCCGCTATTGCTCGCGGGCGGCAGGGTCTTCGCCGTCTTCCTCGTCGCGTTGCTTGAGGAAGCGCGTCAGCTCCGCCGCGAGCGCGTCGCCCGAGGGCAGTTCCGTGGCGTCGTCGAGCTGGTCCGAGCGGCGCTCGAGCTCGTCCACGTAGGCGGCGGTCTCCTCGTCCGAGGCGACGGCCTCGCTGACCTGCTCCTCGTAGTTCCGCGCGGCCTCCTCGAGCTCGGCGGCTTCGATCTGGATCCCGAGCACGTCCCCAAGCCGCTCGCAGAGCGCGAGCGCGCCACGCGGGCTGGGCGTCAGCGAGACGTAGTGCGGCACCGCAGCCCAGAGGCTCGCCGATGGGATCCCGCTCTGGCCGCAGAGGTCGTGGATCACCCCGACGATCCCGGTCGGCCCCTCGTAGCGCGAAGCCGAGAGCCCGAGCCGCTCGACCAGTTCCTTGTCCGTCGCGCTGCCGGTGACGGGCGCCGAGCGCGTGTGCGGCACGTCCGCGAGTAGCGCGCCGAGGGTGATCAGCAGCTCGATCCCGAGGTCGCGCGCGAGGCCGACGACGAGCTCGGTGAACGTGCGCCAGCGCAGGTTCGGCTCGATCCCGAGGAGCAGCACGACGTCACGGTCGAGGCCTTCCGGGCGAGCGTGGTAGAAGGCCGTCTCCGGCCAGTCGATTCGGCGGCTCAGGCCCTCCTCGAGCGAGACGTGCGGACGGGTCGCCTGGAAGTCGAAGAAGTTCTCCGGGTCGACGTCCGCGAAGCGCTCCGCGCCCCAGGTCTTGGCGAGGTAGCCGGCCGCCAGCGACGCCGCCTGCGCGCCATCGTTCCAGCCGCGAAAGGCGGCCACGAGGATCGGCCGCTCGAGCTCCGGCCGGTGGTCGATGCGAAGCTCGTCCGCCACTCGGTCAGTCTACGTGCGGCCTAGCCGCAAGAGCCGCCGGCGGGCGCCACAGAACCGTGACGAAGACCACCAGCAACGCCCAGACCGCGGCCGCGAGGCCGACATGGACGAGCACGAGCGGCCAGGGCAGGTGCGTCCGGTACTGCACCTCCCCGAGCGCCATTTGTGCGAGCAGCACGGCGAAGACGGCCGCCCCGAGCCCGAACAGGCGCGGCCAGCGCTGCCGCTGCGAGGCGAGGTAGCCGAGCACGAACACGAGCGAGACGGCGAAGACCGCGACCGTCGCGGCATGGACGTAGATCAGCGGCTGCAGCCGCCAGAGCCGGTCGACGTGCTCCGCGCCGCCGCCGGAGTGCGGCCCGCCGGCCGTTGCCAGCGCCCCGGTCAGGAGCAGCACGCCGGCCGCCGCGGTCAGCGCCAGCGCTCCGCGCCGCAGCTCGAGCGGCGCAACCGGCTCCGCTCGGCCGGAGCGCAGCGCCAGCGCCTCGAGCGCGAGCACGACCGCACCGGCCAGCAGGGCCAGCGAGAGCAAGAGGTGCGCGGCCACGACCGGCCAGTGGAGATCGCTGTGCACCGCGAGGTAGCCGAGCGGCGCCTGGGCAAGCGTGCCGAGGAAGATCGCGAGCGCCAGCCGCCGCGCGCCCCGCGACAGGCCGGGCACGAAGAACGATGAGACCGCGGTCAGCAGCACGAGCACGATCACGACGCCGCCGAGCGCGCGGTTCCCGAACTCGATGAACGCGTGGTAGTCCTTGGCCGGCAGCGGGTGGCCCTGCTCGCAGCCCGGCCAGTGGCGGCAGCCGAGCCCGGAGTCGGTCACCCGCACGGCGGCGCCGGTGACGACGATCAGCCAGAGGGCGCCGAGCGACACGAGCGTCAGCTGCAGGAATCGCGCCGGCGAGAGCTCGATCCGCCTGAGGCGGGCGGTGGTGGCCTCCACGCCGGGAAGGGTAGAGAAGCGGTTCGAGCAGGGCCGGGTAGCCGTCGGCGCCCTCGAACGGGGTCGGCCGCGAGCCGAGGAAGAGCGGGCGGTCGGCCGCGTTCAGGAGCACCGGCATCAGATCCGGCCCGCGCAGCTGGCCGAGGATCCCGCCCGCGAAGTCGAGCTCGCCGAAGCGCTCGACCGCGTCCGCGCGCACGCCCGGGCCCGCAACGAGCAGCGGCACCGGGTCGCCCGAGTGGATCACGTCCGGCGAGGCCGGCGTGGCGTGGTCGCCGGTGATGCAGATG
>Ga0193727_1000415_pt1 | contig 16336 bp, 36 predicted proteins | sample H2c2metaG_FD_143051 | JGI IMG/M metagenome (GOLD analysis project Ga0193727, IMG submission 143051) | Soil microbial communities from a riparian zone of the East river system, Colorado, United States - H2c2 | ecosystem: Environmental > Terrestrial > Soil > Riparian zone | place: USA: East River...
CGCCCTTGATGCCCGTGACGTCCGTGACGCCAGCATCAAACAGTTCGCCCAATGGTGCATTTTTCGAGGTTCCTGGTGGTGGTGCTGGGATTTATCATGGGTGACAACCACTTATTTGGGAGCAATCCAAAATAAAAAACCAGCGGTGGAGAAATGGTCGGCTCCGCTTTTTGAAGCGTTTTGTGCCGGTGCCTGGATGCTTTATTGGACGGAGGAAGCCCTGTACTGGATAGTAAAGCCGACCATTCACAAAGACCCGGCCCCAAACACTCGCCGACTGCATTGTGAAAGTCATGCCGCAGTCGAAAATGCCATCGAGAATCTTTATTTTATACACGGAGTCATGGTTCCCGCCTTTGTCGTCGTGCGTCCAGATTGGATAACAACAAAACATATCGAGGATGAGACGAATGCCGAGGTCAGGCGCATCCTGATCGAGCGTTACGGCCAGGCTCGCTACCTGCTGGATTCCAAGGCAGAGAAAATCCATGAAGATGATTTTGGCACACTGTATCACAAAGAAATCCCAAATGACGAACCGCTCGTCATGGTTAAAGTCGTGAACTCAACCGCTGAACCGGACGGCACGTTCAAGGATTATTTTCTGCGCGTGAATCCCGAATTACGGCCTTTGCTGGACAATCAACAATTGGGAGCGCGGCAACCGTTGACTGCACGCAACGCCGTGGCGAGCACCTTTGGCCTGCGCGGGGAAGATTACCACCTGGCACAACAAACCTGAATCCCAAATTTATGATGAACCATAATCCCGACCAAAAATGTGAAAATTGCCTGTGCTTCCAGTTCAAGGCGGCCGCACGGGACAATTCCGGTTTCTGCAAACTCAAACCGCCGCAGCGCGTGGACAAGGGCCAGTCGTCCTATCCAACCGTCACACCTGACGAGTGGTGCGCCCAATGGAAAGCCGCCGTCACCGCCGCCAAGAGGGTGCCCGCATGAACTGCCAATGGTGCGATGAGGAAATCAAAGACGGCGAAGCGTGCCCGTCCATCAAGGGCGGTCACTTCCACCACGAATGCGCGGCGCGGGTGATCGTTGGGTCCGTCGGCCACCAGTTGCATTTATGGTCCTGCCACGGCGGAGATTTGGAGGACCCCAAACACATGACAAGGCGCGAAGCCGCACAGATGGCCTTCATGCTGCTCAAAGTTCACAAAGGCTGCCGTGAAATGTGCTTCCCGGAAACCAAAACTGAGTACACCATCGGCGAAACCCATGACCAACGAGCAAGCTGTAAAAATCCTTAAAGTTTGGGACCAGCAGGAAATAAACTTCCCGCACAAGTCCACGGAATTCTTGCTGGAGGTAACCGCTGATCGTTGCAGGCGTATTGGCATCATGCCCAGGTGCGATTGCAGCGACGTGGCCGAAGCTATTTTTCGTCTGCGTGTTGACCAGGCCATGTCCGAACCTCTTTTTCGTCTGCGTGTTGACCAGGCCATGTCCGAACCTTTTACCTTTATGCCAAATCCAATCCTAAAGCATGTCAAGTGCTCGGTTCACAAACACACCAAAAACAATCCCGTTGCGTGCATCCTTTGTCCTGACAAAGCGGCGGTAACCAAAGCCTCGCTGGCACCACTTGCCCAGCCGTCCGATCTGCCCACCATGTCCGTGGACCTGTGCGCGGCGTGCGCCAAATCTTTTTATGCACTGATGTTCCCGAATCGGGGACTGGCGGGTAAAGCTGCGTGGAAGCGCAGCAAGAAGAAAGGAAGAGCATGAAAGAGAAATTTATCCACCTATAAAAGAATGTGCGCGACGGGAAGGCATCCCGGCGTTCGTCACCGAGCACACTTTGACCATGGCCGCTTTGAACGGCCTCATGCCGCCTGACATGAACGAAACCATTCCCGCCGGCCAGGAGGAAACTTTCATCCAGTTGCAGTTGGCCATCAAGCATCGGGTGGAAGTGGACATGGACGAGCATCCCGTCGAAATGAAAATAGCGTTCAACGAGCTTCTGGAAAAACGCGCCAAGAAAAACTGATTATGACTGACAACCAATTCAAGGAACTGTGCAAAACAATTTACTGGCTGGTCTTTTGGGCCATGTTGCTTGCTGCCATCTGCTACGTCCTCACGATCAGCGATGGCACAAAATGAAAAGCCCGCCAGAAATCATTCGTGAACTGGCGGACCGCATCAAAATGATGGAGTCGCTGCGCGATCAGAAAAAAAAGAACCCGTACAGCCTGATGAACACCATTGAGATTGGGGAGTTGCAGACGGTGATCAATCAATACGAAAATCTCTCAGCCTGGATTAAGAGCGAAGCATGAACCTCGACGTGAACAAAATGGTCCGCGACTTCCGGCGCTTCCGCCAAGCGTGCCTGAATGCCCGGCGTTTCCAGCCGCACCGCAAATCCATGCGGCTATCCCGCAAACACCGCCGCCGCGTCCGTTATTGGACGTGGGTGGCCACCAAATGGTACGCCAAAATCAAGTGAAAGTTACCCTAAAACTCAATTCAATCTGCGCGTGCGGTTTCCCCGTCCTGCATGTCCTGATTCCACTCGGCACGGAGTACGAGATCAACCCGGAAACGAGTGGGAATTTCACGCTGATCTGTGGTGGTTGCGGAGCGGAAAACAAAGTCAGGTGCATTTGGGTCAAAGGACGTGACCATGCCGAACCGGGTTTTCTACCCAAGGAAATCTTTGAACCTTTTATCGAATAAAATGTGTTACGTTCTAGCATCCGTGGATTGCCGTGAGATTGTCACACCATGGCGGGTTGACGCAGAGCAAATTTACCGGGGTTGCAGCAGCCAGCCGGAGCGGACCCGATACCAAAAACAAGCTGACGAGGCGCAGAGCATAGACCGCCCGACCGTGTGGGCCGGATTAACCGGCCAGAAAGTTTCAGGTTTTGCCGTGGCAGCACACCAGCACGGCGGAACGGCACCAACCCTGAAACCCTTCTCCCGTTTCGCGGGGGTAGCTTCTGTACAGCTCAGTCCATGACCTGAATATGAAACCATTCCATGACCAGAACGGGCAATTTCAAGGTTCGTACCTGCAGGACGAGGAAAACCCCTGTCAGCACCGGCTCGCCAAAGAGACGGGCGAAACGTGCCGGGATGGCTGCTGTGATTATTACAAGTGCCCGGAGTGTGGCGAGACTTTCCTGGTAGAACTGCCAGATTGATTATGAAAACTGCCTATTTCACCTTTGGTCAAAGTCACGTTCACCGCTTTAATGGCACTGTTTTCGACAAGGATGTTGTCCTCAAAGTTACCGCACCAGACCCGCGCCACGTAATGGCTGAATTGTTCGATTCCCAATGGGCTTTCGAGTACGAACACCCACCGAATATGTCCTATTTCCCACGGGGCATCTATGAACTGGACCTGTCGAGCAACCAGGAACACATCGTCAGCCTGCCGATCAGTGATGAAGGCTTTACTGAAGCCCAATTCCATGAAGCTGGCCGAACAATTTCACCGGAAGCGCTGACTGCCCAACTGGTACAACTCGGTTTGCATCCCGATTTTATGGACAAATTCATCTCAAAATATGAAGAGTGGTGCAAGGAGCGCATAACCAAGCAAAATTGAAAATGAAAACTGAAACCGGCTATCTGGAAGTGCAATTGTTCGAGGCCAAACCCAATAAAATGTTCCCGGACTGGCTCACCCAGCGCACCCAATTTCTTCGCTACAGTTCCTCAGTCCAGTGTGCTGCCTGCGGCAAGAAATCCCGTCACCATTGGACCCTTCTGATGGCGTTCCAGACTGCCCACATGGAGGACCACATTGCCGTCCTGACACCACGTCCCACGATCTACCCGCCACTAACCCCGGTCTGTCGAGATCACATGCTGGCCCCGGTTGCTCCCTACAAGGGACTCAAAAAGCGAACTGCCAAAACTGGTAAAAACCCGGTTCGCCTCAGAGGGGTATGAATAAAATGGGGGGTGGCTGAATGGGGGTGGCCGGGTGGGGACGGGTGGGGACGGTCTGTCAAAAAAGAGATTCCTTACTTTTCCAAGCAAATCGGTAAGCAAATCGCTGGCAAACTGAATGAATCAAGCTCAACTGCCCTGCCGTGTAGAGGCAGCGTGCAATGGCAGCACTGACATGCTGGTGGCTGCGCTGCGCAGCTTCACCTTGTCCGGTCTGAGTTGCCCAGGTGTCGGACGGCCCGCAAGCAGCCGTTCACGTTCCGACGCGAGATTCAACGCTCGATAGAGACGTTCAATGTCTTGAGGCAATGAACAAGCCGCAATCTGCGCGTGCAGCCGGTCTATGTGCGTTCGCATTCGGACCAATTCGGCCAGCACATAACGGTCAAATACATCAGCATCAGCGGGCAGCAGCAGACGCAAAGCTTTATTGTTACGGCGTGATTCTTGGGCCTTTGCTGCCAGTGCAGCGGCGTTAGCAGCAGTTATCACTACGGCAAATTTACCTCGTGTAAAGTACGGAGTCAATGTGTCTGTTTATTTTACACAATTTGGACGGTACGTACCTGAGCATTAAAGTAACTGCCAGCGAAAGTGGCGTTGGCATGGAGATAGCTGTCACAAAAGAGCTACAGTGAGCGACATGACGCCGCTCGGAAAAAACGAAAGTGAATCAAATGAAAATTGAAATTGAAGCAACCAGCCCTACCGAACTCCGCGCCACATTCCCCACTTTCACGCCTCCGATCAAAATAGAGGTAGATGCCGAGGTCATCGGCGACGTGCTGGTCTATCAGTCGCCCACATCTCTCTACTGGATCGCGAAAAATCAGGTGACTGGCTACGTGACAAATAATGCCGAAAAACATCTCGCAATCGCCGATGCTGCGCAGAAAACCATCCAAAATTAACCCACAAAACGAAAGATAAAAATATGAAACAAATTTTACTCACTGACGGGACTCGAAAAGTGGCTCGACGCACCAAAGGTGGGGACATAATGAGCGAGAATAAATCGCTGGTGCCGTGCGGGTGGACTCCCGGCGATACCGCCGGATACAACGTCGCCGATTATTTTTCTCAGGATTCCCAATTTTTCGGCCAATACTTGGGCGCGGATGAATTTGGAATTGAGCCAATTTTTGAGGTGGCGAAATTGTAAAATAAAAAACGCTCAAAAACGAAAGATAAAAAAATGAGCAGCACAAATGCCTCCGCCATCAAAGCCGCTACCAACGATAACGTAGTTGTTTACTAAAAACCTATGAAAACCGCGCCAAAACCTATAGAGCACAGATATCACCACATCAAGAAACATCTCATGGCTGAATCTCACCGCCGGCAGTTCGCGGGAGAAGATTTTCAGGCCGTTGCCATTGAACTTGCAGAGCGGAATGCAATCCTCTTTGAGTCGGATGCTTACACCGAACTGATGTCCAGTCCTGATACCAGTTGCGATTGCGGTTTCTGTGAAAAAGCGGAATGGGTGGATTGAACCATGAACCGTCTCTCCAATGAAGATCGTTGCCGGGTGCTGGCCAGTCCCGCCCATTCGTTCTGGCTCAAAGTGTCCCTTAACACGGCTCGGCGCCGTGATGTCTGCGATGCCGCAAGTGACGCCGTCACCCTGGCCCAACTGCTGCTTGACCAGTCAAATGAAGCGTTGGGCCTGCCCAAAACCAGGCTGGTCGAGGTGCCGCAATGAACACCCTGCGTCAATTGGGCTTGGCTGGGACCGTACTGGCAATGTTTATGCTGTATTGGCTGCTTTTTCAATACCCGTGGCCCGGACGATAACGTAACGCGGCAGACTTTGTTCCACGGGGAACAAGTCACCCTCAACCCTCATTTACCGCCAACCGAGGGTAAATGAGGGTTTTCCGCGTAATGGATGGCCCCGTCCTTGCGTTTTAAGCGACTTTGATTGATCGAGGGGTATGACGGCATGGTCGGGAAACGAAAAGCCCCCAGCCGCTCAAAGCTGGGGGCTTGGTGTTCAAACCTGATCGGGCGGGTGATCGGGATTGCAGCACTCGCGCCGCCGGATCGAAACCATCCGTCCCATGACATAACCCAGGACAAACACCGCCACGAACCCGCCGGCCAAAAGTAAGACGAGTAAAATCATGCGGCTTTTTGGGTGGGGATGGTAATGGGAATGATCTTGCCGTCAGCGTCCGTGGGTTTGACGCTCCAAAATTCCGCCACATGGGATGCGTCCGCGATATGTCCCCGGTAATGCTTGTGAATGATGTTCGGGGAATTGCCAGACCAATCCGCCGTGGTGTTTTCGTTATTTGATTGGGCGAGATGGAACGTGATCGCCGTATGGCGCAACACGTCTTTTTTCCACTCCGTCAAACCGGCAGCAACCCGCAGCGATTGCATCAGGCGGCGTTGGTTCGGGATGGTGAAGGGAGACTTGGCCAGCAGGTGCGGCAACAGGAACATGCAGGCGTTGTCAGGAACTTTCACCACGCGGCGGCAGCGTCCCTTGGCAACCTTTGCGCCAAGAGTGATCGAGATGCCTTTGTCCGTCAGGTGGAAATTATCCCACCCGCCAAACTCTTCGAGCCGCGTGATCTCCTTGACGCGCAGGCCGCAGAAGAGCGCGAGAATGACGAACGGCAGCAACCGGCCATCCGCGTGCGTCCGGGCATGCGCCACGAGGCTGCGCGCCTGGGCCAGCGTCAGCACCACGGGCTGGCCAAAATCCACTTCAATTTTCGTGGTGCCTTTGACCGGATTTTCTTTGCAATATTTTTTGGCCACCGCCCAATTGAAAAAGTTCATAAAGTTGGCCCGGTCGGTGTGACGGTTCACCGCGCCAGACCCGGCGCGGAAAATGAGCGGCTCCAAATCGTCCGCCGTGATCTCGCCGATGTTGCGCTCGCCAAAAGCTTCGAGGACACGCGCGAGACGCTCCTTGTATTTCTTCCGGGTATCTTCGGCCAGACCATGCTCGCGGGATTTTTCCTTGTCCGCCACGAAGAGGGGATAAGCTGCATTCACCGTGATCGTTTTTTCCGTCACCTTGTAATTGCGCAGCGCGAACTCCACCGCGCCCGTCAGCGTCAGCGGTTTGCCCAACAGCATGCGGAAAACCATTTCCGCCTCTTCGGCTTGCGCCGTGGTGAGCCGGGTGGTGATCGCGGGCAACGGCACCAGGTTGGCCGCTTCCCGTTCCCAATTCTGTTTACAGATGATCGCCTCGGCTTGGGTCTTGCAATTCTTGCGGCGTTGCTTGCCCGCCATGGTTCCCGACACGCGGAAAACTTGTTCCCCGCTCGGATTGGTAAACGGAGTGATTTTAAATTGTGGTTTCATGGTTAGGAAGCGTTCAGGTGGTAAAAATTCACTTCGACCGCTTTGCCCAGGCAAAGCTTATAAACTGCCAAAAGAAACCTGATGTCCTCTCGGGTTTTGCAGGCTCGCGGTTCGTCACGCTTGAATTCCGCCAAATAGTTTTCAAGTTCTTCGATGGTCACGTTAAAGTGACCATCGCCCTCGCCGCAAGTATTCAGGCCATTATGACGCAGCTTGAAGAATACGGAGTAATCGGTCACCAGCACCCCGGCGTGCGTGGCGAAGTTAATGTCAATTGCGCTGTTTTTTCTTTTTATTTTAGTCATGGATTTATTTGTTATCGGCGTCAGACATTGACACCTACTGGCAAATTAGCAAATGAATTGGCAAATGTCAAACGCTGATTTTTAAGCAAATGGTGGAAAATGGGTTTCGACCTTGATTCTATTGTGGGAAGTTGGTGGTGACCCTACCCGGATTTGAACCGGGCTTACTGCCGTGAAAGGGCACGCCGCACAAAAACGGCTCGCCGCAATTTCACCCGCGAAAACATTGGTTCACGCCCTGTTTATCGGCATGACGTGCATGTTCACCTTGAGCGGATAACTTTTGCAATGGGGACACAAGAAACCGTCCGGGGACACTTTTTAAGCAAATCGTAAGCAAACTATTTTCTTCGGTTTTCATCGTCATGCGGCTCTTCCGTGGTGAAGTGTTCAAAGGGCACCTGCTGGCCGATCATCGCCGCAACTTTCAGCATCATTTCATGGCAGTGCAATTGCGCGTCGGCAAATCCCATGATCATTCCCGTGGTATCCTCAACGCATTTTTTTTGCGCTTCCTTTGACGGAAAATCTTCCCGTTTCGCCCGGATGCGCAGCATAAATCTGCCCGCGTCTTTTTCGAGCGTGGCGCAACTCCATGAAGCGATGACGTGGTTCAAATATTCCATGTGACTTTGGGACGCCAGCACCACCACGGCGGCGATGTCGTACTTGACGAGAATGGATTTAATTTCTTCGGCGGCAGCTTTCAATTTCGGGTCGGGCATAATTTTTTAAATATTTTTTTGCAGGTTAATCGCGTTGTCCAAAATGACTTATACGCCATGTCTGACAAGTCAAGATTTTTTTCCTTGTTCGGCCTTTACGGCAGACTTAGACACCGAACTGTAACACAAATATTTTATGAGAACCATCGCCAAACCCGGCAGCCGCGACGTAATGAAGTCGCGCTACACGCTACGCATCCCCACCAAAATGGAGCGGCAACTGGATGCCCTGGGCCGCGTGGAAAAACGCCGCGTGGCGGATTTTGTGCGCAACTGCATGGTGGACGCGCTGGCCAGCTGGAACAAGGCGCACCCCGGCAAATCCCCCTTCCGCCAACCCAAAACCACATGCAACTCGACACCGAAAAACTCGTAACCTCGCGCAAGCTGCTCGAATTGCTGTTCGCCCCGGACTGCCGGCCATCGCTCCGTTCGCTCAAACGGTGGAAAACGGCGCGCATCATCCCGCACTATAAAATCGGCCACCGCGTTTATTACGACCCGGACAAAGTCCGCGAGAAACTGGCCAGGAAAAATTACATCCGCGACATCTAAACCAATCAAACAAACCAAAAAAATATGCCTGACATTTCGCAAATGAAGTCGAGCAAGTTTCTCGCCCAGGGAGACTGCATCAATGGCCCCAAGCTTTTAATCATGAACATCGTCACCCAGGAGAATGTTGCCAAGCAGGGGGCGGACGAAGAATTGAAGTGGTGTCTGCATTTCACCAACGAGGAAAAGCCGCTCGTACTGAACCAAATCAACATGCAGATGATCGCCAAAATCACCGGCCACACTAACACCGACGATTGGACGGGTAAACAAATAGTCGTTTACTTTGACCCCGCGGTCGCGATGGGCGGCAAAATCACGGGCGGACTGCGCGTGCGCGCTCCGCGAATCAAGCCCGCCGTGACAGCCGCACCCGCACCGGCACCAGTTGCGCCGCCCGTCCGTCCCGCCATCGCGCCGCCCGCCCCCCCGGCGACACCCACCTGCGAGGCGTCCGAACCCGACGATGATTCGGTGCCGTTCTGACCATGGCGGCGTGCTTCAAATGCGGCCAACAAAAACCGTTTTTGGAATAATGGCTCTGCCTCCATTGCCACGGACTCACCCGCCACAAAGACAACCCATTGACCCTTGCAAAACCATGAAACGCATTTATTTCGACATCGAGACATCTCCCCTTCCCGAAACTGATATTGCCCACTTGGCCCCCAAGTTTGAAGCCCCGGCCAATTACAAAGACCCGGACAAAATCGCGGCCAACCTCGCGGAGCAGAAAGCCGCGTGGCTGCTGCGCGGCGCGCTCTCGCCGCTCACCGGCACGGTGGTTGCCATCGGCGTGATTCAAAGCGGGCAGATTTTTCCGATGCTGGCCAGTGACGAAGGGCAGAACGAGTCCATCCTGATCGCGCGCTTTTGGGAACTCTATCGCGCCGAACGGGAGCGTTCATTGTTCATCGGTTTCAACATCAAACGGTTTGATCTGCCGTTCCTGATCAAACGCAGTTGGAAAATCGGCCTGCCGCTTCCCCTGGGGATTTGGGCACACCGTTATTTTTCCGACGACTTTCTTGATCTGCTCGAAGTGTGGCAACTGTCGAACCGCGAGGAACGCATCAGCCTGGACTCGCTCTGCAAATATCTCGGCGTGGGTGCCAAGAGCGGCAGCGGGGCGGACTTTTACAAGCTGCCGGTCGAGCAGCAGCGCGAATATCTCACGTCAGATTTAAAGCTGACGGAATTGTGCGCCAACAAACTTCTCGCCGCATGAACGCGCCACGCGGCAAGCGGCTTATGGCGACACTCACCCCGCCGCCCTGGCCGTGGAAGGTCCTGGAACTCGGCCCCGTTGGAGCGCGCATCTATTACATCATAGATGCGAAGGACAAAGAAGTTGCCAGATTTTTCGGACACCAGGCCCGTGAACACTGTGAACTATTCATGGAAATGCGGGCGCAAATCAACCTCAACCAAAAAGACCAATGAACACTCAGCCATTACTCGATAATTCCTTCGAGTTGCAGTTGCGCCACGTCCGCAAGGGCGGTTGCCTGACTGAACTCTCCAAGGAATTGCAAACTGCCGTAAACGCCGTGCGGGCGTTCAACAAAAAAGCCAGCCTCACGCTGAAACTCAACATCGAACCGTTTGGTGATGGCACGTTTGCCATCACCGACGACATCACCACCAAGCTGCCCGTCCCCAACAAGGGACACACGCTCTTTTACGCCACGGACGATGGCCGTCTCGTGCGCGAGAATCCCGAACAAACCGAAATGAAGTTAATCCCAACTCCCAATCCCAATGAGCAAATTCCCCCCCAATCCCAAACCGCCTGAAGAGAGCGATGCCGAACCGTCCGGCGCGCCCATCGCCACCAGCAACGAAAATCAAACGCTGCTGCATGCCGGCACGGCGATCAGCGGCTTGAAATTCGTCACGCCCGATGCCAGGACGCCCGTGGTCATCATCCCCAAAGGTTACCAGGCCGTAGTCATGGCCAGAGAACTCTTTGACCGCTGGCGCGGCCGGCCAGACCGCAAGGCCGGCATGTTCCAATTCGGCGACGTGGAAAGTTTCATCCGCTATTTCAACGAACACAAGGAAGCCGGTTCCCGCGTGTTCGCCAAAATCTCGGACGGTGGTGCCAAGTTTTATGGCATCATCAATTTTCACGGCGATGAACCCTCGTTCAACGATCACAAGTGCGCGATTGAACTGACGCCCACGCTTGAGTGGACGGTGTGGTTGCAGAATGCCAAGAAACAATTCACGCAAACGCAGTTCGCGACGTTCCTGGAAGAAAACAGCCAACTCTTCGTCAATCCGGGCGGATTGGATTTGGTGGAACTGATCACCAACTTGGAAGGCAAGAGCCATGTGGACATCACCCAGGCCATCAAGCTGCAAACGGGCGCGGTGAGCCTGAAATACAGTGAAGTGGTGGAAGTGCGCGGTGGTGCCAGCAGCCAGGCCGGCGAAATGCTGATTCCCAAAATCATCGTCGTTTCCATCGCGCCGTTCGAGGGCACGCCGCACGTCGAAATGACCGCGCGTCTGCGTTACCGCATTGACAACAAGAAAATCATCCTGTCCTACGAGCCGGTTGATTCCCACCTGCATGTTCGCCAGTTGGTGTCCGAACTCGAACACACCATCGAGCAACAAACCGGTCACCTGCCCTTGCGCGTTTCCTCCTCTGGTCTTTATGCCAATCCCGTGCTGGATGACGACGACTATTAAACCTCATGTCCGCCGCCGCCGACAACCTGGACCAGCCCGAATTCTTTCCTGCTTTCGTGGACCCCGTCATTGGGGAGCACGCCACGATTCAGGAAAAGTTCGAGGCGTTCCAGGCGGCCAACCCGTGGGTGCTCCAATCGTATCTGAAACTTTTGGAGCGCGCACGGGGGCGCGGTTTTAAGCGCATTGGGATAAATTTTCTCACCGAACTGTTGCGCTGGGAATTCTCCGGCACCACGCGGGACGCCAACAGCACTTTCAAGATCAACAACAACTACGCGCCGCGCTACGCGCGCCTGATCGTGCAACTCCATCCCGAGCACACCGGTTTCATCACCATGCGAACCCTCACCGCGCCATGAATCCCAAACTGATACCACCGCACTGGATTGAGCGCCTGCCCCTCGAAGAGCGCCAGCGCCTGGGGGTCGCCGGGTTCACCCCGGAAGTCCGGGCGGGCAAAGACCAGCGCCGCCAGGAGGACGAGTTGCAGAAGCACATGGCCAGCCTGCTCGATCAACGCGGCATCTTTTTCAGCCGCGCGCGCATGGACAAAAAAACCACCGTCCGCGTCGGCATGTTTGATTTCACCATTTATCTGCCCAGCGGCAGGTTTCTCGCGGTGGAAGCCAAAGCGCCGGGCGGCAGCCTGAGTATTTTTCAGCGCAAAGTCTTTACCGAATTTTGGGAAAAGACCGGCCAGGTGGTCCACATTGTCAGTGATTTTGAAGCGTTCAGGCAACTTTTGCAGGACCACGCCACATGAACAAACACAAATTAAAGCAAAGCAGCAAAAAGAAATCGTATTACGACCAGCAGTTCGCGGTCACGATGCGCAACAAACATGCCCGAAGCGTGCGCCGCCAGCGCCGCAAGGTGGACACTCTACGGCGGCAGATGTTGAAACGCCTGCCCCATGAAACCCGCCGCCACGATTGAACTGATCACGCCCGAATGGGCCGTTAAAACACTGGAAAAACACGAGGACGAAATTGCCCGAGGCGAATACAACCAGCGTCCTTTCAGCGAGGCAACCGCCCAAACCTACGCCGTGGCCATGCAGAACGGCCATTGGATGGTCAACGGCCAGGGCTTGATGTTCGATGACAAAGGCCGGATGCGGGATGGCCGGCACCGATTATGGGCCGTGGTCATGTCCGGCAAATCGGTCGAAATGCTCGTGACCAGGAATTGTTCGGACCGCGAGATCGGCGGACTCACCCTGCATGTTGTGGACACGGTGGACGTGGGCCGCGCGCGCAGCGTGGGCCAGCAACTTGCCATTGACGGCGTCCAGTCAGCGAGCAAGGTTTCCACGGCCTGCCGGGCCATTGGCCGCATTTGCACGGGCTTCCCAAATGTGAAAATCACCGTCATCCAAATTCGGCAAATCCACGACATGTTCAAAGAAAATCTGGACAAGGTCATGGACGGCCTGCACAACTCGGGACGGTTGCTCACGGGCTATATGCTGGGACCGCTCTGCCTGTATCGCAATTTCCAGCCCGGCAATGCGGACCAATTCTGCTGGGATTACTTTACCATGGAAAACCTCCCTACCGGTTCCCCCGTGATCGCCCTGCAAAAATATCTGCTCAACAACATTGTGACGGGCAGCAGCCGGGCGGATGACGCCACGCGCGCCGTGGCCCTCGCGCTCAAGCATTACGACGCGGGTGTCAAGATCAACGCGCTCCGCTTTTCCAGCGTCGGCACCGAATGGCTGGTGGAGAAAAATCGTCCAGTTGCGGCCAAGGTCAAAACCATTCTCGGACTTAATTTCCGGGACCATCGCCCATGAAACCAGGACCAGCCTCGCCAAAATTCTTTTGGATTAAATGGTTTATGGATGACTGGCTCACGGACCCGGCCTTGAGCAAATGCGAACCCGCCACGCGCGGCATCTGGGCGGACGCCCTGTGCGCCATGGCCAAAGAGGACCGTAGTGGAGTTTTACATGGTTCGCTGGAACAACTGGCGCAGGTTTTGCGCGCCACCCCCGCCGAATTGCGGCGCGCTCTAAATGACATCAAGGCCACCAAAACTGCCGATCTTCGGGTTTGTAACCGAACTGTTGACGGTCATGTAACGATGTATGTAACGCTAATAAACCGGCGCATGCGGCGTGAATGGAAGGCCCGTAAACATTGCTCAGAAAGAGTGTCAAAACATCGCGCTAAAGCGGATGTAACAACACCTGTAACGGTCGAGAAACAAAAATGTAACGCGGGAGAGTTAGAAGCTAGAGCTAGAGTTAGAGTACAGGGGGCGCGCGCAGCGCGCTTGCCCCCTGTAGCGCGCGCGCGCGCGCGCGCGGAAAGCGGCTCCGCCGCCCCCCTCTCTGATGCTCAGTTAATCTTTCACGAAAAGGGACTCAAGCGCGTCGAGAAACGAGTCGAGCAGCTATGGAACTACAAGTCCCAATGGGACGACAAGGAACGCGAGGAATACAAAACCTTGAAATTCCGCCGCAAAGAAATTATGAAACTCCTGGGGATGACGGCATGAATGATCTTTTTGGCAACCCAATCAGCGAACCCGTGAAGGACTCCAAGACCCACGCCACCGGTTACGCCACCCGTCCGGGCAGCGGTCCCGCCGGCCAGACTTGCGGCACCTGCAAGTTTGCCACCCGCACCGGCCATTCGCGCAAGTCCTACTTCAAGTGCATGGTCATCCGGCATCGCTGGACCCGTGGACTCGGCACGGACATCCTGCTGAAAAGTCCCGCATGCAGTTTTTGGAAGGCCAAAAATGATCAAACCGCTTGATTCTGTCTGCCCGAAATGTCGGAACCCCTTTTGGATTGCGTTCGACACCGAGGGGATTTTCTCCGCCGAATTCGCCCGCAAGGGCGTCGTGTGTGACCCGTGCGCGCGCGCCATGGACGAGGACTGGCAGCGTTACCGCCGCCAGATGTATCGGGCGTATGGCCTCAAGCGCGGCCAGGCTCAGGAGGAACTTCGCCAGGCCAAGGCCGGTCGGTCGCTCCCTTATCGGGACGACTGACGCGCTTGCGGACGAACGCCTGGGCCTTGCGCAACATGATCTGGTGTTTGATCTGCAACTCATGGAAACGGTCCTCGGCCAGCAGGATGAAATGGGTGTCCGTGAATTCCAAAAGCTCACCGCAATCCATGCAAAGCGAAATGTCCCCGGCGATGGGTCCGCGCGGTGGGTTTTCTTTGATCATGTTGGTGGCCGAAGCGCATTCGAGCGTGCTGCCGCACTTGGGACAGATAAACGTGTTGGCCAAAGCGAAAACTTTTTCCTTCGGCGGCTGATGTTCCAATACCACCCGTACCATCAGCACGGTGGGTTCAACCATGGTGGCGGGGCTTTCATGGTCCCACAAGGCGTCAATCAATTCCCTGCCCGCCGGATTGGTCACCACGAACTTTTTGCGCAGCGCCTCGCCGATGGGGGCGATCAGCCTGACCTCGGGCGGATAATTGAACTGGACCAAAACCTCGCGGTGCGGGTTCGCCTTGCGCCAGGCGGTGGCGCGCGCCAGCATGGAATTGAGTTGCTGGGTGTAGCCCTTGGGTATTCTGAGGGATTTCTTTTTGCCGGGTCGGGTGCTGCGCATAATCAGTCCTCAAGTAATTCCATGATGTTCACCGCTCCCACATGATCTTCCGTGTAACATTTCCATTTGCCGTCTTTCAACTGATGGCGAAAACCAAACTCTTCGGCCAGCACCGCAACGGCGTGCTCGTTCGGCCACTTGCCGGGCGCGTTAATGGACACGCTCAAGTGCCGCATCCAGCCGATCTGCTGTTGCTCAATGGTGAAGCAGCAGCGGAAACCAAAAGGAATATGCACCACGAATTCCGGCGTGTCACCGGGCGGACGCATCCGGCCACCGGCCATTTTAAAGACGGTGTGGATGTCGAGACGGTGACTTTCGGCGTACTCCACGAGTCGCTTGATGTCCACTTTCTCCTTCAAACTGATGGCAAGAACTCTGATTCGGGCGGGGTTACATTCAGGATATGGCGCAAAGCTGATGATCTCGCACCAAAACCGTTCGCCGTTGAATCGCTGTCCGGGCGTGACGGTCTTGGTTTCCACGCCGACTTTTACCATATCGCCCGGAAGCTGCCCCCAGCGGTCCGCGCGGGAGGGCATCACGAACCGCGCGGACTCTTCCTCCCGCGCCTCGCCGTCTATGAGTTTCCAGTCAGGATTCACCGCGTTTCTTTTTGGTTGGCGGATGCCAGCGCCACGGATGGGTTTTGCCATCCGCCCGGCGTCCGCTGTGCGTGGGGAGTTTGAAGCCCGGCCGGGATTTGCGCTTCCACCGGAAATAAGCCATGAAAACTTCGACCCACTGATTTTCATCGAAAAGGTAGAATTTTTCATTGAAGGTGAACACGGACGGCTTGCCGGGCGGACAACTTAACGAGAATATTTTGAGTTGGTTGTGCGTTAAAAATACCAGGTCGCGGTAACGGTTGCTGATGACGATGATTATGCCCAAGTCCGTCCGGGTCGTGGCCGGCCTTTTTCCCGGTTCATTGTCGTGTCTGCCTTCGTCCCTTGTTGTCATGGTGTGAATTTGTAGGTTCCCGACCCGCATATGTCAACCCTCTTTTTTTCATTGTTCGAGCCATGCGGCCAGCTTATCACGGAAGTTATGTTGCAAATACCCGTGTCCATGGAAAAATATTTTGAACCGTTGCGGCCCGGCACTCTGCGCCATTATCAGGCTTATTTGCGCTCCCGAGGGGGCACCTGGTCCTGTCTGCCGCCGCCCCTGCCCGTCCCTTCGCCGCCCCACGAAATTTTGGA
>Ga0193727_1000416_pt1 | contig 16334 bp, 18 predicted proteins | sample H2c2metaG_FD_143051 | JGI IMG/M metagenome (GOLD analysis project Ga0193727, IMG submission 143051) | Soil microbial communities from a riparian zone of the East river system, Colorado, United States - H2c2 | ecosystem: Environmental > Terrestrial > Soil > Riparian zone | place: USA: East River...
ACGGTCGACACGATGCCGCCGGCCACGATAGACGCGTTCCGCGATCATGGTGTCGTCGAGAGAACGGTCGACAAGAAAATCGCCGCGGCCGAAGGGCTCCTCAAGGAAATCGAAGCGGTCGGGATTTCGCTGAAGGAAGTCACCGACAAGCTTCTGAGCGATGGAATCGCCAGCTTCCAGAAATCGTTCGACGAGCTGATCGCGGGGCTCGAATCGAAGATTGGTTCACTCGCACCTGGCGGGAAGTGACCGGCATCTACACTCCCCGCACCAAGATCGTCTGCACGCTTGGCCCCTCGACTTCGACAGATGACGCGATTCGCGGGCTGATAGAGGCCGGCATGAACGTCGCCCGTGTGAACTTCTCGCACGGGACGCACGAGCAGCACACGAACACGATCGCGATGGTGCGGCGGCTGGCTGAGGAGGTGGGAAAACCCATTGCCATACTCGGCGATCTCCAGGGGCCGCGCATCAGGATCGGTGACCTCGCCAAGCCGATCACGCTCAAGGTCGGCGAAGACGTCGTGCTCGTGCACGAGGGCGAGGAAAAGAACGGCGAGATTCCGGTCACGTACGATCAGCTCGCCAACGACGTCCGGGTCGGCGACAGAATTCTCATCGACGACGGATTGATCGAGCTCGTTTCGCTCGACGTGGGCAAGGGACGCGTAAAGGCGCGCGTCCTGAACGGCGGCGAACTGAAGAGTCACAAAGGGATGAACCTCCCCGGCATCCAGGTCTCGGCACCCTCGATCACCGAGAAGGACGTCGCCGATATCCGTTTCGCCGTTCAGCAGGAAGTGGACTACCTCGCACTCAGCTTCGTGAGACGCGCCGAAGACATCGAGTCGCTCCGCAAGATGATTCCCAAGTGGCTGCTCGTGGTAGCGAAGATCGAGAAGGATGTCGCGCTGCAGAACATCGAGGCCATCGTCCGGGCCAGCGATGCGGTCATGGTCGCGCGGGGTGACCTTGGAGTAGAGCTCCCGTTCGAGGCTGTGCCCGGGGCGCAAAAACGAATCATTCGCCTGGCGAACCGGTACGGGCGCCCTGTCATCACCGCGACGCAGATGCTGGAGTCAATGATCGAGCACCCGCGCCCGACCCGCGCGGAGGCGAGCGACGTCGCCAACGCAATCATGGACGGAACGGACGCGGTGATGCTTTCCGCGGAGACGGCTGCCGGCGCTTATCCGCGCCTCGCCGTCGAAGCCATGACGCGCATCATCAAGGAAATAGAGACGCATCCGCCGGTCGCCCCCTTCGCCGGCGCTGAGCAGGGCGATGGAGTTGTGACCACCGAAGTCGCAATCGCCGCCGCGACGGTCGCGGCGGTCGGGATGTTGGGCGCGCCCCTCGTCGTCGTCTTCACCAAGAGCGGTTTTTCCGCGCGGGTAGTCGCGTCGAAGCGGCCTCCGGTTCCGATCCTCGCCCTCACCGACGAAGGCCGCACGTTCAGGCAACTTGCGCTCGTCTGGGGCGTAGTGCCGGAGCTCGTGCCGCACTGCGCCGACTACGACGCCATGATGCACCAGACGAAGGGCGTCGTCGTGCGGAGAGAGCTGGCGTCGAACGGAGACCGCATCATCGTCACCGCGGGCGTTCCCTTCGACATGCCCGGGACCACCAATCTGCTCAAGGTGGAGATCGTCTGAAGCTCACCTTCCTGGGAACGGGAACCAGCTTTGGCATTCCGCAGATCGGATGCGCGTGCGAGGTGTGCAGGTCGACGGATCCGCGGGACAAGCGTACGCGTGTCGGCGCATTGGTCCGGACAGACGGTGGCACGAACATTCTCATCGACACTCCGCCCGAGCTGCGGCTGCAGCTGATCGCGGCGGGCGTCAGCAGCGTCGATGCCATCTTGTTCACGCACGATCACGCCGATCACGTCCACGGCATTGACGATATCCGCGCTCTCTCGGACCGCGCCGATGTTCCGATCGAGATGTACGGGCCGCCCGACTCGATGGCGCGGCTCGCTCAGCGCTTCGCCTACATCTTCGACGACAGGATCCGCCCACTTCCAGGGACGAGCAAGCCAGAAGGCCGCTTGCACCCGGTTCCTCCCAACAAGACCTTTCAGATCGGAGACGTGGACGTCACGCCGATCTCCGTTCCGCACGGCCCTACCTCGGTCTACGGCTACCGCATCGGCAACCTCGGCTACATCACGGATGCGAAGGAGCTGCCGGAAGATGCGATACGCGCTTTTCGTGGAGTCGATGTCCTCGTGCTCAACGCGCTCTTCCGCACGCCGCACCCGACACACCTCAGCATTTCGGAAGCTGTCAGCGTCGCGCAGAAGATCGGCGCCCGGGAGACGTGGCTCACGCATCTCACTCATCGCACCGGTCACGCCGAGTTGGAGGCGGAGCTGCCGCGCGGTATCGCTCCTGCGTACGACGGCCTCACCGTTCAGGTCGACTGACATGATTCGCGCGACTTCCTGATCAACTGAGATGACGCTCAGACTCGACTACTCCAACATGATGATCTCGCCCGGGGGGATCGATCAGAAAACGTGGGCCGCCGCGGGGAAGCAGTTCGCGGACGCCAAGCGCGGGTTCGATTCCTTGCGGGCCGGCGGCACCGTTGGGTTCGTCGATCTGCCCGACGACAAAGGGCTGCTCGACCAGGTCACGAGGTTCGCCGCGGCCGCTCGCGGAAAGTACGACGATGTCGTAATCCTGGGCATCGGTGGGTCCGCGCTCGGCCCGATCGCGCTGCGCACCGCGCTGCGGCCGAGCGGCTGGAACATGCTCAGCGAGGAAGCTCGTGGCGGGTACCCGCGACTTCAGGTGCTCGACAACGTCGACCCGGAGACGATCGCGGCGCTTCTCGGGCGATTGCAGCTGGCGCGGACGCTGTTTGTCGTCACTTCCAAATCAGGCGGGACCGCCGAGACGATGGCACAGTTCGTCATCGTCCACGACCGTATCGTGTCGGCGAAGCTGGACGTCGCCAAGCTGATGGTGTTTGTCACCGATCCAAAGCAGGGCGCGCTGCGACCGCTGGCCGAGCAACTCAAGGTACCGGCGCTCGACATCCCGCCCAGCGTGGGCGGTCGCTTCAGCGTGCTGACCCCCGTAGGAACATTGCCGGCGGCGCTGGTTGGAATTGACGTGAAATCTCTTCTTGCCGGCGCCGGCGAAATGGGCAAACGCTGCGACAGCGCGGATCTCGCCGCGAATCCCGCTGGCGTCTACGCGATGCTTCAGTGGCTCTCTGACACGCAGCTGAAGAAGTCGATCGCCGTATTCATGCCGTACTCGGATCCGTTGCGTGATTTTGCCGCGTGGTTCGTCCAGCTGTGGGCCGAGAGTCTGGGGAAGAAGCGGCCCGACGGCACGTCTGTGGGGTCCACACCGCTCGCGGCGCTCGGCGCGACTGACCAGCACGCGCAGGTGCAGCTCTTCATGGAAGGGCCCGCCGACAAGACGGTGACGTTCGTCGCGGTGAAGGAGAGAGCGACGGATGTCAAAATCCCGGCAGCTTTCTCCGACGTGAATGAGCTCGGCTACCTGGCGGGGCATTCGCTTGGCGAGCTGATCGACATCGAGCAGCGCGCTACCGCCGGCGCGCTGGCTCGGCGCGGACGGCCGAACATGACGATCCATCTGGACCGTGTGGACGCGGCGCATGTCGGCCAGATGATGATGCTCCTCGAGATCGCGACGGCGTACGCGGGCCAGCTATACGGGATCGACGCGTTCAACCAGCCAGGCGTGGAGCTCGGAAAGCAGTTTGCGTATGCTCTGCTCGGCCGGCCCGGCGCTGATGCTGCGAAGAAGGAGTGGGAGTCGCTTCCAAAGAGTGACCCCCGCTTCACGGTCTAAGTGACTATAGATTTCCGTGGATCTTGCGACGCCCGTAAACCCAAACGAGTTTGTGACCTAAATGCTTGTAAATACTTTCGGTAAAGCAGTATCAGTCATGGACGGACTCGTGACCGTTCACGACGAATCGGCCATCGCATCGCCCGCGATGGACAAGCTCGTGTACACCGCGGTGTTCGGGGAGCCCGACGATCGCGAGGACGCGCGCTGGATGATCTGGGAAATTGGGCAGGCCGTTGGCGTTCAGCCGTCCTCGATTCACGACCTGTACCTTGCCCGCGGGAAAGGCAAATGCGGCGGCTTCACCGTGCCCGCGATGAATATTCGCGGAATGGCCTACGACACGGCGCGTTCGATCTTCCGCACCGCCGTCAGACTCAAGGTCGGAGCACTAATCCAGGAAATCGCGCGGTCGGAGATCGCGTACACGGATCAACGGCCGGCGGAGTACGTGGCAGTGATGCTTGCGGCGGCGCTGCGCGAAGGGTTTCGCGGACCAATCTTTATTCAGGGTGACCACTTCCAGGTCAACGCCAAAAAATTCGCCGTCGATCGCGTCACCGAAGTGAACGGTGTGAAACAGCTCGCGCGCGAAGCGATCGCGGCCGGCTTCTACAACATCGATGTCGATACTTCGACATTGGTTGATCTCTCCAAGCCTACGCTCAAGGAGCAGCAGCGCACGAATTACGAGCAGGGAGTGGAGCTGGCGCTGACGGTGAGAGAGCTGCAGCCGGAGGGCGTGAATATCTCGATCGGCGGCGAGATCGGCGAAGTCGGTACCGAGAACTCGACGGTGGAAGAGCTCGTGACCTACATGGACGGCTTCAACGAGACGCTCGCCAGGCGAGCTCCGGGCACCGAGGGACTCTCCAAGATCAGCGTACAGTCGGGCACCACCCACGGCGGTGTGGTTCTCGCTGACGGAAGCATCGCGGACGTGAAGATCGACTTTGACACCCTGGCAAGGCTTTCCAAGGTCGCGCGCGAGAAGTATGGACTGTCCGGAGCGGTTCAACACGGAGCGTCGACGCTCCCCGACACAGCTTTTCATAACTTTCCGCGCACCGAGACGGCCGAAATTCACCTCGCGACGAACTTCCAGACGATGTTGTTCGACAACATCTCGGACGCGCTGCGCAAAGAGATCTACGAGTGGCTCCGCGAGAACGCGAAGGATGAGCGCAAGGCAGGCGACACCGATGAACAGTTCTTCTACAAGACCCGGAAAAAAGCGATCGGACCGTTCAAGAAGAGGTTCTGGGATCTGCCGGCCGACGTGAAGAGCCGTCTCGCCAAGGCGTACGACGAGAAATTCAGCTTTCTGTTCACGCAGCTGGCGGTGGTCAACACCCGCGAGGTCGTCGATCGATTCGTCAAGCCGGTCGAGCAGCACAAGCCGCAGCCGCACCCCGATCTGGCGGTGGTCGAAGCAGCGCCCGATGATGCGGACCTGAGTGACTGACGCGCGCCAGACGAAGGAACCGCCTGAGGCAGTTCGTGAGATAATCCGGCGGGCGGGGCACGAGCTCCGAAACGCTTTGAGCGGTGTGGCGGTAAATGTCGAGGTCGTGCGCAGCAGGCTCGGCAAGCAGGATTCACCTGAAGATCTGTCCCTGTTCGCCAACCGTGCATCGGCTCAGGTGGAGGAGGCGAGCGCGTTGACCGATGGACTGCTCGCACTGGTCAATTCGGTGCTGGCGGCACAGGCGGCCGGAACGCTGAAGAAGCCCGCCGGACATGGCGCCGGAAGTCGAATCGAGCTAATGATTTATGGTGATGCCGCGGCCGTCATTGTGTCCGACATCGAACGTCTCGCGAGCCGTGTCGGCGTAGGGGTCGAGCAACACGGCCCGAGCGTTATATTAACCATCTTACCAGAAGGAAAAAGCCATTCCAAAGCCTGAAATAAAGCGCGCCAAGGTACTCATCGCGGACGACGACCGTTCTATAACAGAAGGGTTGAGCGCCATTTTACGCGATGAGGGATACGAAGTCGCGGTCGCCGTCGATGGCCAGAAGGCCCTCGATCAGCTTGGGGCCGAGGCTTTTGGCGTGGTGCTCGCCGATCTCAAGATGCCGAAGGTGGATGGGCTGGCGCTCCTCAAGGAGCTCCAGCTCCGCGCCATCCCAACGGAGTGCATCATCGTGACGGGCCAGGCAACGGTTGATTCGGCGGTGCAGGCGATGCGCGAAGGCGCGTACGACTACGTCGAGAAGCCGCTGACGGCCGACAAGCTCAATCGCCTCAAAGCGCTCATTCCGAAAGCGCTCGAGAAGTTCAACGTGCAGCAGAAGAACCGCGAGCTGTCTTCCAAGCTCGAGGGGCTAACGCACTTCGGCGAGCTGACCGGGCAGTCGGAAGAGATGCGGGCGGTCTACCAGATCATCGAAGCCGTAGCGCCCTCGACCGCGAGCGTGTTGATCTTCGGCGAGTCAGGTACCGGCAAGGAGCTCGTCGCCCGCGCGATCCACGCCAAGAGCGAGAGATCGAAGGGTCCGTTCTTCGCCCTCAACTGCGCGGCGCTTCCCAAGGATATCCTCGAGAACGAGTTGTTCGGCCACGAGAAGGGCGCCTTCACGGGTTCGACCAACGAGAAGCCTGGCGCGTTCGAGATGGCCGACGCTGGAACGATCTTCCTCGACGAAGTCGCGGAGATGCCACCCGACATTCAGGTGAAGCTCCTGCGCGCGATCGAGTCGCGAACAATCAGGCGACTTGGCGGCAAGAAAGAAATCGAAGTCGACATTCGCATTCTGGCGGCTACCAATCGCGATCTCCAGAAGGCCCTTGCGGATGGCGATCTCCGAGAGGATCTGTATTATCGTCTCGCCGTCGTCGAGCTGTTCCTCCCGCCGCTCCGCGAGCGGATTGGTGACATCAAGCTGCTGGCCAACGAGTTTCTCGTGCGCTTCGCCGACCAGAACGGGAAGCCGATGACGGGCTTCGACGACGCGGCGTGGGAATGGATTCTCTCCCACAACTGGCAGGGAAACGTTCGCGAGCTGAAGAATGCGGTCGAGCGGGCCGTCATCATGACCCGCGGCGACAAGATCAAAGCGGCCGACATAATGCCGCGACACCTCCGCCGTGGCCAGGAAGTAAATGCGCCCTTAACCGTTCCGGCCGGCGCGACTCTGGCAGACGCACGCCGCCAATTGGTGCTTCGCGCTTTTGCCTCGACCAACGGAGATTACGCGCGCACCGCGACCATGGTGGGGATGACGGCCGCCGACGTTCGCGCGGAGATTGCATCACTACTGAACGGAACGGACAGCGATTCGCCGCCGGCGCAAAGCACCTCTAACGGCGCGTCACGCGCTGCCAGGGATTCTGACTCATCCGGTCCGGCCGCAAAGGGTCCCAAGGCACCGGCAAGAGCGTCCGCTAGCTCTGTCAAAGGCAAGCCCAAGAAGCGCTAACGAAACTGGAGGAAGGGAATGGACGAGGATGATTTCTACGATGAGGACGAGCCGTACTACGGCGGGCCATACGTCATTGTCGAAAAACGCGATGTTGGAATCGGTCCCTTTCTCATTGGGCTCGCCCTTGGCGCGGGAGTGGCGATTCTGCTCGCTCCGCAAAGCGGAGAGGAAACTCGCCGCATCATCGCGCGGCGGGCCCGGCGGGCGCAGGATGCGGCCCAGGGTTTCGTCGAGGACGTCAGCGGCACGGTAGCTGACAAATTCGACGAAGTCCGCGCGTCGGTCGGCGAGCGTATCGAGGCGACCCTCGACGCAGTCGACGACAAGAAGCGACGTGTGACGAACGCGTTCCACGCAGGGCGGGCCGCGGCGCGTGAAGCGCGCGGCGAGCTGGAACAGCGCATCGCCGAGAGCAAAGCGGCGTACAAAGACAGCTAGTGCCTGAGCGCGGGCTCCCGGCCCGGCTCGGTTGGCTGCTTCGCGACTATGCGAAGCGAGTTTGGGACAACAGCGGCGAAGACAACGTGTTCTTTCTGGCGGGCGGAATTGCGTTCAATATCCTGCTCGCCGCCGTCCCGTTTTTCCTGCTTCTTGCGACGGCGCTGGTGTATCTGCTCAACCAGTCGACCGATACGACGTCAACGGAAGTGCTGACGATCGTCGACAAGTTTCTTCCCCCTCATCCGCCGGGCGACTCGGGGCCGGCGGCCGGCATCCTCAACGAAGTCATCAAGCGGAGCGGCTCGCTGGGGGTGTACAGCGCCATCGGCTTCGTGTGGTTTTCGACCCGCCTGTTCGGGTCCCTGCGCACGGTGCTCGCCGCAATCTTCGATATCGACACCGACCGCGGCATCATCGCCGGCAAGATCTTCGACATTGAGATGACGCTCGTTTCGAGCCTTCTGCTCGTCGCCTACACGGTTCTGAGCGCCTACCTCGCAATTGCCACGACGCGCGGGTTCGTGGTTCTGGCCGACCTGGGCATCCGGAAGGAGCTAATGGGTCAGGTCGAGTACAACCTCGGCCAGCTGCTCGCGTTCTCGTTCATCGCGACGATGTTCTTCTCACTGTACAAGTTCCTGCCGCACCGCAAGATCCGGTGGAAGACAGCCCTCATCGCCGCGTTGTTCACGAGCGTCATGCTGGAGGTGGCAAAAAGGGCTTTTTCGGCCTATGTGCGCTCTTTTAACCCCGGGTCCTTCTATAGCGGCACGGTCGCTGCATTGGTACTGACCGTGGTCTGGGTCTATTACGCCTCCTTTATCTTCATTATTGGCGGCGAGGTAGCACAGGTCTACGAGCTTCGTCGCGTGCGGAAGAAGCAGCGCGAGGCATTTGAGGATTGAGCTTATTGGCGAGGCTGCCGGGTCTTCCGGCGAACATACTCTTTGGTGGGGGAGGGCGACTCGTGCGCAAGTTAGCAGTAGTGGCGGCCGTCATGGCCGTTGTATCGATCTCGGCTTGCAAGAAGACGGGAGAGGGCGAATACCAGGTTGAGAAGCCTGTCGTCGGAACGCAGACGGACACGATTCACACGCCGACGGTCGACGTCGGTACGCAGACCACGACGGTAGCGGTGCCGAAGGTCGTGATGGATTCCACGAAGATCAAGACGCCTACGGTAAAGGTTAAGAAGTAACTCACCTACCGGGCGAGAGCGCCGCCGGTGAGTATGAAAAAGGCCCCGTCAGAAATGGCGGGGCCTTTTTTCTTACTGCAACTACAACTGAAGACTACCTGCCGGGGGCTCTGGGCGGGCCGGCTGTCGGCTTCGAGCGCAAATGGGGAACGGATCTCTTCGCGGTCGGCTCCGTCCCTCGGCGATGTTGGCTGGAATCGACATCGCTGCCCGGCGCATTTGATTTTTAAGCGACGAATACCTGGCGCCGCGAATTTTCGTACAGACGCGATCGACTGCCAGGGATAGAGCATGAGCCCGGTGCCACACCTGGAGCTTTTTGAAATCTGACATCCCGCAGGATGAACCAGAGATACGTGCAGTGCCGCATCGAATTCGCGCGGGTGAAACCTCTCGAGATCTGTCCTCCGCAGGATCCCAAAGAGATCCGTTCAATGCTTCCTTTGAACTCGCGATGGTTGAAGCTCGAAGCCAACAGCCGGCCCGCCGACAGCCCCTGGCAGGTATTCTTCAGTCAAAAGATCCTAGGTTTGCTAGAAGCCAGTTCCGCTCCCGAGTCTCTAGCTGCGGCGCTATATTACGGGTGCCCCAGGTCCCGGAGGGCGTCAGCCCGTTAACTCCGTCAGGACCCCGAAGGTAGCAGCGGCATGCGGTGTCTAACGTTGCTCCGTAAGACCTGGGGTACTCCCGCCTCGCAATGTCTCTCGCACTCGCCCGCAAATACCGCCCAAAGCGTTTCGCTGACGTAGCCGTCCAGTCGCACGTGTCCAACACGCTGCGTGGGGCAATTGCCCGGGGACGCGTTGCGCACGGCTACCTCCTTTGCGGACCCCGCGGAGTAGGCAAGACGACGCTCGCTCGCGTCCTGGCGATGGCGCTCAACTGCGAGAACAAGCAGGGCGACGGTGAGCCATGTGGAGAGTGCATCTCCTGCCAGCGGATCTGGAGCGGATCGTCCAGCCTCGACGTCGTGGAGATCGATGCCGCCTCGAATCGCGGCGTGGACGACGCGCGCGACCTGCGCGAGAGAGCCATGTACGCCCCCTCGGGAGACGATCGCTACAAGGTCTATATCGTCGATGAAGCGCACATGCTGACACGTGAGGCGTGGAACGCGCTCCTCAAGATTCTCGAGGAGCCGCCGCCGCGCGTCATCTTCGTCTTTGCGACGACGGAGCCCCAGAAAATCGCGCAAACTGCCGCTCCGGTTCTGAGCCGCCTCCAGCGCTTCGATCTCAAGCGCATCGGACTCGCCGACATCGCGCGGCGGCTCTCGACCGTGCTGGACAGTGAAGGGGTCAAGGTGTCGGACGACGCGCTGTCGATGATCGCGCGCGCTGCCGACGGCTCCATGCGGGACGCGTTGAGCCTCACCGACCAGGTGATATCGATCGGCGAGGGAGCCGTGACCGCCGAGCGGGTCCGTGAAGCCCTTGGCCTCGTGCCGGAGGACGAGTTCCTCGCGATCGTCGACATCATCGCCGGCCATCGGGCAGGAGAGGTCTTCGGCGCCGTGAACAAGCTGGCCGACGCGGGTGTCGATTTCGGGGTGTTTCTCTCGGGCTTCGGCGACATGCTGCGGGCGCAGCTTACAATCGTCCTGAACGGAAAAGCAGACGGGGTCTCCTCGAGCGCTGCTGCGGCCCTGCGGGAGCGACGTGAACTCTTCACCGCCGGCGATCTGCTGCGGATGCTCAGCGCCATCAACGCGCTGGAGCCGACCTTCAAAAAGAGCTCTCAGCAGCAGCTCCTGATCGAGATGCTTCTGGTTCGGATGGCCCTCCTGGATCGCACCGTCGCCCTCGAGGATCTGCTCAAGGGTCTGGGCGGAGAATCGTCGCCCTCAGCCCGCGGATCCGCAGTTAGTCCGCAGTCCGCAGTCAGTCCGCAGTCCGCAGTCAGTCCGCAGTACGAAGTCCGCGGCGCCGCGAGAGCGGACGCGTCGAGTGGCGCGGTGCGTACGCAACCGCCCCAGGCGTCGATCGCCCGAACCGCGCAGCGGCCCGCGACCAAGCCCGGGTATCCGCCTCAGCTCGACGCGCCAAATGCGCTTCCGCCAGCTCCGGCTGCGAAACCGGCCCCTCCGTCGGCGAATGAGGGTCAGCTTCGCGAAATGAAGCGCGCGATGGAGACGACGGCACAGGATTCGAACCGCAGCCGTATGACCCCGGAGGCCCTGAAGGAGGAGCGCATCGGCATGCTCCGCCAGAAGGATCCGGCGCTTGGCGCGGCCATCGACGAGCTCGATCTCGAGCTACTCGATTAACTCCCCATCCACCACACGACGGCATGGCAGATTTCTCGAAGATCATGGAGCAGGCGGCGCAGATGCAGGCGCGCATGCAGCAGATGCAGTCCGAGCTGGAGAAGCAGACCGTCACAGCGGCCGCGGGCGGCGGCATGGTGACTGTCGAGGCCGATGGGAAGGGAACCATCACTCGCGTCAAGATCGATCCGAGCGTCGCCGACCCGAAGGACCTCGAGATGCTCGAGGACCTGGTTCTTGTCGCGGTCAATGAGGCCCAGAAAAAGGCCGCCGAGCTGGCCAAGGGAGAAATGAGCAAGCTCACCGGCGGCCTCAATCTCCCCTTCAAGCTGCCGTTCTAGCGTGGGAGCGATCGACGATCTAGCCGCCGAACTGTCGAAGCTGCCCGGTATCGGGCGGAAGACGGCGATGCGCCTGACATACCACCTTCTGAAGCAGACTCCGGAACAGTCGAAGCGCCTCGCCGCGGCGCTGACGACCCTGGCGGAGAAAGTCCGGCCATGCCCCCAATGCTTCAACCTGACAGAGGAGGATTTGTGCTCCATCTGCCGTGACGCGCGCAGGGATACGGGAGTCATCTGCGCAGTAGAAGAAGCGTCCGATATCGGCGCCATCGAACGGTCTGGCGAATTCCGGGGTGTGTATCACGTCCTGGGGGGTCGCCTGTCCCCGTTGGATGGGATTGGACCCGAAGACCTCACCATACCGCAGTTGGAGACCAGAGTGTCGGCTGGAGTTGTCCGCGAAGTGATAATTGCCACCAACCCTAGCATCGAGGGCGAGACCACCGCGCTGTACGTACAGCGCAAGCTGGCGCGTTATCCCCTCACCGTTTCCAGGATTGCCCGCGGACTGCCCGTTGGGGGTGATCTCGAGTACGCGGATGGCGTAACCATTGCCCAAGCGTTGACCGCAAGGAGGGCAATGTCATGAGCAAGCAGCGCGCGAGCTTCGTGGCGGTGGGGTTTCTGGGCGGAATAGCCGCTGGGACCCTGATGTGGAGCCGTCTACAGCGCCAGTACCGCCGCAATCTGTTTTCCCCCCACACGCTCCGGCGCGTTGCCGCGCTTGGCTACCTTCGCGCGCGGCCATCGGTCAGCACCGCGCAGCTGCTTCGCGAATACATCGCGTGGGAGCCGCGTCCCATGCTCCGCGACCGGGGCGTCAAGATGCTCAGAAGGCTCGAGGCGACGCTGTGACCGGGGCACGATGACCGCCAGCTCGGCCAACTGGTCGTTCACTCAGGACGACTTCACTTCGATAACCGAATCCCTGAAGCGCTTTCTGGGCGAGACCAAATCGCTCTGTGCGCTCCTCGTCGACCGCTCGGGACAGCTCGTGACCACCGTCGGGGACGCGACCGGGCTGGACACGACGGCCTTTGCGACACTCACGGCCGCCGACTACAGCGCCAACGACCAGCTGGCGAAGCTGGTTGGCGAAGACGACTTCTCGAGTCTATTTCATCAGGGCGAAAAAGAATCCATCTACGTCGCGGACATCGCGCGGCGTCTGCTGCTCGTAATAATCTTCGATTCGCGCACGACTGTCGGGCTCGTCCGTCTGAGGATGAAGGATGAGATCGAGGAGTTGACGTTGTTGGTCGATCGTGTATTCTCACGCGGTCGCAACGGCGCCGCGCCGGCTGAGCATCTGCTCAAGGGCGCGGATGACGAGATCGACAAACTCTTCAACTGGTGAGGAAGAGCTAGACGTGTCGATGATCAACTACGCCTCGCGCGAGATCAATTGTAAGATCGTTTACTATGGTCCCGGGCTCGGCGGCAAGACGACAAATCTCGAGCACGTCTACGGTAAGGTTAAGCCTGAGACGAGGGGCAAACTCATATCTCTGGCAACGGAGACCGAGCGCACCCTCTTCTTCGATTTCCTTCCCGTCGATCTGGGAACCATCCGAGGCTTCAAGACCCGGTTCCACCTGTACACGGTGCCCGGCCAGGTCTACTACAACGCCAGCCGCAAGCTCATTCTCAAGAATGTCGATGGGATCGTCTTCGTCGGCGATTCCCAGGCCGAGCGCATGGAAGCGAACCTCGAGTCGATGCAGAATCTCTACGACAACATGTCGGAGTACGGATACGACCTGACCCAAATGCCGTTCGTGATCCAGTACAACAAGCGCGATCTGGCCAATGCCGCTCCGATCGAAGATCTCCAGGCTGCGCTCAATCCTGGCTGGGAGGTCGAGGACGCCAGCAAGCATCGCGTGCAGCCGGATCCGTACCACGCTGGGCAGAACCTGGTGGAGCAGCTCTCCGGCGGCGAATGGGTCGAGAGGGCACCGTTTTTCGAAGCGATTGCGGTGAACGGCGACGGCGTATTCGACACGCTGAAGGCCGTGAGCAAGTTGGTGCTCAAGGCGCTCGCCTAGCGAGTCGATGAGGCTGCAGGTGAATCTTCCGAATATGATCACGGCTGGCCGCATACTCGCCACGCCATTCATCGCGGCACTGCCGTTCATCGCCGCTCCGGGAGCACGATTCATCGGGTTCGCGCTGTACATCGTTGCCGCGGTGACGGACTACTATGACGGCAAGCTCGCACGCACCCGGAATCTCATCACCGATCTCGGCCGCCTGCTCGATCCGCTCGCCGACAAGCTGCTTCTCTTCGCGACGCTGATTCCGATGTTCGTCCTGATGGCGCCTCCCAGCGACGCGCTCGTTCCCACGCGGGCCGAGAGCATCGATGCTGCCAAGCTGCAGTTTGTCACTCCCTTCGGTCCGGTCGGCCTCCCGTGGTGGATCGTCGCCATCGTGATCGGACGCGAAATCTTCATGACCGTCTTTCGCCAGGCTGCCGCGCGCCGCGGCGTGGTCATCTCGGCCATCGGCCCGGCCAAGTGGAAGACCGGATTCCAATCCGTCTGGGTCGGCTCGGCCTACTTCTGGTTCTTTGCGGCCACGCTCGCGAGAGTTCAAGGGTGGAACAGTGCCGCCTGGTCGGCATTTGCCAATTTCAACGGCATTGTGGGAACAGTCACGATGATCGTTTCGGTATTCCTGACGCTTTACTCTCTCGCCATCTACCTCCGGCGCTACGCCGGGGTGTTCGCGCCTTGAGCTCGCTCCAGATCGAGCTGATCACCATTGGTGACGAACTCCTCCTGGGCTTTACGATAGATACGAACGCCGCCTACATCTCGCGTACCCTCGCGGCGGAAGGCGTCGAGATTGTTCGACGCACCACCGTCGGCGACGATGCCACCAGCATCGGGCGCGCCGTGCGTGAAGCGCTCGACAGGACCGGCGCCGTGATAACGACCGGCGGACTTGGGCCGACGAGCGACGATCTCACCAAGCCGTCGATCGCGACAATCTTCGGACGCAAAATGAAGCTGGACGAGGAAATCGCGACCGCGCTCGAGCAGCGGTGGAGAGCGCGGTTTCCCAACAGCAATTTCCCGGCGACCAATCGCACGCAGGCGGAGATTCCCGAGGGCGCGCGGATTCTAGCCAATCGTCACGGCTCGGCGCCGGGCATCTGGCTCGAAGACGAGAAAGGGCGATGGGTGGCGATGATTCCCGGCGTTCCACGCGAGATGCGCGGAATGTTGGCCGAGGAGGTTCTCCCGGCCATCAAGGTGCGCACGAAGGGCTCGGAAAGCGTCGTTCTCTCCGGTACTCTGCGCACCACCGGGATCGCGGAGTCGGCCATCGCGGAGATGTTGGGCCCCCACTTCCTCGGCGAGCCCGGCACCGAGCTGGGATCGCTTCCCCTTGCCTACCTGCCGGGAGTCGCCGGTGTCGATCTTCGCGTCACCGCGAAGGGCCTGCCGCCTGAGAAGGCCGAAAAACTCGTCAGGGAAGCAATTCTGAAACTGCGGGGCAGGGTTGCGGCGTACGCCTATGGAGAGGACGACGCTGATCTCGCGGCCATCGTCCTGGACAAATGCCGTTCTCTCGGGCTCAAGCTGGCGGTGGCCGAGAGCTGCACGGGCGGAATGTTGGGCGAGAGAATCACGAGCATTCCCGGCTCCAGCGATGTCTTTCTGGGCGGCGTGGTCGCATACCACAATGATGTAAAGCGGAACGAGCTCGGCGTGCGCGCCGAGGACATTGAGCGGTATGGAGCCGTCAGCGAGCAGGTGGCCCTGCAGATGGCGTCCGGAATCCGGGAGAAAATGGGCGCCGATGTCGGGGTTTCGGTGACGGGGATTGCCGGGCCGGGCGGGGCCACGCCCGACAAGCCGGTGGGTTTGATCTGGATTAGTGTACATGGATCCGAGGCGAAGGCACGGCGCTTCCATGTTGGTGGCGATCGCACGGAAATCAGACAGCGCGCAGCCCAGGCTGCGCTGGAGATGGTGCGGCGCGCTGTCTCAAACGGTTAACTTTAGGCACATGAAACACTCGAGAAAGAAAGGCGAGGGCACGCCGCTTCCGGATCAGGATGCAATGGGTTCGGCCGACGACTACGCCCCCGGAGGCTCCGCGAGCCAGGGTGATGGCCAGGGCGGCGAACCACCGTTCGGTGGCCCGTCCGACACGCGCGCCGCGACGGGCGCCGCAGAGGCTGGCGCGGCGGAGGCTGGCGCTATGGAGGCTGGCCGGGGCGAATCGGACACGGATACTGAGCGCGAAAGGTATCTGCGGCTCGCGGCCGAGTACGACAACTATCGCAAGCGCTCCGCGAAGGAGCGTCAGGACGCCGGCGCCCGCGCGCAGGCCGATCTCGTTCGACAGCTGGTCGAAGCGCTCGATGACGTAGCGCGGTTCGCTCACATCGATCCCGCCACGACCGACGCCACTACGGTCGTGCAGGGCGTGGATATGGTCGAGAAGAAGCTACTTAAGGCCCTCGGTAATGCTGGGCTCGAGGTGATCAATCCCGTCGGCGAGACGTTCGATCCCGCGCTCCACGAAGCGGTCGCGACAGAGCCCACATCGGCGCAGGAGGACGACCACGTCGTGTCGCGCGTGTATCAGCCCGGATACCTCTTCAAGTCCCAGCTTCTCCGGCCCGCGCGCGTGGTGGTCAAGCAGTGGAACGGCTGACCCCGTTTCCGCACTGACCTCACATGGCACAGACGAAGAAGGACTTCTACTCCGTACTCGGCGTAGGCTCGGGCGCCTCCCAGGACGAGATCAAGAAGGCGTATCGCAAGCTCGCCAAGAAGAATCACCCCGACGCGAACGCT
>Ga0193727_1000417_pt1 | contig 16310 bp, 11 predicted proteins | sample H2c2metaG_FD_143051 | JGI IMG/M metagenome (GOLD analysis project Ga0193727, IMG submission 143051) | Soil microbial communities from a riparian zone of the East river system, Colorado, United States - H2c2 | ecosystem: Environmental > Terrestrial > Soil > Riparian zone | place: USA: East River...
TTCATCTCCCAGACCTTGGGCCAGCTCGGCCACGCTTGTCTTTCCGTCGCATCGGTTCCAAACGAGGGCGGCAGTCTTGTTAAGACAGTGGGCCTTGTGTCGGTCCGAATCGTACACCAGCACTTCCTCTGACAGTGGGTGAACTATCAAGCCCTCTTTGCGCGCTTCAGGTGCCGAATGTGCTCTCTTCATATGTCTCCAGTGTCTTGGTTAGATCGTTCGACTGGGCACTAAGACTGATCCTCAGCTAACCGCTCCGATTCATTGGCGCCGGTCAGGACTTCATTTGAGCCTCGTGCTTGGATCGCCAAACAAAGTGTAAGTACGGCGAACGTCAATATCACTCACCGACGCTTTTGCCCTGGTAACCATCTCGCCCACGGTCATTGATTCGCTGCCGAAGATAAGTTGGAACATCTGTCTTGCCATTACAGCTTGAGGCCCCGGCTCGATGAAGCCACTCGACGCCAACACTGCCACAGCTCCTCCTCGCTCTGCCTTCATCAAGCTCTCCGCCAGGCTGTCAGAAACTGGATCCTGGAAATAACCGTTCAAGCAGGTGACCGCCATGAAGAATGGCAGTGGCTGGCCGTTGGTCAAGTTCCTGGCATCGGAAGGTGTGAGAATGCCTCCTCTCCACATCTCGACCGATCCATGCCCCACGTAGTTGACTATCCTCTCTCCACGATTGAGATTGTCTATCAAACTGCTCCTCAAAGCATCGGTATCCATCTGGCTTCGACGGAGTTCATCTATCCTCAGGTCCGAGGGAACAAAGCTTTTCAACTCTGCGCTCGTTCCTTCGAAATCGAATCCGCTATCGTCATCGCTAACGAACAGCACGCCTCCCGACTTGGACGTCTGATCGAAGCCGACGATCTTGCCTATCATCGTGTTCGCTTCCTGAGCGGTGCGAACAGGCAGTCTACCTATGGCAATCTCCGGCAATCCGTTATCGGCGAAATCTGCAAACCAGCCGTCGGAGGCGGTCTGATTGTAGTGAGTGGCGATCATCTTCGTGGGCACGAAATCAAACTCTCCCTTGCCCAGGAAGTTGCGAGGATCGTTCGTGGCATCGCCCACAAGCAGCGCAAAGCGAGGAGCTTTCTGCCAGTTGGCCTTTGCGTAGGACAGAAAGTCCTTGAGCGCTTGCGGAGACTTGTGACCGAAACTGAACTCATCGTAAATATCTTCCACATTCGCCACTGCCACCGACAGGCCCTGGCTCTTGCGAAGCTCTGCCAGCGGCTTGACGCTGTCCAGGAAGTCGCGATGGCTGATGATCACCAGGTCCGCCGAATTGTCCGGCTGCCGCCAGCTAGAAGATTCATTGGCGGTGATTGCCGAAGGCCGCCTGGCCTGAGCGTCCGCGAAGGCGAGCAGAGTTCTTTCACCATGCTTGGGCACGCCTATCGTGATGGCGTAAGCTGATCCTTGCTGCTGAATTTTTCCGGTTACTTCTCTTGCTTCATTTGGATCAGTTATGTCTACCACACGGATAGAAGAACTTGTGAATCCGTCAACCGTGACTTTCTGTTTGGGCGATGCCGTGAAGCGCAAGGCGTCGCCGTCGGCGGTGTAGGCGTGCTGATAAGTTATCCGAATCGCGTCTACCACGCTGAAATCCAGGTCGCCTGCTTCAGCTCGCAACGTTATCTTGTTGTCGCCCTGCCTCAGCCAAGCGGGAGGCACGGAGAAAGTGGTCCTACCCTGAGCTTGCCCGTCGAAGACGACCTCTCCCAGAATGTCGTCATTTAGCAGCACGTTCACCCTGTGCTGTTGAAGGGTCACTCCTTGAAGTGCCACATCTATCTTGGCTTGCTGAGCGCCGGACAGATTTGCGTGAGGTAGGTTCAGTACTTGATCAATTGGGTCTTTGCCGATGATCGCTCCAAAGTAGCTTTCAGTCTTGAGCGATGGGATGAAGATCGTCCGATCTCTTCTTTCGACCGTGTAAGGAAAGCTTGCGTTTGCATCGCGCTTGCCTTTGACCTTGCCTTGACTGATGCGCTGACCCGCCTGCGAGCCTGAGACGAGCCAGTAGGTGCGGCTGTCAGTGGAAAAAGTGTCCAATCCCAATCCGAAAAACTCCACAGCATCGCCAGCGTCGAGCCGACCATCCTCCTGGCCTCGAACAAGAATAGCTTGCTGCTGACCGTCAACGAACAGTTGGAGGTTACGCGGGTCGGTTGCAGCATCAAGCCCGGCGGCAACCAGGTCCTGTTGAGATACGCGATACCAGCCTTCCTGTTTGACCGCTAGCTTGAGAGCCGGCCGAGATGCTACATCGGATTGAACGCTCATCTGAGCGGGCGTGATCGCCGCAAGTGTTGCCCTTCGCTCTACCTGGTTTGATGAAGAAGTGACATTGGGTGAGAGACCGCTCAACAGCATTGAACCATCGCTGGCTGGCGGGGCGGAATTTGCTGATTGTCCAGCCAGGGCAGGCCCGTGCCATTTGCTCTGACCGGCGAGGTCTAATTCTTCCAGCCAGTATAGCGCGTTGCCTTTACGTGGCGGAGCATTGTCCCACCAGTAATATGATCGGCCGGCTGCCAGAGTGGTGCCAACACCGGTGAGCAAGGCGGAGCCTGCGACTATCTGGCGGTTGAGCCGCGTTCGCTTCCCATTTTCTTCTCGATAGACGTTGTAGCCAAGGTTGTCGGCCTCGAAGCCGCTCTGCCATTCGATCAAGGCTCGACCATTATGATCAGTCGTGGTGAAAGAGGCGAGTTCAATCTCGGTTGGATTATTCGAAACATGTGTCGGGCACAATGTGGAATCCGTGTAATCGAAGGTTACCTGGTAGTTCCCCGTGCACACTTGGCCCGCGTTACGGGCTATCACTGTTACCTGTACTTGCTGATTATTGGCCACGTTGAACGAGTATAAAACGGTGGTGCCAGCCGTTACGGAAGCCCCTATGTCAGCAATGTAGTTCGTACAGGCATTGCCCAACCCTGGGACGAAGGTGGGCGAATATGCCGCGCTGAAGAGGCTGATGCCGCAGGTCAAGGTGTTGTTAAGTGTCACTTGAAGGCATCGCGTCGCGCCTGTGGTGTTCTTAAATGAATAGAGGTCATACCGAAAAACAAGTAGAGTCGGGTCGAGCGTACCGCACGACAGAGCGCCGCCGCAGGTACTGCCAGTGCCGTCTACCTGAGGGCGCTGGGCCGCGTCAGGGTCGCCGGCGGTAACCGAGCCTGTGCATGTTTGTGCTCCTGACACGCAGGCGGCGCACGTGCCCGTTTGCCCGAGCGCTTGCGAGGAAAGAAGTTGGAACGAGGCCAGCAATCCGACAGAGATTAAAGCGAGCACCAGTCTCAATCTTGTCGATACGTGCTTACCGACCCGTGACAACCTGACGTGCGGTAGCTGAGCACGAAAGACCGTTGTAAGAGATGAGATCTGAGACGTGGTCGGATTCGTTTTTTCGTTGCAGGACGACATTACCAATCCCTCCTTCAATGTGCTTCCGGACAGCACTTCAACGACGAGTTAACGCCAGGCGGACGATTCTGGTTTTGTCATTGGTTGATGACAAGAATGGCTGCGGCGCTCTTCGAGTTCTATATCACACTGCGCCTGTGGAGGCATCAAGACTTTCATACAACTCCCGCCAGGTCATACGCTATGGAGATCAAAGCCCACCGGGGCAAGGCTAGTGTGGTGGCACCGCTCTTTTTACGCCGCTATCCTATGACGACCCGGATATCAAGTCAAGTGGAACAGCAACAGCGCCTTCAACTGTTTGGCGTAGGGAAACCATCAGCGCCACGGCGGGGCTAAGCCATGATAGATCGGGACCAACTGGGGTTAACGCTCGCCCGACTCGCTCAGATAAGGCTCAGTTGTTGGGGGATCTTCATATCATGCGAGGTAGGGAGTTTCAATTGTGAATGCGATTTGGGTGTATCGTGTTTGTGGGATCAAAATAGATTCTACTATCACTCCTGCTCTCGTAGCGCTTTCGGCAAGGCCGCCAGGAATCTTGCAGCTTGCGAAACGTAATTGGAGAGTTGAAACGGAAATCTGGGCAGCTCGTTGAACGGCGCGCGAAAGTAAACTGTAGCTCTAATCGGATTCGGCCAGCGCATTCCCATCGCTCTCATCACGCCGGAGCGTTTCCGCAGGTGGGTCATCATCAACTCAGTTGTCTCGTTGGCTTGAGGATAGGGCTTCTCCCATTGCTTCAAGACTGCCGGAAGCAGCCATCGAGGCAAGCGCGAGGCTCTTGGTGTCACAGGTGTATCCTCAGTCCGCGCTCCAAGCAGTTTATGAGCGAGTCCGATCGTGCAAGCGACCCAGTCAGTTATTAGTTTGTCTGTGCCCAGGCAACGGTCCCAATCGAAATCGTCGGAACGCGACTCGAGCGCCGCCGCAACATCGCAAAGACTCAACGGCCTCCACGCACCGTGCTTCAGAAAGTGTATGCACAGAATGCGGAGGTGATCTTCGGAACACGGCACACGTACCTCGATCTTGCCGACTCTCATCATCCGTGAGCGTGTGAGCAACTCGTCGAAGCTTAAGCCGTAAAGCCGATCCAGATCGTCGTGGGGATCCACGTTGAAGGCTCTGCCCTCGGGACTTTCGAGCACGGCGAGTGCTGTCGCATACTGCTCGGTCTTGAAGCACAGGTCAACGTCGCCGTAAGGACGCAGGGCTAGCTCGGGATAAAGATCAGCAATCGCGCGACCCTTCAACAATACAGGCTCGATCTCGGCCGCGTGCAACAGTGTGATGATTTGTTCGATCTCGAGCTCGTGCAACCCTGCGTACAGGCTCTGGAGGCGATAGGCTTGTTTGAGCTCGAAGGCTGCGGGACTCGCTTGCAAAGCGGTCTGGTTGACTCGACGCCAGACCAAGCCTGAGGAGCCGCTACCCAGGAGTTGCGGCGTCACAGCTTCAAGATCTTCGGTGGTTGTGTTCAGTTCGGGAGGGAGTTGGCGCCATGCTCCAAAGAGCAAGTCGGCGACCAGCTTTCCGCGTGATTCCGCTCGGCGGGGCTCAGCCATAATCATTCGCGACCGAACTCGCCATTGCTACAGTTCACCGAAGTTTCCGGACCCTTTTGCGTTTATAAGCAAGTGGTAGTCGGGCAGGAGAGGCTGCAGCACTGGGCAGGGGAAGTACATGCTGCCCCGGAAGCGCGACAAGTCGCCGACTGGACCGCTGTCGGGGCCACTATGCTTGTGACCAGCGGCAACGACACCGCGGCGGCGGCCCCGATTCGGCGAATCAATTGTCGGCGGGAGATCCCGGAAGCTCCAAGCCATTTGTGCCCCTCGTCTTCGAGGAGCCGCGCCTTTGCGAGTCGATCAAAGGCTATCCAAACCACGGCCTCGTCAACAGGGGATTCCGTCTCCTTCTCCAAAACGCGAACCATTTGCTCGACGCTCATTTTGCCATCACAACGCTTCCAGACCAACCCAGCAGTCCGGTTCAAGCAGTGGGCCTTGTTGCGAACCAGATCATAGATCAGCAGTTCATCGGGCATTTCCTGAACCAACAGCCCCTCTTTTCTCGCGCGTGGTACCGAATCCTCTCTGTTCTTCATGAGGTCTCCTTGAAATTGATAGCCCTGCTGATCACCTTAGTCTGGTTGTCGGATCGCCAAGCAGTATCCAAGTGCGTCGAGTGTCCTGATCGGTGACAGACGACTTCGCGGTCATCGCGGCTTCGCCGATGGTCAATCCTCCACCGCCAAACAGCAAGCGGTAGAACTCGCGGTTCATCGTCGCCTGCCCTCCAGGATCACACATTCCCGAAGATGCCCAAGCCGCGACCGCTCCGCCATCCCTGGCCTTCAGCATTGCTTCCCCAAGGCTGTCGATCGCCGCGTCGTGGAAGTAGCCGTTCAAGCACGTCATCGAAACGAACAACGACAAGCGCCCGCCGTTTGCGAGAGAGCTTGCATCGTCAGTCGTCAGGAGGTTGTCACGCCAAATATCCACGCTGCCGTGCCCGAGATAGTTGATTACGCTTTGGCCTTGGTTAATGTAGGTAAGCAACAAACTCCTGGCCATCGCCTCGTCGGTCAGACCGCGATCGATTTCGAGCGTACTCAGCTTGCCGGGAATAAACGTGCGCAGCGCGGCGCTGGCCTGGTCAAAGTCGAAAGTGTCGCTTGCATCCGAGACTAGCAGCATGCTTTCGGCCGGGCTCGAGCTGTCGTAGCCGACTATCTTCGCGACCATAGCCGACATCTCGCTAGCCGAACGCGCCGGCAACCGCCCCACCGCCATTTCAGGCAGACCGGTCCCCTTGAAGTCAACAAAAAAGTCGTCGGAAGACGTCTCCAAAAACTTCGTCTCTATCAGCTTTGTCGGAACTATGTCCCAGTCCCCATCGCCAAGGAAGTTCTTAGGATCGTAACTCGCGTCCCCGGCCAACAAAGCGAAGCGCGGCTTGACCTTCCATTTCGAGGTCGCGTAAGCGAAGAAGTCTTTGATCGCTTGAGGAGTCTTGTTGCCAAAACTGAACTCGTCGTACACATCCGCTACGTCGACTATTACGACCTTGTAGCCCTGGCTCTCTCGCTGTGCCTTGAGCGGTTGGAGCGCGGAAATGAAATCCCCACGCGTGAGGATGACCAGGTCAGCTTTGTTATTCTTCGTTCGCCACTTGGAAGGAAAGTCTGCCGCAATCGCAGCGGGACTCTTCATCCGGTCACTCGTGAAAGCCAGGAGCGTGCGATTCCCGGCGCCCGGCACGCGGACCGTTGCACTGTAGCCGCTGCCATCCTGACTGACCGTAGTGGCCACTTCTCGCGCGCCCTCTGTCTCCACGTTGGTCACGTCCACGACCCGAATAGCGGCATTGGTGAACCCACCCACAGCTACTTGTGTTGCGCCCGATGCCGTGAACTGTAGCGCATTGTCATCCGCTGCGTACCTGTGCCAGTAGCTCACTCCTATCGAGTCCACAAGGCTCACGTCCCCTTCACTGGCGACTAACTGAATCGCGTTGTCTCCCTCTTTTAGGCTCGACTGCGGAACGCTGATTCGTGCGACCGCTGCTGCTCGGCCTTCGAAGGTTGCCGCGCCCACGTCGGTGTCGTTGAACCGGACCGTGACGTTGTGCGAGCCTGCAGACACTCCCTGCAAGCCGACCTCGAGCGTGGCGGGTGAAGGGGCCGACCCCGAGACGTTCTGCAGTCTCAGCGTGCGGTCGAGCGGTTCCGCCGTCACGGCAGCTCCAAAGAACTTTTCTCGCTCGCCGTTCTTAGACCCGGGGAAATACACACTCCGTTCCTTGAGCTGGTTTGTGAATAGGAAGCTCTCCTCACCGGGCGTTGAAGACTTACCCTTGGCGCGCTTGGCTCGAAGACCGGGCTGGGACCCCGCCGAGAGCTGATAGACGTGAGTGTCAGTGTAGTCTTCAAATAACCGCAGGTTGCGAGGATCTATGTTCGCGCTCAAACCCGCCGTTACCAGGTCCGCTTGATTAACGCGATAGTAGCCGGTCTCCTTTACGCCAAGCTTGAACGCGGTTTGTCCCGACGCAGCCGGTTGCACCGAGGCGCTCTGAATGCCGACTCGGCCTGTACCGGGAGCACCGCCGCGACCCACCTCGCCAAGAGTTGCAGACGGTGGCTGCGGAGCCATTCTGCCGGGCGAATAGGTGGGAACGAACGGCCCGCTCAATAAGGTCGATCCATTGAGATCCTTCGCCTCGACCCAATACTGCGCCATCTGACCGGGCTTTGCGGTGGTGTCGCGCCAGCGGTAGTTTCGTCCCGCGGTCATCGCGGTTCCTTGTCCTGTTATTAACGCCGAGCCTGCGATAATGTGTTTATTGACACGTACACGCTGTCCGCCTTCTTCGCGGTAAATATTGAATCCGAGATTGTCCACCTCGAGACCGGTCTGCCACTTCAAATCGACTATGCCATCGTCGCCTACGGTGGCCGAGCCACCAGACATGCGGGCGAGCGTCGGGCCGAATGTTATGTTAATGCTCCAACTGCCGATACTTCCGACATCACCACCGCCGTCGTCCCGAATAAAGAGGTTCCACGTGCCGTTGGGGTTGGTTGCGTTGAAGCGATTCGCGAACGTAGCAGTTCCCGCAGTGGCGGCTGCATCGGCATCGCATGGCACCGTGCATGGCCCGGGAGCGGGCCATGTGTCGCCTACCCCAAGGTTTGTGGGCCTGAAGGTGCCGCTCGACAGCGGGCTTGTACTCGGCATTAGCGCCCCGGCAGCATCGTCTAACGTTATCGTTACGTTAACTGTGGGAGCGGTGGTGCCGCCAACGTCCGACCAGAAGCTTATCTTCGCTCCAGTCGGTCCCACCAACAACATATCCACATCACCCGCGGTGGTATGACTGAAGTTGTTGATAGTTACCGTCAGGCTGCTTATGGTGGCAGACGTGCTAGCGACAACTGAAATGGCGGAAGGGTAAGGGGAGGCAATGCCGTCTGGGATAGCAATTGCCCCACCCGCGTACGATTTGACGTTGGGGAGCGGCACCCCGGCGTCCTGCCCACCTGACTGCGCCGTTCCCGTAGAGCTCCGAGCGGCGAGCGCATTCGCAGATCCCGCGACCTTTCCCGAAAAGCCTATGCCGCTCACGGCAAAGACCATCACGAGGAGGGCCAACCCTCCTAACACCGTTCTTAGTATCATGGTTGATCTCAGGATGAACGTGCTCCTCATTGTTGCCTCCTCGGTGAGTGACTCATGAGCCCTGGTACTTTCATTGAAGTGCGGCGGGACTCGTGCCCGACTCTCTGTTTCGCCACGTGCCCCAGTGATGATTCAGCTTTCGTAACTCTGCGTTCGGGGAGAATGAGAACAGTTTTGGGCTCCCTTCAATCTCACTAGACGCAGGCCCTGCCTCGACGCTCGATCCAAAAGAACTTAGTATGCGGGCTATCCTACTGTTAGTGAGAGTCGGATGTCAAGTTTTTCTGCCCGGACACCGGGCTTAATGCTCGATATCGTATCCCCGGCTCTGACAGCGCTTTGGGGCCTTGCCACTCGGGACTGGCAGGGCGACTATTATTGGCGTGTTTCAGCGGCTGGGGTTTAGAGCTGGGAGAATAATGAATGGCAAAAGTTGACCAATCGACGTCCGACCAATTGCTACACACCCATCACATCTTCCGGGCCCATCAGGAACTGCTCGAGGACGCGGTTAGAAACCGAGGCTTTTATTACGCGCTTCGCAAGCACATCAGAGAAGATTCAACGGTATTAGATATAGGATCGGGCAGCGGGCTATGGGCGATTGCCGCGGCAAAGCTGGGCGCAAAAAGAGTAGTGGCCATCGAAAGGGACGAATTGCTTGCGGCTCTCATCAGAAATCTGGCGAGGGAGAATCAAGTTGGCAACAAGGTCGAGATCGTCCAGGGAGATTCGAGAAAGATAACCCTTCGCAAAGACTTTGACGTTATCATCAGCGAAACGATTGGCAACCTGGGTTTTGATGAGCAGATTGTTCCTATTTTGATTGACGCGCGCAAGAGATTTCTCAAACGCGGTGGGGTTCTTATTCCAGCTTCGGTGGCGCTGACAGCGGCCACAGCGCATCTCCGCAATCGAAGTAAGAAAATCCCCGCCGGCGTGCCGCTCGCGTACGGGTATTTCGACGCGCTCAACCTGAATATCCCAATAATGCTAAAACAGAGATCTGGATTGAGACTGGTTTCCGAGCCCAGCGAATTGATTCGGGTTGATTTCGACGCGATCAAGAAGCCGCCCGAGCTTCGCGATTTGACGGCAACCTGGAAACTGAGCGACGCAAGCGACATCAACTGCATTGCCGTTTGGGCGCAGGCGACGCTAACGGAAGGCGTCGAACTCTCGGCTCTCGATGCCGCTTCGTGGCAACCGATAGTCTATATGATAAGGCCTTTCGAGAAAGATCGCGGAGAATTAGAGTTCAAGCTCGACCTGTCTGAAAGGAGCAACTACTGGACAGCGTCGCTTTCAAGCAAAGGTGAGCGGGAAACGCAGGCATACTCTCCGGTGCTCGCTTATGCGGCGCTACAGGGACACATGCGGTGATGAGAAGTGGTCGAGAGTTTGGACATTTTCCCCGAAGGGGATCCGTCCTCCAGCCCAGGGTTGCCGTACTCGGCTACCCTGGGAAAGACGGTGAGCGAAGATCCCAACCCCAACGGGGTTGTGGCTAAGCCTGCCATGGCAAACCGACCCAGTGGATTGCCTTCGACGTGGAGCACTGCCGCAACCCCGTTGGGGTTGCGAGGATCATCGCTACAATTCCCAAGATGGCTGAGTACAGCAACCTTGGGCTTTGGGCCTCAACCACTACGTGTTTGAAACCGACCAACCCAGTTGGTGGAATCCTCTCCCACGGAGTGGTAACGGCCGCGAACCGAGCCCTAACAAAACGGCCGCGAACCGCGCCATAACAAAACGGGCACGAAGCATGTAACTTCGTGCCCATTCATGATGCTCTTCGCAAAATCGTTAGAACGATGACTCGTGCCAACGGGCCCACGGTTAACACACAAGTCGGGGCCGGGTGGTTAACGATGCCTGCGTCTGATCCGCAGACATCGTTGCGCTGGCGTTCGCCGGGCCGTGTGTAATCACGGGCACGTCACAGAATAACCGGGTCCAGGCCCGAGTATTGCCCCGCCTCCGCTCTGGTTAACCGGAACAACCACCGTGCGCGAAGCGGTGCTCATATTCCCGGCCGAATCTGTAACTTTCACATTTATCGTGTAGACGCGGCCGTTGAGGTTGGCGTTGCGCTCGGCCCGCAGTTGCACCGACTTGCAATTGGCGGCGATCACGATATCGTTGACAGTGTTTCCATCGTCGTTGCCTGGCGCGTTTTGGGCTTCATCGCTGCTGACGCTTGTGATCACCACGTTGTTGAACACGTTACCATCGCAGTTGTCGGTCGCGCTGGCAACAAGCTGCGACATGGTTATAGTTTGATAATTGTGATTGGGTGGCCACAGCTCAATTGTCCCACTGGTCAGCGTAATCTGCGGAGCTTCGGTGTCATTGACCGTCACCGTGAAGCTGCAACTGGACATGTTCCCATCACTCGCCGTGCAGGTCACGGTCGTCGTGCCCACCGGGAAGAATGATCCCGATGCTGGAGCGCAAGTCACCGTTCCGCACGAGCCGGTTGTTGTTGGCGGCGGATAGTTACCTATCGCACCGCATTGACCTGGGTCATTCGACTGAGTCACATTCGCCGGACAAGTGATCGAGCAAGGAGGCGGCGTTGCAGTGATGTTGAGGCACCATCCTCCGCTGATGCTTCCTGCGTCACCGCCCGAGTCATCAGTGACGTACAACTTCCACGTCCCATTCGGGTCTGTGCCGTTAAACACGCTCAGGAGTGACCCTCCCGAAGGCGCGGGAGCCGGCGCCGGGAACGTGTCGCCCAAGCCGCTATTCGTCGGTTTGAAAGTCCCCGACACCAGCGGCCCGTTGTCCGGTAAGCTGCTCGCGGTCGCATCATCCAGAGTCAGCGTGATGTTTGTTGCGGCGGTGCTCCCACCCACGTCCGACATAATGATTGCGTTCTGTCCGCCCGGTCCGACCAGCAGAATGTCCACATCGTCGGGCGAAGTGTGGCTCAAATTATTTAACGTCACGGTTAAGCTGGCTACAGTCCCGATTACTCCAGAGACCGTAAGCGTTGCCGGATACGGACTGGCGGCTCCGCTGGCGTTGATCGCTATGGCGGATGGGTCGCACCCGCCTGGGCAGATTCCGGTTACGGTCACCGTAAAGCTGCAGCTTCCGCCGCCGGTCGCGGTGCAGTTGACACTGGTGGTTCCGATTGGGAAGAACGAGCCGGAAGCCGGAGAACAAACTGGTACCCCGCACACTCCCGTCGTAGTCGGCGGGTCATAGGTGACAAATGCTCCGCACTGGCCCGGTGTGTTAGCCTGTGTCACATCCGCGGGGCAAGTGAGCGAACAAGTAGCCGGCACAGTTGTGATGTTCAGACACCACCCGCCCGCAATGCTCCCTGCGTCGCCGGGTGAATCATCCGCTACATAAAGTCTCCACGTTCCGTTTGGACTAAATCCGTCGAACACGCTTAATGCAGAGCCCCCGGCAGGCGCCGGTGCCGGAGCGGGGAACGTGTCTACTGGACCGGCGTTCGTGGGTTTGAACGTACCCGAGACCAGCGGCCCGGCGTCCGGAAGACTTGTCGCCGCCGCATCATCAAGAGTCAAGGTCACGCTGCTTGTGGGAGATGCTCCCCCAACATCCGAAAGAATGATCGCGTTTTGCCCTCCCGGCCCAACCAGCATGATGTCCACGTCATCCGGAAATGCGTGGCTGAAGTTGTTTAGGGTAACGGTTACCTTGCTGATGACGTCGGTGGAGCCGTTGACGATTGTCAACGGAGATGGGTACGGAGTGGCGGCGCCGCTGGAGTTTATCGTGATCGAAGTAGGATTGCACCCGCTTGTGCACTCGCCGGTGATAGTCACGGTGAAGCTGCAGGCTCCGCCGGCATTTCCAGCGCAATTGACTGTGGTTGTACCCATCGGGAAAAACGATCCCGATGCCGGCGTGCAATTAATCGGCCCACAAGTTCCTGTAAATGTCGGCGAAGGGTAGTTCACTGTCGCGCCGCACTGACCTGGATCCGGACCTTGAGATATGTCCGCAGGGCACGTCAGCACGCAGTCACTTACGCCGGCAGTGGTCAAGTTCAGGCACCATCCGCCGCTGATGCTTCCCGCGTCTCCTCCCGCGTCGTCTACGATGTATAAATTCCACGTCCCATTCGGGGTTATGCCGGTGAACGCGCTAAGAGCTGATCCGCCCGATGGCGTGGGCGCGGGCGCCGGGAACGTTTCCAGAGCATTGACGTTGGTCGGCTTGAACGTGCCCGACACCAGCGGCCCGGCGTCGGGCAGACTGGTGGCGGCTGCATCATCCAGCGTCAGGGTCACGCCGCTTGCGGGAAAGCTGCCGCCCACATCCGACATGATGATTGCGTTTTGTCCGCCGGGGGCTACGAGCAGTATGTCCACATCATCGGGAAATGAGTGGCTGAAACTGTTCAAGGTAACCGTCAAGTTGGTTACGGTTCCAACTAAGCCTGAGATGTTCAGCGTTGACGGATACGGAGTGGCAGTGCCAACCGAGTTGATCGTGATAGATGAAGCGTTGCAGAATTGATCGACTGGCGCCGGCCCGAAATAAGCCGAGCCCGCGACTCGTGGCAGTCTTGCAGTGACTGCGATGATTATGAAAGCGAACGCCAGGACTAGACCTGCCGCGAATGATCGTCGACTCGTTGAGTAACGCATTAGCTGTCTCTCCTTTTGAAAAGCTGGCCGAGGGATGAGGGCACCGAAGAATGATGGGAGTGTCGAAACTCCCATCATTCGGAACACAGTGCCTTGATATGGCTGTCGGTCGTGCCTTCAACGCCGTTAGTTCCTGCTTGGGAAGATGCCCTCAAGGGCAATGCAGTAGTTGAGCGTCAGATATGGCTGCAAGAGCGAGAACGGCTGGCTGCCGCCCGTAAGGTTGATCACCGCTTGATTCATCAATGTGCCATCGGAGGTCGCTATGTACGAGGTGGCTGACGAGTTTCCAAGAAACTTGCCGGACACCTTTCCGGAGTCAGCATCGCCGCCGTTTGCCGCGACCGTGTGATTGTGCGATGGCATCTGGCCGATTGTCAGCGTTTGCGACTCCACGCCGCCCACCTGGCCAAGATCATAGCTAGATAGCCCGGGACCTTGACCGGAGCTATTCGATACGCGACCCCGCAGATCGGGAAGCGCGAACGTCGTCTGGCCGTTGCCGCCAAACGTCGTGCCGATTAGCGAAAACAGCGCCGTGTTCTGCGCGATGGGTAAAATCTGGCCGCTGCAAAACGCCCAGCCACGCGGCGAAAAGTTATATGGAACGATGATTATCATCCCCAGATATGGTTCAGACATTTTCTATTCTCCTTTTTTGGCTAAGCCGCCGACGCGAATTCGACGGGCAAATGAGCTCCATCGGACCGGGTCGACAAGAATCAAGATACTCCCCAATTCTCTGTTTTAATGACCGAGGGTCCATACGTTCAGTATCAGGGCCTTTTGGAAGATGAATACAACGTGTTAGGCCTTACGAGCGCTGCGGATTCTATCCCGGCCGCCATTTCCGAGTCAAGCAAATAAGCGAAGCTACAAGACTTTCTCTTTCATTCCGGGTACATGTGTACACTGGGTTCAAGAATGAATCTCACTTTCTGAAGGAGCACTTTATGGGTTCACGGGACTTCGCCATTCCATCAAGAGGTGGGTTCCTATGTCTTGCACCGGAGAAAACCCCAGGCGCTCGAACAAGCGAAGCGAAGGATTGAAGCTCTCAACGTAAATCCTGACAGGCTTTTCTGCTTTTTCCGCTTCGGCCAGAATCTCTTTGATTATGTAGCTCCCGACCCCGGAGCTTCTTTGCTCGGGAAGAAGCGCAATGTCGAGAATTCGAACTTCGTCCGTGTTTCTCGCCACATAGAGTCGGCCGATCGGACGATCGCCCAGGAGAATAACCTGATGGTCTGCTTCGGGGAAATGGGCCTGGTAATGCTGTTGCTGTGCCGCGAATTGGAGTCTCAAGAACGCTTCCCGCTGAGCTTCATCCCACGCTGCGGAGGCTAATTCATCAAGCCTTGTGCTGGCGTAGACCTGAAGCAGAAAGGCCTCGTCATCGGCGCGGACCGAGCGAAGCGTCACAGGCTCTGCGGTCTCAAGCATATGCTTTCTCCGATCTAGTTGCTTGTAACATGCGTTTCGCTAGCAATCAAATGAGCAAGAATCCGCGTGGATCCGTCAAATCAGTGTCATCAGTGGTCTATGGGTCAGGAAGAATCCCGCTTGATAATGCCGCATAGACCGCGGATGACGCTGATTCGACTGATTTGCACGGATTTCAATTACGTCACTAGCGATATGCCTGTTACGGGCCGCTAGTTTTTCAATGTGTTAGGATCTTGCCGCAGCTATTCAAGCAAGCGATTGAAGACAGCTTCGTAGTACAACCCCTTCTCGTCCTGCCGAACCGGGACGAGAAAAAGATCGATCGCTCCGATCTTGTCGTGCTCCAACCGGAACATTCCCTGCTGAGCGGGAGCGTCTTGCGGGGCTCGAAAGAGAAGCGCGAACTGCTCCTGCCTCGGCGTTGACCGGCCCGGCCTGACTTCGACCAGCTCCACTTCCATCGGGGCAGCCCCGTCGAGCATCATCCGAAACCGGGTGTTCAGGTTTTCATCAAGCGTTTCCTTGTTCAGCTTCTCCAGCATAAGCAGTCTGCCTTTCGTTGCAACGACAATCGGTCGTGGTGGATTTGCGTGCTTAAAGAGCTTGCCACCAAGACACCAGGACTCGAAGTTCCACAAAGCCTGGCTTTGTGTAGCTTCGTGATTTGGTGACTTTGTGGCAAGACAGCCTCCGCCACCAGTCGACAATCAGCGGGGCGGCCAGCGCGAGTCTCCGGTCAATCCTCGGCCACCCACTCCATCAGGAATTGCGTTCCGGTGTCGCCGGTCGTTTTGAATCCCAACCGCTCGTAAAGATGAAGCGCGGGATTCGACTTTACGACTGAAATGCGAAACGGCTTACCGGCTCGAGCCGCTTCGTCCAGAAGCTCCTGGACCAGCATTCTCCCGATGCCCCCGTTGCGATACTCGGGCAACAAAGCTATGTCCACGCCGCGGTTCTCGGACTCGGTCCTTTCTACAAGAACGCGGCCGATCGCGCGCTCATCAAGCATGATGATCTGGTGTTCGGCCTTCGGGAATTGCGCGCTGTAGGTCAGCAGTTGAGCTTTGAACTGCATTCTCAGCATCGCGTCGCCAAGCATCGCCAGTTCGTCTCCCACCGTCTGGCGGAACAGCTCGAACAGGAAGTCTTCATCGTCGGGTCGAGCAGATCGCAGAGTGACGGACATCGCGCGCCTCCAGATTCTTGTCTTTGCACCGATTCAGAGGAGTAGCATTCTACCGATCAAGCACCGCCAGCGCCAAGCGGCTTGCACAGGCCGCTAGGCGGCCCGGTCGTGCCGATTGCCGCCGGGTCTATCGATAGGTGGCCGCTATGCGGTTACCCCCCCCGACTTATTTGAAATCGAGGCTCAGCTTGCCGCTGTAGTTTCGCGGCCGGCCCACGGTCGTACCGGAAGACACGCTTTCGAAGCTTATAAGATAAAACGTGCCGGCGAGGTTTCTTATGTTGAACTGGGCTGACAACGAAACGTGCTCGTTCAACTTGATGTCTTTGCCGATCGAGAAATCGAGAACTGTATGAGGCTTTATGAAGCCCCGCTCGAAGTTTACCCGGTCCAGAATCTTAA
>Ga0193727_1000418_pt1 | contig 16299 bp, 13 predicted proteins | sample H2c2metaG_FD_143051 | JGI IMG/M metagenome (GOLD analysis project Ga0193727, IMG submission 143051) | Soil microbial communities from a riparian zone of the East river system, Colorado, United States - H2c2 | ecosystem: Environmental > Terrestrial > Soil > Riparian zone | place: USA: East River...
TGTCCGATTTCGGGCGGTGCGAGTAGCTCCCCGTGTGAAGCTCGATCGCGGGGACGCCGAGCTTCTTCGACTGCTCGACCGCGGCGCGCGTGGGATCGATGAAGAGGCTGACCCGAATGCCGGCGTCGGAGAGCGCATCGATCGCGTTACGAATGCGGGCCGGCTCGGAGGTGATGTCGAGCCCTCCTTCAGTGGTGATCTCCTCGCGCCTCTCGGGCACCAGCGTTACCTGCTGAGGTTTGAGCTTGCGGGCGAGCTCCAGCATCTCGGCGACGCACGCCATCTCCAGGTTGAAGTAAGTACTGACGCTCTTCTTCAGACGCTCGATGTCCGCGTCCTGGATGTGACGCCGGTCCTCGCGCAAATGCGCGGTGATACCGTCTGCACCGGCCGCTTCACAAGCAACGGCTGCCTCTACCGGATCGGGCTCGACACCTCGCCGAGCCTGCCGTAGCGTTGCCACGTGATCGATATTGATGTAGAGCCGTTGTTGCTTTGCTCGCATTGTCCCAGTCCCTAGGTCGCAGCACTATCCCCGTGGAGAATTCTATCGTGTCCTTCAGAAGAGTTGCCGGTTTAGTATTTCTCGCCGCTTGCGCCAGCGGCCCCCAGACTGTCCGCAACGACGGATCGCTCACGGGAGCAGCTACGCCCGAGCTTGCCGTCGATACGTTCCTGAAGGCGGCGAATGAGAAGGATATCCAGGCGATGGGAACTGTTTTCGGGACGAAGGATGGACCCGCCCGCCAAACGGTGGATCGAACCGAGCTCGAGAAGCGACTGATAATCCTGGCGTGCTACTTCAACAACGATAGCCACCGGAATCTCGGAACAGACCGGGGCACCCAGGATCATCGTGAGGTCCGCGTGGAGCTGAAGAAAGGGAACATGACACGCCAGACGACCTTCTACACGATTCAGGGCCCCGGCAGACGGTGGTACGTCGACAACATCGATATCGCCGCGGTGCGGGACTTCTGCGGCAATCCTGGAACGGGCCGCAACCAGCACTAGTGGTCTGACAGCTCGACCAGCACCCCGCCGGTCGATCGGGGGTGCAAAAACGCGATTCGCTTTCCCTCCGCTCCGATTCGCGGCTTCTCGTCGATGAGCTGTACGCCGGCCGCCCGGCAGCGCTCCAGCATTGCGTCGAGGTCGTCGACAGCAAAGCAGACGTGATGGATACCGGGCCCGCGCTTTGCCACGAAGCGTGCAATGGGCGAGGCGGGATCGTCGGCCTCCAGCAGCTCTACCAGGGACTCCCCCGCGGTGAACCCGACTATGCTCGCCCCATCCGCATCTTCGAGAGCGGTCTCGGGCAAACCCAGGACGTCCCGGAAGAAAGGAACGCTCCCTGCGAGGGCCTCGACTGCGATCCCGATGTGGGATATTCGGGTGCCACGTGGGGTTGATGGGGTCATTAAGTTTATAGATGAAGGGGGCAGCGTCCCCGCATAAACTAAACTGACGAAGCCCGCCGGCGAGTCCTGCGGTTTGGAGATTACAAAATGTCGAATGCATTGGAAGTGAACGACTCCGATTTCGAGCTGCAGATCGAGCAGCACAAGGGTCTTGCCGTAGTCGATTTCTGGGCGACCTGGTGCGCCCCGTGCCGCATGGTCGCCCCTGTGCTCGATCAGCTGGCGATCGAATACGAAGGCAAGGCGAAGGTCGCGAAAGTCGACGTCGATGTGAACATCAAGACCTCGACCAAGTTCAACGTGAGGTCGATCCCCGCGATCCTGTTCTTCAAGGATGGCAAGCTCGTCGATCAGATGATCGGATTCATGGGCAAGCCCGCGCTGGCGGAGAAGTTCAAGCAGCACGCCGCCGCGTAGTCAGCGGAGTCGGTCCAGACGGCCGTGAGCTCGGCAAAGGCCGCGGCGCGAGCCGAGCCGGGCGTACTCTACCTGGTCAGCACTCCCATCGGTAATCTGGGAGACATGTCACATCGCGCGGTCGAGGTTCTTTCCTCGGCCGCGCTTGTCATTGCGGAGGACACGCGACACTCCCGCCGGTTGCTGGACCACTACAGCATCGAGACGCCGCTCAGCTCCTACCACGAGCACAACGAAGCGAAGGAGACTCCGCGTCTGGTCGCGCGGCTGCAGCGCGGCGATTCAATCGCGCTGATCTCCGACGCGGGAACGCCCCTCATCTCGGATCCGGGCTCGCGGCTCGTGGATGCCGCGGTCGCAGCGCATTTGCCCGTCGTTCCGATTCCCGGGCCTTCGGCGGTGATGGCCGCCCTTGTGGGTTCCGGTATGTCGCTGGATCGATTCACGTTCTTCGGCTTTCTCCCCCGCAAAGGCAAAGAGCGGAGTGAGACCATCGCGGACGTCGTCGCGTCGCGGGTTACGTCGGTATTGTTCGAATCGCCGAACAGAGTGGGCGCCACACTCGACGCTCTCGTCGAAGCCGGCGCTGGCGAGCGCGCGGCAGTGGTAGCTCGCGAGCTGACGAAGCAGTTCGAGGAGTTCAGGCGCGGCAGCGTCGCCGAGCTGTCGGGGGTATACCGGGAAGTGGATCCGAAGGGCGAGGTGGTTCTGGTGATAGCGGGCGCGGAAAAGCGCGTGGTTACCGAGGACGAGCTGGGCGACGCGGCGAGCGAGCTTCGCGCCGCCGGCAAGGCGCCGCGCGACGTGATGGATCATCTCATCTCCGCGCTCGGCGCCCCCCGCAACGTTGCTTACAGAATCGCGCACCAGGGCGAATCGTGATCGCGCGACCCGATTGGGATACGCCGATCGTCTACACCCCCGACATCGGTGCAGTAGATGAAGAAGCCCCGGCGGTGGAGCTCACACCGCTCGACCGCCGCTCGGTCGAAGGAGACCTCGGGCCGAAGGGGGCAATCGCGCGAAGCCTGCCCCTGTACGAGGATCGAGCGAGCCAGCGCGAAATGGCGGGAGCGGTCGCAGATCTCTACAACGATGGCGGAATCGGTCTGCTCGAAGCTGGCACTGGCGTCGGTAAATCGCTCGCGTATCTGGTGCCTGCCTTGCGCTGGGCCGCGGCGAACGGTGAGTGCACCGTCGTCTCGACCAACACCATCAACTTGCAGGAGCAGCTGGTGCGAAAGGATCTCCCCTTTCTCGCCGGCGCGCTCGCGGGCGAGCAGGAAGTTCGCTTCGTCCTGCTCAAGGGTTGGCGCAATTACGTGTGTCTCCTGCGGCTGGCGCAGAGCAAGCTGCTCGCGTCGAGTCTTTTCGCCGACGAGTCGCGCACCGAGCTCGAGGAAATCGCTGATTGGGCGGAGCGAACGACCGATGGATCGCTCGCCGATCTCGCGTCGCCACCAAGGTCAGAAGTGTGGGACGAGATCGCCGCCGAGCCCGACCTCTGCCGCAAGTCGGCGTGCCCGCACTATGGGCGCTGCTTTCTGTTCCAGGCGCGGCGCGAAGCACAGAAGGCGGACGTTGTCGTGGTCAATCACCATCTGCTGATGTCTGACGTCGCGGTGAAGCGGGCCAAACAGAACTGGGAAGATGCCGCGGTCATTCCCGCCTACACCCGGCTGGTCGTCGACGAAGCGCACCACATCGAGGATGCCGCCGCCGCGCACCTCGGCACTTCGGCCAGCAGGCGCGGGCTTCAACAGCTGTTCGCGCGACTCGTGCGGCACGGTGCGGGAACCCGTGGTGGGCGTGGCTTGCTGCATTCGCTCGAAGTGCGTCTCATGACCGCACCGGATCTCCTTAGCGCGGCAAGTCTCGACATCATTCGAAAGACGCTCGTGCCGGGCGTCGATGCAGCGCGCGAGAAGGCAACGTTTCTCTTCGACCTCTTGCACAGCTACCTCCAATCGCGTGGCGAAATGGTGCGTCGGCTCACTGGAGATTTCGCGCACGACCCGATCTGGAACGCAGGACTGTCCGCTGCGCTCACCGATGTACTTGGCGAGATCAGGTTGATGCAGAGCGGTCTGGACATGATTCGCATTCGCATGGAAGGCGCGAAGAAGCCCGACGAGTCGGTAATGCCGCTCATCGGTGAGATGATCGCCGTTGGCCGTCGTCTCGAGGGAGCTGCATTCGCGCTCGAGGGCGCGCTTCGTCCGCCGCCGCAGGGCGAGCCAATGGTGCGCTGGATCGAGTTGCGTGGACGCGAAGGAAATGTGGGCGTATCGGCGGTTCCTCTCGATCTCGCTCCCATTCTCCGGGAGGATCTGTTCAGCCGAGTGGAGACCGCGATCCTCACCAGCGCGACGCTCGCGACGGATTCGCGTTTCGATTTCCTGTCGCGACGACTTGGATTGGACTCGATCGGCGGCAACGTGTTGACGGAGATCTTTCCGTCGCCCTTCGAGTATCCGACGCACGCGCTCTTCATGGTGCCGACCGATGTGCCTCCGCCGAATCAGGACAGCGCGGGACACATGCAGGCAGTGGTGCGCAGCATCATCGACGTCACTGCTGCTTCGGACGGAGGGGTGTTCGGGCTGTTCACCAGTCATCGCGACGTACGATCCGCCGCCGCGGAGCTGCGTGCGCGGGGGATCGAGCGAAGCCGTCCGCTCTACGTTCACGGAGAAGACACCCGTGACAATCTTCTCAGAAAGTTTCGCGAATCCGAGCGCGCGATTCTGCTCGGAACGGCTTCGTTCTGGGAAGGAGTCGACGTCCCGGGCCGCGCGCTTCGCGGGCTCATCATCGCGCGACTGCCGTTTCGCGTTCCATCGGAGCCGGTGACGGCCGCACACTGCGAGGCGATCGTCGAGCGCGGAGGAGATGCGTTCGCGGAGTACATGGTCCCGCACGCCGCGCTTCGCCTCAAGCAGGGGTTCGGCCGACTGATTCGCACCGCGACAGATCGCGGAGTCGTTGTACTCGTCGACCCTCGCGCGGTCAACAAGGGTTACGGTAGATCACTCCTCCGCGATCTGCCGCCCGCTCGGCGGGTGTTCGGACCGTGGAGTACGATCGTGAAACAGCTGCAGAGCTTTTATTCGTGAGCATGTTCGAAGCAACTATCACCTTCAATTCGGTGACTGACTGAGATGGCAGCCAGAAATGTCCGTCCGGGAAAAATCGTTTGCGTCGGCCGCAACTACCGCGAGCACGCGAAAGAGCTGGGCAACGAGGTCCCCAAAGAGCCCCTCATCTTTCTGAAGCCGCCTTCGAGTGTCGTGTGGGGAGGGGAGGCGATCGTGCTTCCCGGGGCATCTTCAAAGGTTGAGTACGAGGGAGAGATCGGGGTGGTGATAGGGAAGACCCTGACCCGGGTTTCAGAGGGCGAAGCGGAGCGCGGAATCAGGGCGATTGTCGCAGTGAACGACGTGACCGCGCGCGACCTCCAAAAGACGGATTCACAGTGGACTAGAGCGAAGGGTTTTGATACCTTTTGTCCTCTGGGAGAGGAGTCGTCAAAGCTTCCGGACCTCGGCAGCCTGAGCGTCGTCACGCGAGTGAACGGTGTGGAGCGCCAGCGGGGAAAAAGCAGCGAGATGGTCTTCTCGATCCCGTCCCTCCTCGCTTACATCTCGCACATCATGACCTTGGAGACTGGGGATCTAGTGGCAACCGGAACGCCCTCGGGCGTTGGTCCACTGGTCCCCGGCGACGTCGTCGAGGTCGAGATTCCAGGCGTAAGCCGCGTCAGCAACCCTGTACAAGAGAGCCGATAGTGCCACCCTACACAAAGCGTGTGCTCAGCCTTCCCGAATATCCTCTGGCCAAGATCCCCGAGCAGAAGCGCCAGCTCATCGCTCGCGGTGTCGATGTGATCGACCTGGGTGCGGGAGACGCTGACCTCTCGCCGCCGCCGGCGGTGATCGAACGGATCACCGAAGCCGTCCGTATTCCTACTATGAGCCGGTATGGATTCGCCCTCGGGCTGGTCGAGTTTCGCGAGGCAGTCGCCCGCTTCATGAAGCGGAGGTTCGGACAGGATTTCGATCCGCTCAAGGAAATCGTTCCGCTCATCGGGTCGAAGGAAGGTTTGTCGCACCTGGCACTGGCTTACCTGGAGCCGGGTGATACCTCGATCGTACCTGAGCCGGGGTACAACTCTTATCTCGGCGGCACTCTGCTCTCTGATGCGGTGCCGTACAAGTACCCGCTCCGCCCGGAAGACAATTTCCTGATCAACCTCGACAAGATTCCGGCTGATGTGCTGAAGAAGGCAAAGATCCTGTACCTCAACTATCCCAACAATCCGACCTCGGCCATCGCTCCCAAGGAGTATCTCGAGGACGTCGTAAGACGCTGCAAGGAACTCGATATCCTGCTGGTGTACGACAACGCCTACTCCGAGCTCGCCTACGATGGCTATGTGCCGCCGAGCATCTTCGAGATCGAGGGAGCGCGGGACGTTGCGATCGAGTTCCACTCGATGTCCAAGACTTACAACATGACCGGATGGCGGTGCGGGTGGGCGTGCGGGAAGCAGGAGTTCGTTGGCGCGGTTGCCAAGGTGAAATCTTTCGTCGACACAGGGACATTCATGGGAATTCAGGCTGCCGCTGCGACGGCACTGGATAAATGCGCTGACTGGATCCCGACGAACGTTGCGGAATTCCAGCGCCGCCGCGATGCCGCCGCCGATGCGTTCACCGAGGCCGGATTCCCGGTCGCGCGCCCGAAGGCCACGATGTACATCTGGTGCCCGCTCCCGAAAAACATTCCGAGCGCGGTGTTTGGTGAGCGGCTGCTTCAGGATGAAGGAGTGATCGTGCTCCCCGGCTCACTGTTCGGTCCGGGTGGCGAAGGATTCTTCCGCGTCTCGTTCATCGTCTCGCCTGAGCGCTTGCGCGAAGCGGCGACGCGCGCCGGTCGCGTGCTGAAGAAGCTGCAGGCTCAGTCCGGCGACGCCGCTCGTCCGAGTACTCGTCATCAGGAAGCGCAATCGGGGATGGCGCGGGCCTGATGATTTTCCGCCGCGTCACGTCTGCGCCTGAAGGCACGAGGAGAAGGCTATCGCCTTCCTTCCTCGTGTCGCTCGGCGTTCACACTGTCGTGGCGATCGCGCTCATGCAGATGCTGATTCTGAACGGCGATTATTCTTCCAAGCCGAAACAGTCCGCGGCGCGCGAGCAGCGCGTTGGATTCGTCAGACTGCCGCAACCCGGAGTGACCACGCCGACGCCGGGTCAGAGTGGGGGTGACGGTCGCCCCTTCAAGTCGCGCGAGGTCCACGTTGTGGCGCCCGCGACCGTCCCGACCACTATGCCCGCCCCCTCGCCTCCAGCCACAAAGGTGGATAACGAGGGAGCCGGCCCAATCGTTGGCACCGGCGGTCCATCGCGCGGGGTGCGGCCGCAGTACACGGATCCACGCGTGTGGGAACCGCCTGGACAAGTCGTCGCGTCTCCCAAGACCGTTGCCCAAACGATCGACAGCCTCATCGCCGACGCAATCGCGCCGTACAACGACTCCGTCGCCGCGGTCGCGGGAAGGCGTGATCCGACCGACTGGACTGTCGAGAAGGGTGGTTACAAGTGGGGAGTGGACAAGCGCGCCATTCACCTGGGCCCGTTCTCGATCCCCACCGCACTCCTCGCAATGCTGCCACTCAACCTTCAGGGAAACCCGACAACGATGGAGCGGGATCGCTCCTTTGCGGCGATGAACCGCGACATCAGCGTCCACGCACAGCAGGCGATCAACGAGGCCGATTTCATGAAGGCCGTGCGTAGCATCAGGGAGCGGAAGGAACGGGAACGCGCGGCGGCACTCGCCGGCTCATCCTCATCGAAGGACGGATCCGAGGACCACTAGCAGCCCCTTTTAAAAACCCGCTATTGCTATTTTTCTAGCATGTGCTAGAATTACAGCAGTTCGAGATGCTCAGGCTGCCCCTTTCCCATTGAAGACTGCCATGACCCAGGACGACGAACTCCGAGGATTGAGCCGCAGGGAGCGGCAGATCATGGACTTCCTTTTTCAGCGCGGCAAAGCGTCCGTCGGGGAGGTCATGGACGGCATCCCAGATCCACCGGGCTATTCCGCGGTTCGGGCGACGCTTCGCACCCTCGAGCAAAAGGGGCGCGTCATGCACGAGGAAGACGGAAGGGCGTACATATACCGTCCGACCCTCCGGCGGGATGCCGCGCGAAAATCCGCGCTTACTCACGTCCTCAAGACTTTCTTCGACAACTCGGCTGAGCAGGCTGTCGCCGCGCTGCTCGAGCTGAAAGGTCCCCGGCTTAGCGAAGCCCAGCTCGAGAGGGTGTCCCAGCTGATCGAGAACGCCAAGAAGGAAGGGCGCTGAAATGAGTTCTTCTACGATATCAGAGGGAGCCCGCTGAGATGCTGTCCCAGTTTCTCGCCACCCACTCATCGATCCAGGGCGCACTGCCGATTCTGGTCGACGCCGCGCTCAAGGGCGCGATTCTCGTTCTGATCGCCGCGGTTGCGGCGTATCTGCTCAAAAATCGTTCGGCGGCGTCTCGTCACGCCGCGTGGACAGCGGCAGTGATAGGACATCTCGCGATTCCAGCGCTGGTGCTGCTGCTGCCGGCGTGGCAGATGCCTTTCCTTCCCGCGGCGTCGTGGATGCAGGCCGAGTCTGCTGCACCGGTCACCCCGGCATCGTCTTCAAATGTGACAACTCCGACAGTTGAAAACGCCAAGCCGGCGATTTCTGCCGCGCCAGCAGGGACAGGAATTCCGAACGCATCTGGCGCAGGTGCTGCGGCCAGGCACGACGGTGCGACTTCCCTCGACGGCAAGCCCTCCAGCATCGCGCCAGTTTCAGAGTCGATCACGGCTAGTGCCGCTGCGGGTCCGCTGATAATCCCGATCGTCGCTGCGATATGGATTGTCGGCGTGTTGCTGGTACTGCTGCGGCTCGCGTTTGGAACCTGGCGGGTGGGACAACTGGCTCGCGATGGCTCGCGCGTCGAGGATGGCGTGTGGCTCTCTCTCACCCAACGCCTCGCCAACCGGCTTGGTGTTACGCGTCCACTCATTCTTCTCCGCGGTGAAAGGCTCGCCGTGCCGGTCACCTGGGGGATTGTCTATCCCGCCGTGCTCCTGCCGCAGGACGCCGACACCTGGTCGGAAGAGCGCCGCCGTTTCGTCCTCGTGCACGAGATGGCGCACGTAAAACGCTTCGATGCACTCACCCAGCTCCTCGCGCAAATCTCGCTCGCCGTGTTCTGGTTCGATCCGCTGGTGTGGCTGGCCGCGCATCAGATGCGCGTCGAGCGCGAGCACGCGTGCGACGACTACGTGCTTCGCGACGGAACGGCACCTTCGCTTTACGCCGGTGAGCTCCTCGAGATGGTCCGCTCGATCGGGATGCCCAGCCACGACCGTGCGGCTCCGGCTTTCGCCGCGTTAGCGATGGCTCGCCGCTCCGAGTTCGAGGGACGGATGCTCGCGATTCTCGATCCGCGCTTGGACAGAAACACACTAACCAGAAGAGGCACCCTCATGACTGCAGTCATAGTCGCACTCCTCACACTCCCGCTCGCGGCGTTGCGGCCATTCCAGCAGCCGATTACTGCGAGTGCTCCCAGCGCGCCGAGTACCGCGAGTACGCCGAGTACCGTCAGTATCGCGAGTCCACCGATTTCCGCGACCTCTGCGACCCCCGCGAAGTCTCCTGCCTCACCGGTCTCGGCCGCCACCCGGGCCGGTGCAAGCAAGGGTGTGGCGCAGTCGGCGTGGTCGTGTGACTCCTTCTCGGGCCAGGGGGGCAACTCGACGCACACTAGCTACCACGTAGACAGCGACAACAACATTCTCAACTACGTGGTGACGCGCGGGAACCGCTGCGCCGAGGCCGCGGTTGTCGGAGTCGCGAAGTTCTCACCCGATGAGACGCGCATCGCCCAATTGTCGCCGGGTGGGTTCGCGAGATTTCGCGAGCGCACCGACGCCTTCGATCGCGCCGTCTCCGTCACTCCAGTTGGAGACGGATCGTTGAGCTACACCGCAAGTGCAAATGGACGTGCGGTTCCTTTCGATGAGACGATGGTCGCCTGGCTGTCGCGCCTGCTGCCGGAGATTCTGCGCGAGGCCGCGATCAACGTTCCCGATCGTGTCGCGCGTTTGCGCGCACAGGGAGGCGTGCCCGCCGTTCTGCAGGACATCAGCAAGATTCGCAGTACCGGGGCAAAGCGCGCTCACTACGAGGAGCTGTTGAAAGCGCCGATGAGCGCGGACGACCTCGAAAGAGTCACCACTCAGGCGGCCCAGGATCTCGCCGGAAGCTCGGGCGACCTGAGCTCTGTGCTGCAGCAACTGCCACGAAGCTCGATGCGGACCTCGCAGACGCGACAGGCGGTTGCCGGCGCGCTTTCACGGATCCAGTCGAGTGGTGACAAGACCAACACGCTGCAGGTTCTGGCACCGAATGCGGATCCCGAGATGCTGCTCCTGCTGGCAAAGGCGGCGGAGACTCTTCCTTCGAGCGGCGACAAGGCAAACTTCCTCATCAGCACCGCCTCCGAATACCTCACACCGGGGAACGACGCGCTGCGAAACGCGTTCTTCAAGACCACGTCGACTCTTCAGTCGAGTGGCGACATGGCCAACGTGCTGATCTCGGCGATGCCGTACGGTCACGCGTCGGCTGCGACGACCATACAGGTCATCGAGACGAGCAAGGGGCTCGCGTCGAGCGGAGACGCCATGAACGTGCTGATCTCTCTGGCGTCCCAGCGACTGCTGCAGCCGGGGACACCTCGCGCAACGCTGGCGGTGATCGAGCGAACCACGACCATGGCCTCGAGTGGTGATCGCGCCAACGTTCTGATCAGCCTGACGACGCACAATTTGTTGTCGACTGCGGAAGTGCGGGACGCGTTCACCAGAGCAGCGATGGGGCTTCCATCGGACGGCGACCGGGCGAACGTCCTGGCGGCGGCGGCGAGGCGATAATGCCAGCAACGACTTCGACCAGCGTGCTCATAAGTGCTAGAAACCTAGCACTCGCTCTCTCCGCGGTTGTTGCAATGGCTCCGGTTGGATCCGCGCAGTCCATTCAAGCCCAGTCGAGCGTTGCCGGCGCTTCGGCAAGCGCGCCGCAGCTGCGCGCGATCGCTGCGCCCGCGGATCGCCCGCCTGTCATCGACGGTCGCGACGATGACGCGATCTGGAAAACCGCAACGGCCATTACGGGCTTCCGTGTCTTCGATCCGAAGGAAGACGGCGATCCGCTCTTTCAGACGGAAGCGAAGGTGGGATACGACAGCGATAACCTCTACATCTTCGCCCGGATGTTCGATCCACACCCGGACAGCATCGTGTCCCTCCTTTCGCGCCGGGACGTGAAGACGCAGAGCGAGCAGGTGAAGATCATGATCGACTCGTACCACGACCGCAGAACCGGCTACGAGTTCGCGGTCAATCCGGCCGGAGTCAAGCGCGACTACTACACCTACGACGACTCGCGCGAGGACATCACCTGGGACGCGGTATGGGATGTTGCGACCAGGATCGATTCGCTCGGCTGGACCGCGGAATTCCGGATCCCGCTCAGCCAGATTCGCTACCCCAGAGCGGCCGAGCACACCTTCGGTCTCATGATTCTGCGCGACATTGCCCGAACCAGCGAGCGAGACAGCTGGCCGCTCCTCCGCCGGTCGGTCCGTGGCATCTCGTCGCAATTCGGGGAGCTCGCTGGTCTCCGCGGTCTCGGCTCTCCGCATCGATTGGAGGTGGCGCCCTACGTCGTTGCAAAGAACGTCGGCGTTCCCCAGCCCAACGGGTTTGGTCGTGCGCAGAAGCAGACCATCGGCGGCGATCTCAAATACGGCATCACGTCGAATCTCACTCTCGACGCAACAGTAAATCCCGACTTTGGCCAGGTCGAAGCGGATCCGGCGCAGCTCAATCTGACCGCGTTCGAAACGTTTCTAGCCGAACAACGCCCATTCTTCCTCGAAGGCACCGGCATCTTCGGCTTCAACGGCGATGCATCGCGGATGTTTTACTCGCGCCGCATCGGTCGTGATCCGCAACTGGCCGGGCTCGTCAGCGATCCCACCGCCGACATTCCAGCGAGGACGCCGATTCTTGGCGCCGGCAAGCTCACGGGTCGACTTGCGAGCGGTACATCGGTGGGCACTCTCTTCGCGGTCACCGGCCGTCAGGCGGTCGGCCCGACGATGATAGAACCGCAAACGGAATACGGAGTCTTTCGCGCATCTCAGGACTTCAGAAAGGGCGAGTCGGGAATCGGAACCATAGTCACGCTCGTCAACCGCCAGCTCGACGACGCCGCCGCGCTCAGATTGCGGCGTGAGGCACTCACTGCCGGCGTCGATGCCCGCCATCGTTTTGCCAAGGGGCGATACAGTCTTTCCGGAGCTTTCGCGACGAGCATGGTGCGCGGAACTGCCGAGGCGATCGATCGGACGCAGCGTAGCGCGGTTCACTACTATCACCGCCCCGACGCGGGTTTGCCATACGATCCAACGCGGACGTCTCTATCCGGAACGAGTATCCAGCTCAAGGCCGACAAGGTTGCCGGCACTTTCACCTATGGAACCGCGTACGAGCGCCTGTCGCCGGGGTTCGAAACGAACGACGTTGGATTTCTCTCGCAGGCGGATCAGCAAAGTGGCCTCCTGCACGCGAGCATCCAGAGCAACGAGCCCCACGCCTTCTGGCGAAATGCCTCCGTCGAGGCCTACCAGTACAACCAGTTCACAGCCGGCGGACTTCCTGTGACGAACTGGACAGAGGTCTATGTCTTCGCCGAGTTCAACAACCGCATGACGTTCTCGGCGGACACGTGGGCAGACAATATCATGACAGCGTACTGTGACCGTTGCGCCCGCGGTGGCCCGGCGGTGCGCGCATCACCCGATGCGAACATCCTGATAAACGTCGGATGGGATCCGCGACGCATGGTCGTCCCGACGTTGGCAGCCATCTACACGGTCGGGGACTACGGCAAGTCCACGCTCTGGCGGGTGCGGCCGTACGTCACGGTGCGCGCCCGAAGCAATCTGAGCTGGGAGCTCGGCACCCGGTACCAGCGAAATCGAAACGACACCCAATGGTTCGCCAACCTGGGGACGATTGGCAGCGACACGACACACTATGTGTTCGCACACCTCGATCAGGAGCTACTCAGCTTCACAAGCCGCCTCAATTACACGGCGACGACCGCGCTGTCGCTGCAGCTGTACGCGGAGCCGTTTCTGACCACGGGTCGGTATTTCAACGTGCGCGAGCTCGCATCTCCGCGGGCCGCGAGCTACGATGCCCGCTATCGCCCCTTTCCTCTTGCGACCGACGACGCCGCCTTCAACATCAAGGAGCTACACGCGAGCGCAGTGGCGCGCTGGGAGTACAGGCCCGGCTCGACGATCTTCGTCGTCTGGACCCAGGGGCGCGAACAGGACGACAGAAATGCGGGGACATTCGTTCCGTCGCGGGATTTCAAGAATCTGTTCGCGGCGAGGCCGGACAACACGTTTTTAATCAAGGCGTCGTACTGGCTCAACTTTTAACTGCAACTGAACAGGCGAGAGGACCCGGTAGGTAAGCTGCGAGTGATTTAGTTCACGACGCCGGGACTTGCCTCTGTGGCATTCGGGGTACAGGCAGTTGATTGTGCCCTGATACGCGGGCAGGAAAGTCTGGACGTAGTGAACTGAGAAGCTGGCAGCTTACCTACCGGGACCTCTCGCCAGTTCAGTTGTAGTTAAGAGCCGTAAGTGAAGTAGTTGTCAGTTACGAGAACTGCGCGAACCCCACCGTATTCCCACCAGGCTCTCGAACGTACATCTCGGTACTGCCGTAGAACGTCTGGTGCCGGGGCTTAACAACGGGCGCGCCCGCCAGCGACTTCTCGACCTTGTCGAGATCGTCGACCGTTATGAACAGGGCGACGGAGTGTCCCATCAGATCTCCGGCGGTTCCGGGCTGCTCGCTGATCACGCTGGCGCGCGTCTGGTACATGACTTCGATCGGCCCTCGCTGCACGCTCGCGAAAATCAGCTTTCCGTCGGCATCCGGGACCTGATTGGTAACCTGGAAGCCGAGCCTGTCCGTCCAGAACTTGATGCACGGCTCGACTGCGTCGACGATCAGCACTGGAGTCAGCTGCTTGAGCGTGAGCGATTGTGAGCCTGTGGGGTCGGTGTTCGTTGCGGACATCGCTGTAACCTCTGAATGAGTCGGCGGAAGCTTCGCGTTTCCGCCTAAAGGTACCACCAGAAAAAAAGGCCGGCCTGTGAGGCCGGCCGTTCGTTTCGATTCTGCGCGCGTTTGACTAGTGCTGCGAGTTGCCGCCCGAGTTCGCGTCGAATCCGGGCCGGAACACCCCGCACAAAACGCCGAGAACGCCAAAGTCCATCCCCGGTGTGATCGTGATGTCGCGTTCTTCCGGATTTGCCGCCTCCAGCACGACCGAGCCGCCGCGCCGCGTGTAGGTCTTGACTGTCGCTTCCTCGCCCAGGCGAGCCGCAATGATGCTCTGATCCTTCGCCTCTTCCTTGGGATTGATCATCACGTAGTCGCCGTCGTTGATGCAGCGGCCTACCATGCTGTCGCCTTTCACCTTGAGGAAGAACACTTCGTCCGATGGCACGAAGCGCCGATCGATCGTGATGAAGCCCTGACGGTGCTCGGGAATGAGCGCGGGCTCACCAGCGTGAATCTTTCCGTAAAACGGCACGGGCTGCGTACGAAGCGCTGCACCGAAGCCAAGGAGGTTGACGCCGCGGGATCTGGCGGGGTCTCTCTCGATATATCCTTTTTTTGCCAGCGACTGCAGCAGGTCAGAGACTGTCTTGGTCGACTTGATCTTGAACTGCTTGCCGATGTCCCGAATGCTCGGCTGGTACGTGTTCTCGGCGGTGAAGTCGAGAAGATAGTGGTATACCGAGCTTTCGAGCTTTGTTAATTGCTCGGCCATGTGAGTGTCCTGGGGAAGTGGCGTGGCGAAACCCGCGGGCTGAAATTCCGCGTCAAAGGATAATTTGTGTTCGAAACCGTACCTGGTCAACAGTTTTCGGACCGGGCTATACCATTTAGCCCAGAAGAACCGAAATGGCCTTGTCGATCCGCTTGAGGGAGAGCTCGCGGCCCATCTGAATCAGCATTTCGAAAATGCCGGGACTGACCGTTAGACCAGTTAAGGCCACCCTGAGGGGCTGAAACACCTTTCCAGCCGATATTCCGCGGGACTCAGCGAGCGAGCGGAGAGCGGCTTCGAGCGGTTCGGTTTTCCACTCCGACACCTTCGCGAGGACATCCCGGCTCGATTGTAACAGTTCTCTGGACTCCACCGGATCCTTCCAGTTCTTGGCAACCGCCATCGGGTCGTATTCGATGTCCTCGAGAAAATACGGCTGGGCCTGACGAACGATGTCATCGATCGTGCGCGAGCGAACGCGCAGCAAGTCGAGAAGCCGGAAATACCAGTCGCGTCTCGCCACCAGCTCTTCTTCGGTGGCGAGATGAGCCGCCACGATCGCCGGCGTCACGCGCGGCTCCAGGTCCTCGAGCGGAATCATCGACAGATGCTGGCCGTTCATCCACTCCAGCTTCTTCGGATCGAAGATCGCCGCTTTTTTCTGCAAGCCCTCGACGCTGAACAGCTCGATCATCTCGGGCACAGTCATGATCTCACGGTCGCCGCCGGGTGACCAGCCGAGGAGCGCGAGGAAGTTGAGCATCGCGCCGGGAACCAGTCCCTGATGCTGGTAATCCCCGACCGCCGTTGCTCCGTGCCGCTTACTCAGTTTCTTGCCATCCATTCCGTGAATCATCGGAAGGTGCGCGAACGTCGGTAGCGGCGCGCCGAGCGCGCGGTAGAGGAGGATCTGCTTCGGCGTATTCGAGATATGGTCGTCGCCACGCATCACGACAGTAATTCCCATCGCGATGTCGTCGGAGACCACGGCGAGATTGTAGATCGGCGTTCCGTCCGAGCGGAGTATGACGAAGTCCTCGATATCCTTGTTCGGAAACGCAATCCGCTCGTGAACCATGTCGACCCATTCCGTCGTTCCTTCGGGAATGCGAAAGCGGACCACGTACGGATCCCCCGCAGCGACTCGTCTCTCCACTTCCTCGGGGGTCAAGCGGTCGCAACGACGATCGTACTTGAAAGCTTCCTTGCCCGCGGCCGCCTCGCGTCGCCGCTCCTCGAGCTCCGTCGGCGTGCAGAAACAACGGTAGGCGCTCCCGTTCTCGAGGAGTCTGAGCGCATCGGCCTGATGGCGGGGCAGGTTGGCTCCCTGGTAAATCACTCCATTGTCCCAAAGGAGCCCGAGCCACTCCAGGCCGTCGAAGATCGCGCGCGTGCTCTCGTCGGTACTGCGGGCCTTGTCGGTGTCCTCGATGCGGAGCAGGAACTCTCCGCCGAACTTGCGCGCGTAGAGCCAGTTGA
>Ga0193727_1000419_pt1 | contig 16293 bp, 13 predicted proteins | sample H2c2metaG_FD_143051 | JGI IMG/M metagenome (GOLD analysis project Ga0193727, IMG submission 143051) | Soil microbial communities from a riparian zone of the East river system, Colorado, United States - H2c2 | ecosystem: Environmental > Terrestrial > Soil > Riparian zone | place: USA: East River...
ATTCTGCAAGTTTTGACGCCACAACAGCCATGGCGCCGGCGCGGCCGCCGGTTCAGGCCGCGGCGGCGTCTCGTCGCGGCTCATGGCCTTCCAGACGGCCGCCGTATTCCAGCTGAACTCGAGCCGGCGCAGCGAAGGATGAAACTGGAATGTCAGAGCGCCCCACGCCGACGGGTCGACGGCGGCGAGCGCCGCGCGCTGCAGCACCTCGGCGTCCCGGGCATCGAATACCTCTGCCAGGGTCCATTCCAGCAGCGCGACCTCCGCGAGAATGGGCTCATCGGCGAAGGGCGGGCAGCGCGCCAGGAAATCCGCCAATTCACCGCCGTACCAGCGAATCGAACGGAACACCGAGGGGTGCGCGGCCACATAGGCCTCGCCCAAGGCGACCCACGCCTCATCGCCCAGCAGACCGTGAAGGACGGGATAGGTGTCGTGCAGCGCATCGATCAGGCGCACCTGATAAGCATTGCGATAAATCGCCAGTCGATCCGCGGCGGGCAGCGGCGGTGCATCCACAATGGCCGCGGTGACTGCGCTTGACTCACCCAACAGATGCCGCTGCATATCCTGCTGCAATTCGCGCAGCTGCATCACGCCGCCTGCTTCGAGTGCCTGGCAGCGATGTCGCGCGCCATGCCCAGTTCCGCCACCAGCTCGCCGAGCTCAGGAATGTTGTCGTCGCGTTCGATCATGGCAGGCACATCGCCGAACAGCGCGACGGCCTGCGCATACAGATCCCATACGGGCGCAACGATTGGATGGTCGTGCGTGTCGATGAGGTGGCCGCCCATGTCGCTATGCCCGGCGAGATGAAACTGGCGCACGCGCGATTTCGGCATGGCCTGAAGATATTCAACAGGGTCAAAACCATGATTGACGCTGCTGACATAGATGTTGTTGACGTCGAGAAGGATGTTGCAGTCGGCGCGCGCCGCGACTTCGCGCAAAAATTCCCACTCGCTCATCTCGTCGGCGTGAAAGCTCAGATAACTCGATACGTTTTCCAGCAGGATCTGCCTGCCCAGAGCGTCCTGCACCTGGCCGACTCGCGCCGCGACGCAGGCTAAAGCCTCCTCGGTGTACGGTAGCGGCAGTAAATCATGCAAATTCCGTCCGTCGACGCCGGTCCAGCACAAATGATCGGATATCCAGTGCGGTTCGATGCGCGCAGCCAGCGCCCGCACCTTTTTCAAGTACTCGAAGTCGATGGGGTCGGTGCTGCCGATGGACAGCGACACGCCATGCATCACCATGGGGAAGCGTTCGCGGATGCGTTCCAGGTAGTCGAGCGGCTTGCCGCCGGGTACCAGATAATTTTCGGTGATGACTTCGAGCCAATCGATCGCGTGAGGCTCGCTTAGAATGGCCTCATAGTGGGGAGTACGCAGGCCAAGGCCGAAGCCGGAGAGTTTCATCAAATGAGGCCGGGCGATTAAGCCCGGCCCCTTTTCAACGCTTCAGCTTACTTCGCCGCCTTGGCTTTGGCTTTGGCATCGTCGCAGGCTTGCTTGGTCATGGAGACGAAGCCCTGACCCTTGCAGCTGTTCATGCCCTTGCAGCTATTCTTCGCCGACTTGCACTCGGAGGTTCCCTTGCAGGAATTCACACCCGTACACTTGACCGTCGCGGCATCCGCGGCAAATGACGTGGTGGCGATTCCAGAGGTGAACAGCATGGCGGCGGCAGCAGCCACGGCGGCGCTCGACAGTTTATTGATCTGCATTTTGAAGTCCTCAATAGTTATAGAACGCAGCGGAATTGCTGCTCATATAAAAGACCCGGCCAACGGCAACATTATTACTCAATTATCTAAGCTCATGCCTGTTTCAATCAGGCGACAGCGGCCGCCGGCAGCGGTGTAAGGGACCGGAAAAATGACGGTTTCTTAATGTTGATCTCGGAGTGAATCCACTCCCGCTGCCGCGCCAAAAAGCATCTCATGCGCGGACGAACCCCGACGCTCAAGGGTATCGCGTAGGACTCGCTGCCAGGGCGATGGCCTGCCTGATCTGTGCGAACTGTTCCGCAGCGCGGTCGAGCCAAGCAAGGCCGCGGCGGATCTCGTGACCATGCAGCTCACGCGCTTGGTTCAACACCGCGGCGCGCAATGCGGGGGTATAGGCATGCTCAGGTGCCTTCGAGTAGCGGCGCATGTCCGGCCCGTCGAGGATCGTCCTTACTTCGGCGGCGTTTGCGTCGATGCCGAAGTGGCGAAAAATCCCCAACAGACTCGACGGATCGACCAGGAACTCGTCGAAGTTCACTCGCGCGGCGCGCTCGCCGGCACTGCCGGCCGCCGCCGCCAATCCCAACATCTCGCAAACCCAGGCCAACGCCAGCCTCTCGCCTTCGCTCAACGGCGCGGCGCTCCAGGCTTCGCGCCCAACCCGTTTATGGAGACGGCGCAAGCGGCTCGGCGCCAGGATTTTTGCTTCCTCGCGCGAATTAGGGCCGCCGAGAATCGTCGCGATGTAACTCTCCGGCGAGACATACATCAGTACCGCCCGCGGCCTTGCGGCGCGCGCCAGCAACGCTTCAGCTAGCTCGGAGACGAAACTGGTCGCCTTGATCACCGCAAGCTGGCCGCCGTCGAATGTGCGCGAGAATAATTTGAGCATGCTGCTCAAGCGGCGCTCGACATCGTCGCCGTTCCACGCCGCAGGCGCGCCTGCGGGTTCGCTCATGATTTGCGCAAAAGTGCGCAATATCCCGGGCTCGCGCAGGGCGAATGCGCCGGGATGGGCGCCGATGAGGCGTGACAGCAGGGTCGAACCGACATGACCGATGTGGAAGATCAGTCCGCAGCGCTCTTTGAGCCCGGCCGATTCGACCGCTTCGGCGACATTGCGCCATGGCAGCGTGCGTATCAGGGTCTGCGGCGTCAGGATGCGGCCGTCGAGAAAGCTGGCTTTTTCATATTCGGCCCGGGTGAGGTCAACGAATGCAACGCTGTCGCTGTGCGGGTCCAGCAGGTGCGGAAACATCTGCGGAGAGCGCGCCAAGGATTCCTGTATGCCGTTCATGCGCTGCAGTCTCGCACCGGTACGTGGTTTTCGCGAGCCGCCGTTTATACTGGGGCGCATGAGTAACGAGATGAAGAAATCGCATGAGCCCCTGCTGGCTCAGGCGTTGCTGCTCGATCGCCAGGGACACGTGCCCGAGGCGATCGCCGCCTATCAGCAACTGCTGTCGGACTGGCCCGCGCTGCCGGACGCTTGGTACAACCTGGCGGTGCTGCAGCGAAAACGGCGGCAGTTCGATGCGGCGCTGACTTCCTACCAGCACGCGCTCGACCGCGGTATCAAGCGCCCCGAGGAGGTTCATTTGAATCGCGGCGTGATCTTCAGCGATTGCTTGCGACAGGACGACGCCGCTGAACTCGAACTAAAAAAGGCTCTGGCCCTCAATCCGAATTATGTTCCCGCGCTCATCAACCTGGCGAATCTTCACGAGGATCTTGGCCGGCGGGAATTGGCCGCGCGCGTCTATGCACGCCTGCTGGCGATGGATCCGAACTCGCCTCAAGCGCTGGCGCGCTACGCGCGGCTCAAGACTTTCACGGATCCTTCGGATCCGCTGATCGAACAGATGCGGCAGGCCCTGGCGCAGCCTCGCTTGAGTCTGCAAGATCGCGCCGGCCTGGAGTTTTCGCTCGGCCGCGCGCTGGATGACTGCCAGTCCTATGCCGCAGCGTTCGAGGTGTACACGGCGGCAAATCACCACAGCCGCGAGAGCGCGCCCCCCGGCACCGGGATATACGATCGCGCGCTGGCGGAGCAGTTGACCGACCGGCTCATCGCCGCTTTTCCGGCGCCGTCAAAGCCGGGCTCGACGCCCGCGGCGGCGTCGGGGAATGACCGGCCGCGGCCGATATTCATCTGCGGCATGCACCGCTCGGGCTCGACCCTGACCGAACAACTGCTGGCCGGCCACCCGCTCCTTGCCGCCGGGGGCGAGCTGGATTTCCTGCCGAACGCGGTGCAAGACGCGCTCGCGCCGTTTCCGGAATCGATGGCGGTGATCCTGCCGCAGCGGCTGAAGTCCCTGGCGGCGGAATACGTGCAAGCTCTCGGCTCCATGTTTCCGGGAGCACCCTATGTCACGGACAAGCGGCCTGAAAATTACATGAACATCGGCTTGATCAAGGCCTTGTTTCCGGAAGCGAAAATCATCCACACGTCGCGCAATGCCCTCGACAACTGCCTGTCCATTTTCTTCCTGCATCTCGATCAGCGCATGAGCTATGCCCTGAATCTGATGGACATCGGCCATCACTACGTCCAGTACTTGCGCCTGATGAGGCATTGGAGGGCCTCGTACGGCGCCGATATCGTGGACACCGATTACGACCGTTTGGTGCTGGAGCCCCGGCCTGTCATGGAAGCCTTGCTCGAGTTTCTGGGTCTCGAATGGGACGAGCGTTGCATCGCAGTTCCGGCCGTCGGCCGCTCGGTCAAGACTGCCAGTGTCTGGCAGGTAAGAGAGCCGCTGTACCAGCGCTCATCGGGAAGGGCGCAGCACTACGAGAAAGAACTCGCGGAGCTTCGGCGCTATCTCGATCTATACTCGGCGCCTACAGGGCCATAGGACCAGCAATGTTCTTGCAGATCCCTAATCTACTCGCGCCGGCCGAAGTGCAGAGCATTGCCCAAATTGCGCGGCAGGCCAAGTTCATCGACGGTAAACGCTCCAACCCGCATAACGTCGTCAAGCAGAATGTGATTGCCGATCAAAGCGATAAGCTGGCGCAAAACGCGTCGCAAATCGCATTGCTCGCGCTGCAGCGCAGTGAAGAGGCCAGAAATTTCGTTTTCCCGCGGCGCATGCCGGCGCCGACGCTGTCTCGATATGCGGTTGGAATGAAATACGGACCGCACACCGACGCGGCATTCCTGCCGGTTGCTGCCGAACCGCTGCGCTCGGATGTCTCCTGCACCATATTCATAAGCCAACCGGACGAATACCAGGGCGGCGAGTTGGTCATTCATCTCGGCACCGAGGCCGTCAGCATCAAGGGCCCCGCAGGATCCGCCATATTTTACCCCTCGACCACGGTACATCAGGTCGTGCCGGTGACCGCCGGCGAGCGCATGGTCATGATCACGTTCATCGAAAGCCAGATTCCGGATCAATTGCAGCGAGAAATGCTGTATTCCTTGGGCGAGGTGCGCGCGCTCGAGGGCTTGAAGATGGAGTGGCAAAACCGCACGCAGCTCGAATTTGTCATCGCCAATTTGCATCGGATGTGGGCCAGATAACGCCTTGGCCGGGGTTTGTTGCGTGATAGCAACGGTTCCAAGGGGTGCAAAAGCGATGTTTTTTTGCCCGCCGGCCGCGCAGCGGTGCGCCGGGCCCAATCGCCGACACAAAAATTCTGCCTAAATTTCCCTGTCAAACGCGATTTCGACGCGCTTGGCCGCAAATCTTCACGCGACGCGACTTGGCAACACATTGGCGACATGTTGTAATCGGGTGATAGCTTGAGGTGGCGGAATGATGCATTGATTGCACGGCCACCGAAGACCGTAACTGAACAGCTTTAACTTACAGGGAGCGATCAAGATGGGTAAGAATCGGATTTTGCAGCACGCGGTTCACGCCGTCCTCACCGCAGCCGCGGCGAGCGCAGCCGTTCCGGCCGCTTACGCGCAAACCGCGCCGGCCGCGGCGGCCGCAGCGCCGTCAGACATTCAAGAAGTGATCGTTACCGGAACACGCATTCAATCCGGCAACCTGATATCCGCCAGCCCGATCACCACGGTCACGAATCTTGATATTCAACAGTCGGGCCTGACCCGCGTTGAAGACATCCTCAACAATCTACCGCAGGTATTTGCCGGCCAGGGCAGCAACATGTCCAACGGCGCGGATGGCACCGCGACCCTGGATTTGCACGACTTAGGCCCGCAACGCACCCTGGTGCTGGTCAACGGCAAGCGGCTTGCCCCCGGCGCTCCGGACGGCCGCAACTTCACCGACATCAACCAGATTCCCGCCGAACTCATCGAAAGAGTCGACGTGCTGACTGGCGGCGCTTCCTCGACCTACGGCGCGGATGCCGTATCGGGCGTCGTGAACTTCATCATGAACACCCATTACGAAGGCGTGAAAATCGACGCTCAGTACGGCATGTTCAACCACAACAACCATGAGCCTTTCTATCAGAACCTCGTGGCCTCCAGCGGTTTCAACGCGCCCACCGGCAGCGTGGATTCCGGATTTCAGAAGAATGTGTCATTCATCGCCGGTTCGAATTTCGCGGACGGCGCAGGCAATGCCACGGTGTACGCGACCTACGACAACCAGGCCCAGAACATCGGCGGCCAATTCGACTACAGCGCCTGCAGCCTGTCGCATGGCAAAACCGGTGCAATCTGCGGCGGATCCGGCACGAATGCGGGCGGCACTTTCCTCGCCTACAACTCCTCAGGCAATATCCTGCACAACACCGTTGATCCGAAGACCGGCGTTTTTCGCCCCTCCGTGGCCGGCGACAATTTCAATTTCGGCGCGCTGAACTTCTTCCAGCGCCCCGCCGAGCGCTGGACGGCCGGCTCCTTCATCAACTATGACGTGAACGAGCACGGCAAGGTGTACAACGAATTCATGTTCATGAGGAACGAGACGACGGGCGGCATCGCGCCGGGCGGCGACTTTGCGAACAACCTGCTCAACTTGGATTGCGGCCCGGTCGGCCCCGGCTTGTCGGGCAACCCGCTGATCACGGCGCAGGAACGCGGCATCCTTTGCGGCCCGACGCTGGCCGCTCAGCAGGTGCCCGGTCAGCCCGCCAGCAACACTCTGCAGTACTACCTCCAACGGCGAAACATCGAGGGCGGTCTGCGCTTGACCGACTTTACGAATACCGACTTCCACGAGGTTATCGGCGTCAAGGGCGATTTCTTGAGCGCCTGGAAGTACGACGCCTATGCTCAGGTCGGCATCACTGACCAGCAACAGCTTCAATTGAACAATTTTTCCGCCTCAAAACTCGCTTTGGCGGAAAACCCTGTGACGAACACTGCCGGCAACATCGTTTGCGGCCCCCCCGCACCTTCGAGTTGCGTGCCCTACAATCCTTGGGTGCCGGGCGGTGTGACAGCGGCGCAGCTCAATTATTTACAGACTCCGGCCTTACAGCAGGGAAGTTCTCGGGAGTACGTCGCTCACGTGGACGTGACCGGGGATCTCGGCAAGTACGGTGTGCAGACACCGTGGGCGAAGAGCGGCCTGCAAGTCAATCTGGGCGGCGAATATCGTTCGGAAAGCGCCGTGTTGCAGCCGGACGAAGAAAACCTATTGGGCGATATCGCGGGAGGTGCGGGAGCGTTGCTGCCGCTGGCCGGCAATTACCACGTAGCTGAGGTCTTCACCGAGTTCAACGCGCCCATCTTCGACGATATGCCGTTCGCCAACCAGTTGACGGTCAACGGCGGCTACCGGTATTCGAAGTACACCCTTGGCTTCTCCACCAACACTTACAAGATTGGTCTCGAATGGGCGCCCATCAGGGACATCCGTTTCCGCGCGAGCTATAACCAGGCGGTACGCGCACCCAACATTGGGGAGCTGTTTACCACCGCGAGCATAGGACCCGGCGGCAGCATCGACCCATGTTGGGGTCCGACGCCGACGTTAACCGCGGCGCAGTGCGCGCGCACGGGAGTCACCGCGGCGCAATATGGCAACCTCGGCGTGAATCCGGCCAGCCAGTTCAATGTCCAGACCGGCGGCAACGCCAATCTGCATGCTGAAACGGCACATACCTGGTCCTACGGCCTCGTTTTCCAGCCCACGTTCCTGCCGAACTTCTCGGCCACGTTTGACTACTACGACATCAGGATCACCGGCGCCATCTTTCAGCAATCGGGAGTCTCGATCATTACGGATTGCGCCTTGACGGGCAATGCGGACCAATGCGGCGCGATTCACCGTAACCCGGCCAACGGCTCTCTATGGCTGACCAATGCCGGATACGTCGCTACGCTGTCGGCGAACAGCGGTTTGGTGGAGAACAAGGGTGTAGACGTCAATCTGCACTATTCCCTGCCCATGGAGGGCTTCGGCAAGTTGGTATTCAACTTGCAAGGCACGGATACCATCTCCAATGTCACCCAGCCGCAGACCTCTGTGCCGGATCCCGTCAGCGGAGCGTTGCTGGCCGGGCCGCAGTACAATTGCGCCGGCTTCGAAGGCGTGACCTGCCTCAACCCGTTGCCGCACTGGCGCCACGTGTTCAGCACGGATTGGGCGACGCCGTGGCAGGGTCTGGATCTGCACGCTCAGTGGCGTTATATCGGCCGTACGCAGGTTGATGCGTTGAACCAGAGTCCGCTGCTGTCTTCGCCTTCAACGGTGTATCCGGGCTACGATCATGTTGCGAGCTACAGCTACCTCGACCTTTCTGCATCGGTTTCGGTCGCTTCAAACGTTACGGTCCGCCTCGGCGCCAACAACGTGCTGGATAAAGACCCGCCGATCATCCTGTCGGCAAATTGCCCGGTAGGACCCTGCAACAACAACACATGGACGCAAACCTACGATCCGACCGGTCGGTTCTTGTACGCGCATGTGGAGGCGAAGTTCTAAACGGAAGTGAAGTTCTAAACGCAAGTTTTGAAACTCAGACGGCGGGCTTTAAGCCCGCCGTTTTTTTTAGGTGCGCCCGGAAGGGCGCACCTACTGAAAGGGCGGTATCTACCGCGACCGGTTGGTCGAGTGGACATCCCGCATCAAATTGAGTGTCGCTGAGGTTGCCTTGGACCCATCGCCGATCCATCCAAACTGGGTTCTCGAAGGAAATCCCATCGCTCGCAATAATGTTCTCTCCCGCAGCGAGCCTGCGGGCGGTGACACAGGAGTACGTTCATCAGATGGTTGTTCGGCGCTGGTTGTTCGGCGCCGGTTGCATTTAAATTGAATCAATGGGCATCGAGCGGGTCGTGGATATTAGACAGCTGTCGTGTGAGGGTGAGTCATGAGCGAAACAGCGAGCCGTCGCTTTTTTGTCGCGGGGTTGACTGCACTGTCGGCCATTTCTTTGCTCGACAAAGGGTCGGCGGCAACCTTGTCCGGGCCCATGCAAAGCAGCGACGTGTCGATCGAAAATTTCTCGCCGGCCGGTAAAAGCCAAGGCGTCGTGCGGGTTGCAAAGATCGTGAAGACCGACGCCGAATGGCGTGCGCAGCTCTCGCCGCTCGCGTACGGCGTTGCACGCCAGGCGGGCACCGAGGTCCCCTTTAGCGGTGAGTATGACCACAATAATGCCGATGGCCTTTACCACTGCGTGTGTTGCGACACAGTGTTATACGACTCGAGGACAAAATTCGATTCGCGCACCGGATGGCCGAGCTTCTGGGAACCGATATCAAAGATGAATATCGTCAAGAAAAGCGACAAGAGTGAGGGGATGCAGCGCGAGGCGATCTCCTGCCGCCGCTGCGATGCTCATTTGGGCCATGTATTCGATGATGGCCCGAAGCCCACGGGTTTGCGTTATTGCATGAATTCGGTGGCGTTGCACTTTGTGGCCCGCGCCTAAGGAACAGACATGTCATTTTGGAAACAGGGAACTCCGCGATTCACGGCGCTGCTGGGTGCGGCGGTCATGGGGGTTCTTCTGTGGCATTCAGCGTCGTTCGCAGCCGAGGCGCCGGTGATCATCGCACCGCCTGAGGTCGACAATCCAAGGGCAGCGGGTCCCATGCAGACCGCGGTATTGGCGGCCGGTTGTTTTTGGGGCGTGCAAGGGGTGTTCGCGCACGTGCGCGGCGTGCATAAGGTAATTGCCGGTTATGCGGGCGGTAAAAGATCAACGGCGGACTATGAGAGGGTCGGCACCGGGAGCACCGGTCACGCCGAATCGGTCAAGATAATCTTCGACCCGGCAAAGATTTCCTATGGTCAGATCTTACAAATCGCATTTTCGGTGGTGCACGATCCCACTCAGCTGAATCGACAGGGTCCCGATGTCGGCACGCAATATCGTTCCGTGATTTTCTACGCCGACGACGATCAGAAGCGCATAGCCCAGGCGTACATCGCCCAGTTGGATCAGGCCCATGTATTTGCGAGATCGATAGTCAGCCAGGTAGATCCCCTCAATGGGTTCTATGAGGCCGAGGGTTATCATCAGGACTATTTGATACATCATCCAACCAACCCCTACATCGCCACGTACGATGCACCCAAGGTCGAAAATTTCAAGCGTACGTTTCCGGAGCTGTATAGCGATCAACCGGTGATGGCGCGCAATTAGCGCTGGCTGGGACGCTGCTAGCTGGGACCCGTTGCGGTCCGCCTGAGCGCTGCGCCGATGACTTTCCCGTAACGGGATTCCTGCACGAAGCCGATCACGCGGAGATTGCCGGGCTCCACACCCGCTTTCACGGGCACTCGAAAATCTTGGCTGAACTTACCGCCCGGTGTCAGCGCACCCAACTTGACGAGTTCGAGCAGGACGGCCACATGCGTGAGTGTCTGGCCGCGATTTTCCCCGCGCAGCACCTTCGACTCGAAATGATCCAGGGCCAGCCCGAGAAAAACGTCGCTCGTATGTCCTTGCGCATTGCCGTCGGCTGTTACTCTGCCGCTCAGGAAGGCTGGTGTGCCGGGTTCTATCTTGAGCGAGTCGATACTCACCGGAATCTTCGGGGAGGCCGCCGCATCCTTCAGCACTTGCGCGATTTTTGGCCGATCGCTCAAGCGTATCTCTGAAGTGCCATCGACGATGAACTGAGGCGTGTAGGGGTCGGCGCGCCCAAGGGCGCGCTCGTAACCGCGCTGACGGTCGGTGAGCGGCGCTGAGGAGAACGGGTCGCGCCAACCCTGGTTATCCCAGTAGTCGACATGCTCGCCAAGCATGATCAGCTGAGCTCCCGGAACCGGTTGCGACTCATCCAATATCCGAAGGAAGGCATCGGCGGGAGGACAAGAGGAACATCCCTCCGCCGTGAACAGCTCGATGAGTACGGGCGATGCGGACGGTTGCGCATCGGTCGCCGAGGCAATTCCACCGCTCACCGCCGAGAGCGTCGTGAGCAGGATCATCATGGCTTTTATCGTTCTAGTGGGCATCTTGAACGCCTTAAGTTTCGAATCGATGTTCCGCATGACGGCATCAGCCTACTCCGGAACCCAGGTCCCCACAAAGGGGAAAAGGCTTGATTGCAACTGGACTCCTCAAATAGCGGCGGATTGGTTACACGAAAGCAAGTACGGGTAAGAGCGCACCGCTTTTAGGCGCCTAGCCGCACTACTCATGAACAATCACCTATTCTCCGACGTCGGCCGAATTGAAGGGGTATTTTCCGGACCGCCGTGAATCCGTCCATGGAGGCTGCGGGAAAAACTTGCGACGCGATGCAATCCTGCATCGCTGCAAGCCAGGGTTCGCCATCCCTGGCGAACCCGCTCGGCGCATGCGCCGAGCCCTGTTTTTCACGCTCCGTAAAATACCCCTTCAATCCGGCCTCCTTGATGAGCTACCCGTCATTCATGAATAACTCGGGCTAGTTGACGCGGCTTACCCGGTGGCTGTGTTTTGCCGGAGTCAGCAAGAGGAATGAACCGAGCGTGCCGTGTTTGATGGTGACCGAATCGCCGATGGACAGCAGCGGATCCGGGTCATCCTGATATTCCCAAATTTGGCCATTGTCGAGCGTGATCTGGGTGCGCTGGTTCGGCGAGCGGCCGAAGCCGGCGACCTTTGCGGTGATGGATTTGATTTCAGGAGGGGAGCTGGAGCGGGCGGCCTTTTGCACCTTGCTCCGGCCGAAATCTTCCTCGGTGGGGGCGGCTGCCGGCGTGGGTGCCGCCGCAACGGGCGCGGCAGGTGCCGCCGTAACGGACGCGGCAGGCGCCGCTGCAACGGACGCGGCAGGTGCCGCTGCAACGGGCGCAGCGGGTGTAGGCGGGGAGGCAGCAACCGAGGGCCGCGCCTTCGGCTCAGAAACGCGGCCGGCGAGCTGGTCATAGCAGGCGAGGCGGTCGGCGGAGCTCGAAATGCCGCTGCACGGCGACAGCGCTTTGTGCAGGTCGATATCCTCGGCCCGCGCGCCGCCGCAAGCGCAGGCAGCGCAGGCAGCCAGAAACGCAGTGCTCAGTGCGAAGCGTTTTGCATGTGTTGTGATCATGGCGAAACCTCCGCCGGCAGTTGATAGTAGCTGCCGACCACCTCCGTGGCGGCCCGAACCATGTCGCGTTCCGCTTCGCTCAAGAATGGATTCCAAATGTCGAATATCAGAATGGCGCGGGGTGCGTCGGAGTTGTTCCACACCTCATGCTCGATGGTGTCGTCGAACACCCAGGCTTTTCCCACTTCGAACTCGCGCGTGGTGCCCCCGACGCGAAAGCCGCAATCCGGCGGAACGATCAGGGGCAGATGCACCGTCACCCGAGTGTTGGTGACGCCGGTATGCGGCGGAATTTTCGTCGCGGGATCGAGGATGGAAAAGAATACCGTCGGTGCCCGCGCCGCCACCTCGCAACGCGGCACGTGTGCCAGCGCCGCCATGGTCCGCGGGCAGCGCGCGATGTGCGCGGCCTCCGGCTTGCCTTGGTTCCACAGAAAATACGCGCTCCAGCGGCGCGAATGATTCAGCTCCTTCCACTGATCGATAGGCAGTCCGGCGGGGTAATCAATGTAAGGCTGCAGGCCTGCCCGATCGGCGATCAGGACATTGGTCAACTCGGCGCGAATGTCGTCGGTGGCCGCCTCGACCGCATCCAGCCACGGGAAATCGCCGCGCTCGAAGAATTCCAATGCGGGGATCTCGGGAAAGTACATGAACGTCGGGCGCGGAAAATAGGCGGAGCGCCGGCCGCTGAGCATCTCCAGGCACTTGTCCACCCTCGATTGCGTCTTGCCGCCGTGGCGCACACGGATCCCGGCCAGTCTTTCCTCCAGGGCTGCGCTGAGCGCCGATTGATCGGCGGCAACGACCTCTTTCGCATGCTTGAGCAGTTCCTGGACCGTCGACGGCGCGGCGGCATCCGGTGAAATCGTCAGCAGCGCATTCTGGTATGCCCGCGCGGCGTTACGGGTATCGCCAAGATCTTCCAACAGGCTTGCTTTCTGCAACAGCGCAGCCAGATGACGCGGCTCGACGCTCAGGGCACGCTCCAGCGCTTCTCGTTCCTCTTGGCGCCGGCCGAGCATCCGCAAGCTGCCGGCAAGATTCGACCACAGTTGCGCACGGCCCGGATCAGTCTGGGCGGCCCGGCTGAACAGCGCGTAAGCTTTTTCGTATTCGCTGCGGCCCATCAGGACCACTCCCAATTCGTTGAGCACGGCCGGATGGCCCGGCGCGCGCTCCGCAACCCGCACCAGCAGCTGCTCGGATTCGGCGCTGCGGCCCGCGGCCGACGCTTCCCGATAGGCCTGCAGCGTGCGGATGATGGTGGCCTCGTCCAACGCCGCAGGATTGGGCTGATTCATAGTGCTCCTCGACGGCCGGACTGCCGGCCAAAGTGACGATTCTACCTTGGCGATTCGCGCCCGGATTGACAAATGAGCCGACGCCACTTCATCGTAGGACATGGCTTCGATCGCGGACGTGAATCTAAAACTGATGTCGGCGTCCGCGCTGCTGGATGCGGACCCGGCTGCCGCGGCCCGGGCGGCCGGCGAGATTCTTAGCCATAATCCGGACAACGCGGCAGCGAGACTGCTGCTCGCCACCGCGGCCCGCAAACTGGGCAATACTGCGCTTGCGCTCGAGGTGCTGGAAGCGTTGGCACGCTCGCAACCGGCGGCCGCCTTCATTCGGCTGGAATTGGCGCGCGCCTACGGCGAGGCTGGCCGCGCCGCCGAGTCGGTGGCCGCATTGCGCGAGACCCTGTCGATCGAACCGGCATTGGCGGAGGGTTGGCATGAGCTCTCCTCGCAGCTCGCCGCTGCCGGCGATGCGCACGGCGCCGACGTCGCCTACGAGCGCTACACCGCCCTGGCGCCCCAGCCCTGGCAGCTGGCGGAACCCTCGGTCGCGCTCGCCGAAAACCGGGCTGTCGCTGCCGAGGCCATGCTGCGGCGGATCTTGCGCGACGCGCCTCAGGATGTGGCTGCGATGCGCATGCTGGCGGACGCACTGGCGCGGCGCGAAGCCTATGCGGAAGCCAAGAGACTGCTGCGCCAAGCACTCGACCTGGCGCCCGGCTACTCCGCGGCTCGCTATGACCTTGCTCGTCTGTTGCTGAAGCAACAAAAGCCGGTCGATATCTTGCCCTTGGTCGAGCGCTTGTTGCGGCTCGATCCGAAGAACGCGGTTTATCGGGACCTGTTGGCGTCGGTGTTCAGCATGACCGGGCAGCACGCGCAGGCCGTCGAGACCTTGGGCGCGCTCGTCGCCGAGCCGAATGCCGGCTATGCAGAGTGGCTGAATTATGGCCACGAGCTCAAGGCGGCGGGTCGATCGCAGGAGAGCATTGCTGCGTATCGCAGCGCCATGGCCTTTGACCCTGCCAGGGGCGAAGCCTACTGGAGCCTGGCAAACCTCAAGACGTTTCGTTTCGACGCGGCCGAAATCGACGCCATACGCTCGGCGTTGCAGCGCGAAGATCTCAAGCCCGGTGATCGCGTGGACCTTGAGTTTTCCCTCGGCAAAGCGCTCGAGGATGAGCGCCGATTCGCGGAGTCCTTCGAACACTATGCCGCCGGCAATGCACTGCGCCGCAAGGGGGTCAACTACGATGCCGGCAAGATCTCGTTGCATGTCCAGCGCTCCAAGGAAATCTACACGCCGCAGTTCTTCGCCGATCGTGCGCATTTCGGCTCGCAGGCAGAGGATCCGATTTTCATCGTAGGGTTGCCGCGGGCCGGCTCGACGTTGCTGGAGCAGATACTGGCGAGTCATTCGCGGGTCGAAGGCACGCGCGAGCTGGCGGAGATGGTGGCGATTGCCCGCGGACTGGCGACGAAGAACGGCGAGGCGGACGAGAGCCGGGCTCTCGAGGCGCTGTGCTCGCTGGATGCCGCGCAAGTCGCGGCGCTGGCGGATCGATATCTCGCGGAGACCAGGATTTACCGCCGCGGCGGCGCGCCGCGGTTCATCGACAAGATGCCGAACAATTTCATGCACATCGGCCTCATCCACTTGATGTTTCCGCGCGCCGCGATCATCGATGCGCGCCGCCATCCGATCGGCGGTTGTTTCTCTGCCTTCAAGCAGCATTTCGCGTCGGGGCAACTGTTCACGTACGACCAAGCGGACCTGGCGCGCTTCTACCGCGACTACGTCGAGTTGATGGCGCATTACGATGCGGTGTTGCCGGGCCGGATTCATCGCGTCTACTACGAGCGGGTGGTCGCCGATCTGTCGCGCGAGGTGCATCGCTTGCTGGAATACTGCCGGTTGCCGTTCGAGGATCAGTGCCTGCGTTTCTATGAGACTCGCCGCGGTGTCCAAACGGCCAGCTCCGAACAAGTGCGCCGACCGATCTTTGCGGAGGGTGTGGATCAATGGCGCAATTTCGAGCCATGGCTTGGGCCCATGAAGGAGGCCCTCGGCAACTTGGTCGAGCGCTATCCGGAGAGCGAACAATGATGTTTCGGCCGCCTGAGCTGATGATCATGTTTGCCGTGCCTTTCTCGTTCTCCTTGCACCCGGAACAGCAACGGCTGAATGAGGGGCTCAAGCGCTACGTCTTCAAGCACGAAAAGGACGGCGCCGGATCCAACCCGCGACCGATCACTCAGCGCAACGACGCGGTGTATGAAAGCCATTTCGATCTGTTTCGCGTGAACGATGCGGCGATTCAGGAGCTGAAGGCCTTCTGCTGGCATCAGCTCCTATCGTTCGTTGCCGGATTGAACGGCTATGACACGGCGACCGTCAATCGATTGGAAATCTTCAATGACAGTTGGTTTCATGTCACGCGCCGCGGCGGCTTTTTCGGCCTGCACAATCATCCGAATGCTTCTTGGAGCGGCGTGTACTGCGTCGATCCGGGCAGGGGCGATCCGGGCAAAGAGGGCGGCGGCCTGTTGAGCTTTGTCAGCCCGATGCTCATGAGCGGCATGCATCAGGACCCCGCCAACATTAAAATGAGACGGCCGTACGCAAGTGGAGTGGCGCAATTGGCGCTCGTGCCGGGCCAGTTGGTGATGTTCCCCTCCTGGGTGCTGCATGACGTCAAGCCTTTCGAGGGCGAAGGCGAGCGCATCACCATTGCCTTTAACTGCTGGTTCAGATTGCCAGACCTTTAAAAAAAGCCCAACGCACTTGCAGAAAAAAGGCCCCGAGCAGACTCGGGGCCGGTTTTGGCGCCAATCAATGTGCGGCCAGCTCAGGG
>Ga0193727_1000421_pt1 | contig 16241 bp, 13 predicted proteins | sample H2c2metaG_FD_143051 | JGI IMG/M metagenome (GOLD analysis project Ga0193727, IMG submission 143051) | Soil microbial communities from a riparian zone of the East river system, Colorado, United States - H2c2 | ecosystem: Environmental > Terrestrial > Soil > Riparian zone | place: USA: East River...
GGGGGCCGGCGCGTTTTTATCCACGCTGCGGTCATGTCCGGTGAGATAGCGGTGGCTGCGAAGCAGGTGGAAGCGCTGCTGGCGCAACCTGGTGGGCCCATGCCGATCGACATCGTGTGGGCGGGTCAAGTCGCGAAGCGACAGAGCAATCCGGAGCTGGCACTCGATTACGCCCAACGTGTGCTCGCGGATAAGCGCGCAAAACCGTACGACGTTCTCTCGGCTGCCACGCTGGTTCTCTCGCTCACGAGCCCCGATTCGCAGCCATACGCCGACGCGTGGCAGCAAATTGAAAATGCAGCGCGAAATCCAAAGAACCCGGGGTCGCTGGAATCGCTGGTTCTTCTCGCAAACGAAAAGGCTGTGCCGCCCATGAGTCCTATCAACCCGTCGCTTTCGCTCGAAAGCACTCCGCCGCCTGAGCCAGCCGCAACACCTGCCGCCTCCGCCGAGGCTACGGCGGCCAAGGCGGCAGTCTCCTCGGAACAAAGTAATCCGACGACGACGCTCTCTGCAGGCCTGAGCTCTCAACCAACACCCGCGACGCAATCCGCCGACAAACTCAGTCTTACTCTCGCTGCCACTCCGCCCGCTCCAGCTGGACGGACGATGAGTCTGACGGAAGTGGCAAACGCGCTTGAAAATCATCCCGATGCCCGACCTTATCACAAGCTCCTGGCACTTGAACTTCGCGCTCGGCAGGACCCAGCCCTCGCGGATCAATACGTCGCCGACGCTGTGCAGCGTTTCGGAAACGCGGCGAGCCTGGCACAGCTTTATCAGGGAAGCGCCGAACCTGCCGATGAAACGCTCGTCGCCCTGGCTACGTGGCTCAACAACATCGGCCGGCCTGCGAAGACCTTGGAAGTATTGCCTCAGGAGCGCGCGTCACAACGCCAGGACCTTTTTCTGCAGTACCTGAGCGCGCTCGGCGGACTCCAGCGCTGGAATGAGATCAAAGACCATTTGATGAGCGAACGGTTCCCAATCGAGCCAGTGCTTCAACACATGTACCTTGCGGTCGCACAGACGCACCTGGGCTCAGCACCTGGCGCAACCAACGAATGGCAACGCGCTCTGGAAGTTGCGACGACACCCGAAAAATTGTCGACTCTCGCCAAATATGCCGAGCAAAACTCCGCCAATGATATCGCCGACGCCGCTTATGCCAGCTCGCTCAAGATCGAGCCGAAAAATCGCGAAGCCTATACTGGGCGGTTGCGTCTTGCTCTGGCAGCGGGAAAGACCGCTCACGCACAAACGATCGCGGCGGAAATCACCCAGCTTCGGCCGGATGACGCAGCAGCCCGCAATCAAGATGCTTACCTTCGCTTGTTGCTCGGCGCTTCGGGCGAACAAGCTGAAGCAGCAGAGCGCGAAGCTGATGTCCTTGTAAAAAAGGAGCCACGGAACTGGCAGGCCAGGGCGACGCTCGGGCTGGCGCGACTGCGCCTGGGACAGAATAAAGACGGGCTCGAAGCATTCCGCGGTATAAAAGTGACGGGGAACGAACCGCCAGGCGCGCTAGCTGTGCGCGCCGCCATTCTGGCGGCAAACGGCATTGAAGAAGGTGCCCGAAACGACGCGCTCCTTCTCGTAGCCAAACCGCTTTTGCCCGAAGAACGCGCTCTTATTGCTCCGCTGTTGCAATAGCAATACAAGCAACTTCAGACGAGTGTCATTCTGAGCGAAGCGAAGCTGCAACGCAGCGGGTGAAGTCCGCGAGGCCAGGCTTTCAATCTCAGATCATCTCTTCCGTCTTCCACGGGTGATCATAAAGCTTTGGCTGCTGTTCCCAGTCGTCGCTGAGATCGAGCCAGCGTGGATTCATCTTCTCAATAAGGGCAATTTTCCTGGCTCGGCGCCAACCCTTTAGTTTCTTCTCGCATGCGATTGCGTCGTTCACATTGCGAAAGTGCTCGACCCAAACGAGCCGGTTCAAACGGTAGCGTTTCGCGAAACCTTCCATCTCGCCGTACGTATGCTGCCATAACCGACGCGCAACATTATTCGTAATTCCGATGTACAACGTGTTGCTGCGCCTGTTCGTGAGAATATAAATCCAGTAGTCGTGGTTGCGCATGCGATCGAACTGATCAGAAATGTTTCGCTTCGCTCAACATGACAGCGCCATTACTGGAGGATCCCGATTTGCTTGGACATACCGCATTTCATTTGTTATCCGGAGTGGTTTTCTGCAGGGCTTCCAACTTTGTCAGATTTTTTCGGACATTGACATCGCTGGGATTAATCCGCAGAGCGGCATTGAGTTGTTGTATCGCCTCGGAAACTTGACCCATCTGTGCCAGCGCAGTTGCCAGATTGTTATGCGCATCGACAGAATTGGGGGTTATCCGCAGCGCCTCCTTGTAATGATCTATGGCCTCTGCCGCCCGGCCGGTTTGAACCAATGCATTGCCCAGGTTATTGTGAGCCTCGGCAAAAGCGGGATCGATCCGCAACGCTTGCTCGTAATGCTCTATTGCCTCTGGAGTTCGCCCTGTGAGGAAGAAGGCGCTGCCCAGGTTATGGTGCGCTTCCGCGTAATCAGGATCAATCTGCAACGCCTGCTTGTATTGATCTATTCCGTCTGAAGTTCGTCCTTTTAGAACCAAGGCGTTACCTACGCTATAATGTCCGACGGCCGGCTTGATTCGCAGGGCTTGCTTGAACAGGTCCATTGCTTCCGGAATCCTGTTGGCCTGGTACAAGATGTTACCGAGATTAACCTGCGCCATCCAGCAAGCGGGATTACGGGCAATAGTGGTCCGATACAACGTCTCGATGTCGGTGTACATCCGGCTTTGGTGCGAGGTGACAACAAACAGGACACCGGCGATTACCAGCGTAACTCCAGGCTCCAGCCAGGCTCGCCAACGTTTAGATCGTCCGGCCAGCAATACGATCCCACTGGCGCAAGGCGTGATGATCCCGAGGCACGCCAGGTATTGCCAGTGATCAGCTACAAACGAATAGATGAAAAAATAGATGTTGAGAAAACCGAGCGAAGGCAACAACAGGACGATATAGATGAGCACTCCTGCTAAGGGAGCACGGGACCACCGCCGCAGACTCCATAAAATTCCCAGCAATCCCAAGACAGCGAGAGGAAAAAGGTACTGCCACCAGACTCCGGCGTTAATCTCCCAGCGCGGATAAACGAACATCAGGTTCGACGGCCAAAGCAGGTTGCTAAGTTGAAACCAGAAGGCACGCCCGGCGATCAGGCAGCGATCCAACAGGGAAAGATCCAGAATTGTCGCTTTGTAACCGATGCCAGTATTTTCAAACCACCGGGTTATCAATCCCGCTACGGCCGCCAGAAAAAAGAAAGGTATCGAGGATACAACATCGCGCCGCCACGAGATCGCGCCTCGTTTCCACCAAAAGATCACCAGCCAGGCCAAGGGCAGCGTGACAATGGCGGTCTTACTCAGCAACCCCAAAAGGAACAGGCCGAGCGCCAAGGCATAACTCCTGTAGCCACGGCCCTGCGGGCCGTCCTTCTCTCTTCTGTCTCGGCTCTCGTCAAACTTTAGATAAAAGAGCGTCGCCGCCAGGGCGAAGATTCCCGAGAGCGTGTTCTTACGCTCCGCGATCCAGGCGACCGTTTCCACATTCACCGGGTGCAGCGCAAAGATGATTGCAGCCAGTTCTGCTCCCGGGACGCGCAAAAAACGTAGGATTTTCAGCACCAGCACGACGCAGCCGATGTGCAGAAGAAGATTGACCAAATGATAGCCAGTCGTCGAATCGCCCCATAACCTTTGCTGGACCCAGTAGGACGTATAAAGAAGAGGATAATATTGCGCGGTTGCCCTCGGCTGGAACCAAATTCGCCCTAGACCATCCAGGGAACGCAACTCCCGAGGCGTGGTACAGTTGTCGTCATCCCATAAAAGTTGGCCATGCCACGCGGGCTGGTATGCCAGTATCGTCACCGCCGCCAGAATCACGCAGAAGAACCAGTCGCGTTTCGTCCAACTCATTATCGAAGATTTGTTAATTGTCATTCCGAGCGCAGTCGAGGAATCTCTGGAACTTTCTCTAGATGCGCTGAGGACAGCGCACACTACAGCACCCCCCCCTGTTCGACCGGTCGAACTCTTCAACGCTTGAGCGCTTTAACCGTTCACCGATTTAAGGGTTTACATTCTGATTGATCTCGGTCCCGCTTTTTCTGGCACCCTCAGGCATTATGCGACTCTTGGCTGAACTCGTGATTATTGCGCCCCTGCTGTATTTCGTCTGGAACAAAGTATTCAAAGAACAGATAGCCTCGGTGCCCGTCGCAGCTCTACATCAGCTAGGTTTTAAAAACGATCGCTCGAGTTCGGTAGCCACGTAGGCCTGCTGTTCGACCGTGATTTCAGGAAAGAGGGGAAGCGATAGGACTTGCTCAGCCGCAGCCTCCGCAACTGGGAAGTCGCCTCGCTGATGGCCCAGATGTTGGAAGGCACCATGCAGATGTATCGGCGAGGGATAGTGCACCGCGGCACCGATGCCAGCCTTTTTAAAGTTGCGCAATACCGAGTCGCGACGTGGCAGGCGTACCACGTACAAGTGCCAGACGTGCTCGTTTCCGGGAAGTGTGACTGGCAACGTAACAGCCTCGACCCCGGAGAGCAGGTCGTCATAACGCCGTGCCGCCTGCCGTCGCGCCTTGTTCCAAGTCGCCAAACGTTTCAACTTTGCGCTGAGAACTACCGCCTGTATTGCATCGAGCCGCGAGTTGAAGCCCACGCGAGGATGATCATGTTTTATCTCGCTGCCGTAATTGCGCAGTGCGCGAACTGCGGCGGCAAGATCGTCCGAATTGGTCAATACGGCCCCGCCGTCACCGTACCCGCCCAGGTTCTTACCGGGATAAAAACTCGTAGCAGCCGCCAGTCCTACGCTCGCCAAGCCCTCGTTGTGACGGCGCGCGCCGTGCGCGTGCGCGGCGTCTTCAAGTAACAACACGCCGGTCTGATCGGCCAGAGTCTTAAGGTCCTCCATCGGCGCCATCTGGCCGTAGAGGTGCACCGCCAGAATGGCCTTCGTGCGGCGGGTGATCTGCAGCGCGACCGCCTGCACGTCGATAAGATGCGTTTCCGGGTCTGAGTCGACGAATCTTGGTACTGCACCGGCGCGCATGACCGCGAATGCCGTGGCGACGAAGGAATTGGCTGGCACGATTACTTCGTCACCGTTGGCGACACCAACCGCGCGCAGCATCATCTCAAGCGCGTCGGTGCCGTTGGCGACACCAACGCAGTGCTTCACGCCGGAAAACTGCGCGAATGCTCGCTCAAAGCTGGCGACTTCCTCACCGAGGATGAACGCCGTGTTTTCAAACAGGCGCGCGAACCCTTGCTGTAGCTCATCCGCGATTTGTCGATGTTGCAATTTCAGGTCAACCAGCGGAATCAACATGACGGTTCCACCCGTTCTTCCCGGCCGCCTGCACGGATTGAACGCTGAATTGCCTCAAGTGCGCGTACCACAGCGATCCCTTCGCGCCCACCGGTGAGTGGTTGCTTCCCCGTGACAATGCATTCGAGAAAGTGCGCACACTGCGTCGCCAGGGGCTCTCCGAGTGGCACCTTCGGAACTGTAATATCCCCCTTCCGGACGCTGGCACGAAACGAGGCAAACGAATCGACATATGCCGACGGGGTGCGCTGATTGGTTGCCTGTTTGTCGTAGATGCGCAGTGGCTCGTTGAGGTTCATATCATCGAACGTCAGCATCCGTCTTTCGCCAACTACCGTGATGTCGCGGGCCTTGCGGGGATTGAGCCAAGAGGCATGTAAATTCACCAGCACACCTTGCGGGTATCTGAGGGTGGCGAAAATGGCGTCTTCAATCCCTTGGTTGATCCAAGTTCCTCCTATTGCCGACACACCTAGCGGTTCCGCGTTGAGCCAGTAATTGGCAATGGAGAGGTCGTGCGCCGCAAGGTCCCACGCGGCGTTCACATCCAAGCGAATGGGTCCAAGATTTGTACGGACCATCGACACGTAGTACACCTTCCCGAGATGCCCGGCATCGAGATATTCTTTCACCTTGCGTACAGCCGGGTTGTAAACGAACACGTGGCCGACCATGAGGGTCAACCGTTTACGTTCGGCCAGCTCGAGAAGGTCGATCCCCTGCTTCACTTCCGTCGTCAACGGTTTCTCGACCAGCACGTGCTTACGTCGCTCGAGCGCCTCTTTTGCCAGGGCGTAGTGAGTGCTTGTGGGCGTGGCGACCACAACGGCTTGCACAGACGGGTCGCGCAATGCCTGCTCAGGATCTTGCCCAACCTGCACATCGGGAAAATGAGCGTGCACCTCGTCTAATCGGGCCGCATCGCGATCGATGATCCAGACGACTTCGCTCGTCTGTTTGTTGTGGAAATTTCGGATGAGGTTCGGCCCCCACTGGCCAGCCCCAATCACCGCCACGCGAATCATTGCCATTCGTGCCACCGCCAACTTGCCTTGCCAAGCGGGCCGGTGCGTGCGGCCAGAAAGTCGCGCTCTGCTTCCGGCCACCATTGTGTGAATCGGTCGGAGCTTTTGAGACTTACACGAACCCTCACGGCGCCTCCTTTTCGCCCAAAGTGCGTAGGAGGCGGGCCGGATTCCCAGCGACAACGGTGCGCGCGGCGACGCTCTTGGTCACAACCGCCCCGGCACCAACGATGGCTCCTGCACCGATCGTGATTCCGCCCAGGATGACCGCCCCCGACCCAATCGTCGCGCGTCGTTTGACCACAATGGGAATCACCGTCCAGTCGACGTCCGTTTGCAAAGTTCCGTCCGGCCGGCACGCACGCGGAAACAGATCGTTGATGAAGCACACGTGATGACCAATAAATACGTCGTCCTCGATAGTGACGCCTTCGCAAATAAACGAGTGGCTCGAAATTTTGCAGCGCGCGCCGACGGTGGCATTCTTCTGAATCTCAACAAAGCAACCGATGCGCGACTCATCCCCTACCGTACAGCCGTAAAGGTTAGCGAAACCGAATATCTTTACGGACCGTCCCAGGGAAACATCGGGAGCGATGCGGTTAAACGTTTCCATGCCGTTCTTGTGATGTTCCGGCGTCCGTTCTTGCTTCTCGCTGCTGCGACATGACGAGTCGTGCCTCGTTGTACTAACTTGGCCTACTTTCGCAAGCCAAAACCCACGTAAACAAGCGGCCGCAGGATTGACCACCAACCGGCGATGGGTTTCATCTTCGTCTGACCCAAGCGCTTGGGCGGGTAGATTTTTGTCACCGGAACTTCCACGGTGCGATAGCCAAGCTGGATACTGCGCAAATACAAGTACGGTTCCAGCTCATACTGTCGCAACCACGCTTGCGACAGATCGAGCCGAGGGTCGGCCAGAATGCGCGTGCGCACCGCGCGAAAACCGTTTGTTGATTCGGTAACCCAACGCCGGGCAACCAACGAAAAGAGCACTGGGTGAAAACGCGTGGCAATCTGCCGATATGCAGGCATCGCACCGAAGCTCGCTCCGCGTTTTAGGAAACGCGAACCCTGCACAAAATCGGCACGATCCTCCGCGATCGGGTCCAACAACAACGGGATCTCCTCGGGCGCATCCTTGTTGTTGCCAGCTACGGTGACAGTGACGTCATAGCGGTGCCTGATCGCATGGTCATACCCGGTTTGCAGTGCTGCACCCACGCCGAGCGTTGCGCCCATTGAAATCACCTGCGCGCCAGATGAGCGGGCTTCTTCGGCGGAATTGTCTGTCGACCCATCATCCACAACCAGAACGTCATCCACGATTTCTCGCGGAATGCGCCTAACGACTTCTCCAATCTTCGACGCTTCGTTGAAGACCGGCACGATCGCAATGACAGATAAACCGCGATACATTTTTGTGCTCCACAGTCGTTCGCCGCCGCAGAACAAGTGCCACGGAGACGATGACGCTGGTCAGATGTAATCAATGCATGCGCAGGTTCAAGTCTGCGGCGTTAAGCTCAACTGTAGCCACGCCCCTATGGGGCGTCAGAGTTTCGACGATCGCAGGGCAAACGGCGCAAAGCGCCGTGGCTACAGGCTACAACCATTTACCGATTCTCGTTGCTTTCGGTGCGCATTTTCTGTCACAATCAAAAAGTTATGCGACTACTGGCTGAAATTTTGGTTATCGCGGCCCTGATTTTTTTTGGCTGGAACAAGCCGTTCAAAGAACACGTAGCCCAGGCGACCACAACGATCACAACCAAACTCCACGGTGTCGGCTCGAAGCTGCAAAAACACCAGGACCCCTCTGTGCGGCGGTACTAAATTTGACGCGAACGCGGCCCCGCCGTTACAACGAATAGCGACCTGGCTGACACGCCACGCTGTTGCAGGTTCAAAGATCGAGCAAAATGCGCAAACGATCTTCAACTTCAGCCATGACCTCGTGTGACAGCATACCCCATCGCGAGATAAGCCGGTCTTCTGAAACCGAGCGAATCGCCTCGCACAAGATCGCGCTATCGTTCCTTGTTCCTCCATCGCCTTTGCTGACCTTCACATGCAGCGGTATATCTCGCTGGGTTGAGGTTAGTGGCAAGACCACCACCAAGTCCGCCGGACCGGCGTTAAAGAAATCGACCGAAAGGACAAGAACCGGTCTGCGGCCACTTTGTTCCCGGCCACGGGTCGGACGGAGATCGGCGAGCCAGATCTCGCCGCGGTGTGGATAAGCCATACGGTCTCAAATACCGTCGCTTAACGTCGCGTCCAATTGCCGCAGCTCGGCTCGCCACGCTTTCCATGCTTTTTTGTTCTGCCGAAGTTTTGCGTAAGCGCGGTTAGTTTGCTCGAGGAGCAGACGGCGCCGCTCGTTTTCAATGGCTCGATCAAGCGTTTCCTGCAACGAACTATTCGTTTCTTCCGCGATTTGGGCGAGGCTGCGGTGCGTCGTGGAGCTAATACGGATTGTCGAAGGCATACAAATATGTATACGCTGATGTATGCATAATCGTCAACGAACAAGAAACCACTAATCGAGTCAGTCGTCAGCCGCTCTAAGCCACATCCACTATCAACTAATTGTCACGCCGCAGTCCCGCGACTGTGGGATGAAGGCGGATCGGCTTTCCCCTCATTCAACCACTTCCTCAACCTGTGTGCCAAGGACGTCTACCTGTCCGTTGATCAGATCGCGGCCCCGCGCAATATGAAGCCAGTATCGCTTCTCGCCTTAGACGATGAATTTGTTGGCCTGAGGAACGTCAATGGTTTAGGTTACGCGAAGCCAGATCAGCTATCAACTATCGTCAATCGACTAGTGGCTTTCCGATCCTATTCGTTGACCACTTCGATCTGCTTGTCGATCACTCGGTTGGTAAACCGGTCGATCGCCACATGCACCCAGTAACGCTGTTCCCCTTCGACGACAAATCCATTCTCGAAACTTGTAGCGTTTGGCGGATAGCGTCCAGTTTGGGCTATCACATCAATCAAGAGCCCCCAAGTGCGTACTTGACCGACCTCGGCGAGAGCACGGGCGATCGTTTTCCTTGTTGCGTGATCAGTCCCGTCGTCAGTCGTAAAAGGCGTGTTTGTGACCACGCTGGCGAGTCTCGCAACATCAGCGCGACCTAATGCGCGCGTGTTCATGGTTTCCCCTACAATGGTATTTGCAGCTGTTGTAGCGTCCGTCGCCGCTACGATCACAGAGGGCTCCGTTGCGATGGCACCGCTGAGAATAGCGGCAAGCACAGAATTATCTCGCGTGTTCAGATTCACGATCGCTGCACGAGGTGTCGCGGTATTAACGGTGAAGAGGTCAAGCAGCGGCGCATTCGTACTCCCGCTCGTATAGAAATCCAGGGCCGTAGATCCATTTCTATAAGCATAACCCAACTCGCCTACATTCCTAAATCCACGGTTTAGAACTCTTACCACAGCAGGCCGAGGAGGGGCGCCTGGCTCGGTTGACGCAGTTACGTCCACGCCGAATGCTTTTTGCGGCGGCAACGAACTTCCGAACTCGATCCAAGTGGTACCATTATTCGTGTCTCGCTGATCAATTAGGGAAGCTCCGATTGAGAGAATTTCGCTGGTCGACGTGCCTGCGGGTAATGCGTACTGAAGCAAGGGGAACAGGTCTGGGTCCTGATTGCCGCTAGTTACCGGGGGGATAACAGACAGAAGGGTCGTGCCCGATATGCCGACGTATCGCCAATGTTCAGCGGTTGGGCCAGACGCAGCGACGTAAGTTAAGCCAAAATATTTTTGGATGTCTGCAGCATTGGAAGGAGGCGTTGTCGCGAATAAATCGAATCTACCGATCGGAAAACGGTGCAAAATAACTGGGTTGGATCCAGGTGAGGGCGGCAACCACGTGGGTACATTTTGCTCCCGCGAAAATGTTCCGAGATGCTGAAGAACATTTGCAGAAAATGAGGTTGTGCTGCCAACTGCCTTTCGAAACGCAATCAGTTCCTGGCGGCTCAGAAACATCTGATCCGTTCGGCCGTTGAAAATAACAGGCACGCCAGGAGGTGTGCTCACATCGCTTCTTACCTTCAAGAAGGAGTTGGTAGGATCTACAACGAAGGTAAAGAAATTTGTGGCTGGCACAGAGCTCGTCTGGAAGTTTCGCGCGAACGCTTGACCTGGAGGCGCGGAGTCAGGGAAGTTGTTGCTGGGCTGAGTGGTTGCGTTATTGCGCCAGCCGACCAGCCTGTCTATCTGATAAATCCCGCTTGCATCCGGGTTAGAAAGCCGGTTCGCATCAGTGCTTCCAAGCCCCTTCAAATCCGCAAACCCGATAGATCCTTTGCCACCTGACTGGACCGTAGCCGTACCCGTAGGAAAGCCAGCGAGGTTCACATCTAGCAACCCGCCTTCGTCATAGACAGCGTACGCATACCGGCCGATGACTGAAGTATTCATCGCAGTAATAAGGGTGGCACCTTGGTCGGTAACAAATACCCAATTCGGCGTTGCATTGGCAAAGGCGCCTATCGGTATAGAATCATCAGTTCCGGCAGTCGCCTTTGGAACGAGATAATGGCTGTTCCACCGCGCCGGCGTCACGAAACGATTATTTGCTGAAGGATGACTGGTTGAATTCACTGTCGAGGCAAGGCTCGGGAGGCCAGGAGAGAGTATGTTGTCTGGCGACACGCTGCGCCGGATAAGATTGCGTATCTGAGCTGGATCTGGATTTCCGCTGCCTTGGGCAAATACATTTGCGGCGGTCGCCGGCACGTAGATGATCGTGCTGCCGTTGACGGTTGTAGCCGTTGAGCCATTGACGATTTCCCGCTGGAGCTGGCCGATGATGGTGTCCATCGCGCTTTGAGCGAGATTATCCACACTGGATTGATTGAAGCTACTGACCGCAACCTGACGATCACTTGTGGTGCGCGACAAATAAGCGACACCGAGGCCGGCAAACAGAACAACAAAGGCGAGAACAATGATTAGCGCGGCGCCTCGTTCCCTGGAGCGAAGCCCTTTGACCAGCCAATTCATGTTACCAAATCTTCAAATCGAAGTAGCGAGTGTAAACTCGCATTCCCTTCGCTGCTTCACGGGGTAGCAGCTTGCCTTGGGGGGTTTGCCCGGTCTGCGCCATCGATTGTATAATGCCTTTCCACTGGTCTTCGAGAGTGCCCAGTGACTTTTGTGCACCGCCTCCTTGCCCGCAAATATTCTTGAAGTCGGGCAGCTCGGCAGCCACATCCAGAATGTCTCCGTAACCCGTTGTTGTAGAGGCTGCTTGAATCAAAGCGCGGCTGTCAGGCTCGAGCACAGCAATTGACACTGCAATGGCCTCGACTTGGCTAAGGCCGAGCTGTAATGGATTGGAAATCGTCAACTGGCCTGGATAGTCAAACCTGTCCCACGGCCAATCCGTTATCCGTCCATTCTTAAGAATGTAGTAGTACTCAAATCGAAAAACGCCCGGACCAATTACTTCATAATCGGCATCTTTGCTGGCGTTGCTGTTATCATTATTGATTGACGCCGACCAAGCCGAGATATTGCCGATGGTTTGCGGCAGAAAAACAATTGGGTACGGCGAGTTCGTATTCGGGTTGAAGATGAGGCCATTCCAACCCAGACCCTTCGCCATACGTTCAAGTCTGCCGTACGCAGGATTGTTGTTCGGGTTACCTTCGTTGACGCGATACGTTACGAGCGAAATCGGGCTCTGCTGTCCTACTGTATATCCCGTCGGATAATAACCCGGCACGTGGCTGAAGAAGGCCATCTGGTCGCTCCCCTTATCATTGTTCCTTCCTGCGCCGCAGCCGTGTCCGTTGCCGTGCCCGCCGTAGGCAGTTTTCTGCTTTAGATAATAATCGACATCGGTTCGCTTCACCATTTGCGCGAAGTCCAGCGCCATACGGTCCAGCACGACTCTGGCTTGAGTGTCTACATCAATGTGTTTATGGCCGGTCCTCGTAATTACCGCAGCAGTCGTCATCAACTGAGCGAACATGAAAGTAAGTAGCACAAGGACAAACACTGACACGAGTAACTCGGCAAGAGTGAAGCCCGCAGTTGTACTTCGCACGCGCGCGACGGTGAACGACTTCATAGTTATCGGTTAACTGCAAAAGTGGTGGTGACTGAACCTAGGGGCACACCGCCATTGCCAGGATCGACTGGCGCGGGCCAACTAACGACGACATTCGCGACCGAGGTACTCCCCGCAGGGGGTATCGGAACGTACGTAATTTTGGCCCGAAACACGGCGTCCGCCGGCGGATCTCCATTGACGTTGCCAGTCTGCTTGCCCTCGTTTGTGAAATACATGGTGTCGGGCGGCTGGCCTACCGTCAACCAGTGTCCGTGCAGAGCGCCCCAATTACATTGCACATTCGGGTCCGGCGGATCGGGGCAGACCTTGTTCGCTTGTCCGGGCGGAAGCCGGACATCGGCACGCAAAACCGCATAAATTTGGGAAATGATCTGGTTGGCGGTTGTCTGCCGGACACTGTTTTGTTGAGTTTTTAAGCTAGTCGGCATCAATCCCAGCATGGCGATCAGGCAAATGGCAGCCACACCCAAGGCGAGGGTAACTTCAACGAGCGAAAATCCAGCAATTTGGCGACCAAGCGGTTTCATGTTTCTCGGATTCTGACGTTTGCCAGTATCGGCGTCAATTCGAGGCGTGACCTTATTACTTCGGTTGTCACAAATCTCAAAGGGCTTCACCGTCGAAAGATTCTTACATCGCCTGCGAAGCCGTTTATCTGCAGTGCGACGACGTTGCCGTCCCACGTAACAAATGATGTGCCACCGCCGCTGCGAGGAGGAGGAGTCGCAGCGCCATGCGTCTGGAGCAGTCCAATTTCAACGACCCGCCTGATGGCGCTGTCTCCGATCACTCTGCTTTCACCACGCGGAGTAAACTCAAGCAGCCGCGAAAACGTGTATTGCGCCCCGGCATTCCCGACAGGGTATTGGAAATTGTGAGGAGTCGTTAGGGGGGCGGTATTTGGCGATGCGCCATTGAGTTCGCCAAATCGAGAATTATTGGCATCCGATGCTGGCGATGGGGATGGCCGCGCGTCAAAAGTGTCCCCGTCACCGGTCCCGAGAGCAAAAAGCGGAACATGAACGTTCTCGATTTTTATCAATTTTCCCACCTGGATCAATCTCGTTGCGTCGATAGTGGCCACGCCTGTGCTGCCGTACACGTTAGTTCCATCTTTAGACGCAACGATTGACATAGTCAGCCTGCCGACTTTCGGTGCATCTGTATTCGGCGAAACTGGGTTCGCGACGTTGTCCTCATAAAATCCGATCCAGGTGTAAGTGTTGTTTGCCTTCGCGTATGTGCGGGCGGTGTCGAGTACGCCTTTGATTGTGTATGCGGCGCTGGTGACATCGGTGCCGCCCTTGATTGTTGTGAACGCTGGAGCGATCAGCACCATCAAGAGGGCGATGATGCCGACGACGATAAGCAGTTCGAGCAACGTAAAACCCCGAATGCTTTCGGGGTCACGTTGTCTAGCGCGAACTGAGTGATTAGTGATCGGTGATCGGTAATCAGTGGGACGCGCAGCCGCACGCTGCGATTGCATACCGGTGCGGCGGGAGACGCTGGGGGCGAACATCTTGGGGAGCGGAGTATAGCGCAAAAAGGTCGTGGGACAAGTCCGGAGTTGTGCAGACGCTAGGCGTGAAAGCGCAGAAGCGGAAAGAGATCAGACGTCAGAACTCTGGGATCAGAAGACGAGAGATCCACAACGCGCCCGGACGCGCCGGCGCATCCGTAAAATCCGCGTAATCTGCGGTTCCAAACAGGGCCAAAAAAAGCCCAAAAAAGCCTAAAGAAAAGACTTCACAAACGCTGAAGGGCACACTATAAATGCGCCCATGAACATTCGACCCCGCAGTATTTTGCTCATCGCGCCGGTGGCACTCGCCTTGGTGAGTTGGCTGCCAAACGAGGTAATTGCCCTCGATTTCTCGCAAGGGCGCGTCACTCAAGTTGTGCAAGACGTTAAAGTCGTCCCGTCAGGCGCTGCGGCGCGTGCGGCGACGGTGAACGAGACTGTTCATCAGGGTTCGGCCGTGCAAACCGGTACGCAGTCGCGAAGCGAGTTGACGTTCCAGGACCAGACAATCACGCGCCTGGGCGAGAACACCATTTTCACCGTGGGCCAGGGCGCGCGGACCGTCGAGCTCGGCAGCGGACAGTTTCTGCTTTATGTGCCCAAGAAGGCCGGCGGCGCAAAGGTCAAGATGGGCTCAGTGACTGCGGCGATCACGGGCACAACCGTCTTTGGGCATGTTTACCAGAGCGGAGTCGTCGAGTTTACCGTGCTTGAAGGAAGCGCGTGCATCCACCTGGATAAATGGGGCCAGGCTATGTACGTGGCGGCGGGGCAGAGAGTCACTTACGATCCGATGCTTCAGCGGTTGGACAACCCGGTGGATGTCGATATCCAGGAGCAAATGAGTTCTCCGCTTGTTACCGATTTTCGCCGCCTGCCAAGCTATCCGCTGATCGAAGAGGAGATTGCGATACAACGTGGACGGGGCAATGACGCATTGGCTCGGGCGGTTGCGGCATCAGGCGCCACCATCCAGACCGCGTCAGCCGAGCAATTTCTGGCCGCGTTCAATTCGGTCATCGTGAGTGCGGATCCGCGCACGGTATGTACGATCGTGGGGAGAGCAGTGAGAGCAAGGCCCGATCTGGCAGACAGGATCGTCGTGGCAGCGATAACTTCGGCCCGGCCAGTGCGCGGCTATTCAAAGGATTTCAAACAACCAATTGGCAAAGAAATTCCCTGCGAGTGGGTCCAGTGCATCCTTCAAGCAGCGATCGCCGCGGACCCCTCATCGGAGCACCTTATTATCGATGCGGCGTTGGCAGCGGCGCCGATGCTGCGCGACTGCATTTTGGCCGTAACGCCGTGCCCGGGAGAAAACGCTTTCATCACACCGCAAATAATCGCTCCGCCTCCGATCGAAAGACCTTCGCCGGTGTCGCCTGAGCAACCGCCCACGACAGGCAATCGCGGGTAGAAGCGGCGGATAAGCGAGCAGTCAGTCATCGAACCGGAGTCCTGTCCGCGCGTTGAGAGCCGAAATGGAACCGTTACGGTTCCACGATGGCGACCATTACTTTGAAGAACATTCCGGCAGACTTGCACCGGGAACTAAAGAAACGCGCAGAGGAACATCATCGCAGCCTGAACAGGGAAATAATCGCGACTTTTAAAGAACGCGACGTGTGAGTTCGTCGCGCTGGCGCATGCGGACGGAGTTCGGTTGTTGACTGTCGATCGCCAGATCCTGCACGAGTTTCCAGAGGTCGCCATTTCGTTGAAAAGATTCGTGCAAGACCGAGCTTCGGTCGCGACTCTCTGACGCCAGTACTGGCAATCGCTACGTGATTGCAGGCGACACGCCTGCCGCTACAGTTTCCGCCTTATGGCTTACAAAGATGTTGCTCCGCCCGCCGGCGAAAAAATTACCAGAACGGACAGATTGATTGTACCGGATCAACCGATCATTCCTTTCATTCGCGGAGATGGCACAGGGCCGGATATCTGGGCGGCGAGTGTGCGCGTGTTCGATGCGGCGGTCGAAAAGGCATACGGCGGCAGGAAGAAAATCGCGTGGTTCGAAGTTTTCGCCGGTCAAACGGCGAAGGACAAGTTCGATGAATGGCTGCCGGACGACACGGTGGAAGCGTTCCGCGAGTATTTGATCGGAATCAAAGGACCGCTGACCACTCCCGTGGGTGGCGGCATTCGCTCGCTCAACGTTGCGCTG
>Ga0193727_1000423_pt1 | contig 16227 bp, 13 predicted proteins | sample H2c2metaG_FD_143051 | JGI IMG/M metagenome (GOLD analysis project Ga0193727, IMG submission 143051) | Soil microbial communities from a riparian zone of the East river system, Colorado, United States - H2c2 | ecosystem: Environmental > Terrestrial > Soil > Riparian zone | place: USA: East River...
CCTCGCGATCGCCACGATCGCACTCGTTGCCGCCCCGCGCGCGAATGCGCAGCTCGGCGCACTGAAGCCGATCTCGCTCGGTATTGCGGGCGGCGCTGCTCAGCCGATGAGCGACCTGAAGGAAGGCGCAAGCATCGGGTACAACGGTACCGTCGCATTGGCAATCAACCTGCCTTTCATTCCAGTTGGACTCCGCGTCGATGGCGCGTACAACGGGTTTGGTGAGAAGGCAGGCGTCCCAGGCAAGCTCCACGTCATGAGCGCGACCGGTAACGTCGTCTGGCGTCTGCCGAGCATCGGCATCTCGCCTTATCTGATCGGCGGCGCTGGCCTGTATTCAGTTGCCGTTACGGCATCGGGCATTCCGAGCCAGACTGACAGCCACATCGGCTACAACGCCGGCGTTGGTATCAATCTGCCGCTGACCGTGTTCAAGGCGTTCGTCGAGGCGCGTTACAACCGCGTCCAGCTCGACAACAGCCAGCACATGGAATTCGTTCCGGTTACTTTCGGAATCATGTTCTAAAGCTGGTCGGCTCGAAGTCTGAGCCGCATTGCAGGAAAGGGGGGAAGGGCTTAATTGCCCTCCCCCTTTTTCTTTTTTGCCCAGGTGACTCGTGGGTAAGGTGAATCGCTGGAGCCGGACCCGTGAATTACTGAGAGATGTCCCGTAAAACCGGACGAAATCTCCACTCGGCGGGTTGCGTCTCTATCTTTGGAAGCGATGACACAATCCTCACGCTTGTTCCTGCTGGTTGCAGCTGCCCTGGCGGCATGCACGCGGTCAGCGTCCGAGAGCGGTACCTCGGACTCCTCCACCCAAACAGCCGCCGCGGCCGCAAGCCCATCTGTCCCGGCCACGGGGACTCAGAGTAAGACGAGCGCTGCCGGCTGCCCTCGCACCGGCCAATGGGCGCTCTGCAACGTCGAGAGCCGACTCACACGGTCCGGTTTCGTTGTACGGCACGTCAGCGGGGATGCACCGCGCCGGGCCGGATTCCGTGTCAAGCCTGCAGTGTACACGCTCGGGCGATCGCGCCTCGAAGTCTTTATCTATCCGAGCGAATCCGAGCTTGCAGCCGATGTCGCGAAAATCGATACGGCTACAGCTGCTCCGCGGGGCGCGCAAAATCCGTGGCCGTTCTTTTCGCCGACGTTCGTGCGCTCGGGAAATCTCGCCGTCGTTTTTCTTACCGATAACGGAACCCAGGCCGAGAGGCTGACCAACGCTATCGCCGCGGGCGCACCGCAACCGTGATGTCTGGTCCACACCTTATCGGGCCTCCTCCCGCGCCATCGACTCCGGCAGATCTGAAGCGCCCGCGGCGGCACGCCAGGGATCTCCCTGATGATTTGCTGCGAGCCGCATCAATCCGCCTCGGCATCATGTCGTTGCTGTTCGCCGTGCTGTGGATTGTCGGGACCGTTCTTGGCCACCTCGCTGAACACGCGCTGCACCCGAATAGCGGGCGCTGGCTGCAGCTCGACATCGGCGACGCAATTGTCCTCGTGAGCGTGTTCCTGTCCCTGGCGCTTTTCGGCTATACCAGGACAGGAGACAGAAACCCCAGATTCGTTCTCGATCTCGGCCTGGTGTACATGATCACCACTGCGTTCGCGATCGCTCTTGTATTTCATCTCGGCGGAGTATCGTCGAGCTCAATGGTCCTCCCCGAGATCTCCTGGGTCGGAGCAGTCGTGCTGATGTTCGCCGCGATTGTGCCGACCACGCCGGGAAAGATGCTAATCGCGGGGTTAGTCGCTGCGTCAATGAATCCGATCGCCATGCTGATCTCGAAAGCTCAGGGCACGTGGGATTTTGGCCCGTCGAGCCGGGTTCTTCTGATGCACTACCCCGATTTCATATTGGTGGGGGCGGCGGTCGTCATTTCCAGCGTCGTGACGAAGCTCGGCCAGCAGGTTACCAAGGCGCGCGAGATGGGCAGCTATCGGCTCGGAGAGCTGCTTGGCCGCGGCGGAATGGGCGAGGTCTACAAGGCGAGGCATCGAATGCTGGCGCGCCCGGCGGCGATCAAGCTCATTCGTACCGAGACGCTGGGCGGCGTGGGCGACGAGCTGGCGCGCCTCGCCGCGATGCGTTTTCGTCGCGAGGCAGAGGCGGCGGCGAACCTGCGATCGCAGCACACCGTCGAGCTGTATGATTTCGGCGTGACGGAAGACGGGACGCTCTATCTCGTGATGGAGTTCCTCGACGGGATGGACCTGGAGACGCTCGTGCGCGAGAACGGACCGCTACCGGCCGGCCGCGTGATCCACGTCCTCAGACAGGTCTGCGATTCTCTCGAGGAGGCGCACGCTCGCGGGCTCGTGCACAGGGACATCAAGCCCGCGAACATCCACCTCGGAATCGTTGGACTCCACCATGACTTCGTGAAGGTGCTCGATTTCGGTTTGGTGAAGGAAGTCTCGAGCGAAAGCGTGGGGACGTCGATGGCGACTATTCCCGGCCAGGTGGCGATGGGCACGCCCGCGTACATGGCGCCCGAGATGGCGCTCGGCGAGGCGATCGATGGACGAGCGGACATCTACGCACTGGGCTGCGTCGCGTATTTTCTGCTCACGGGCCAGCTCGTCTTCGAGGCGGAGAAGGCGTTTCAGATGATCGCCAAGCATTTGCAGTCCGCGCCAGTTCCTCCGTCGCAGCGCACAGGCCGACCGGTGTCGGCGGAGATGGAGCGCCTGATCCTGAAGTGCCTCGCCAAGGACCCGAACGACCGTCCGCAGAGCGCCGCGGATTTATTGCGCGCGCTGGAGTGGATTCCAACGGACGCCTGGGGCGAGGAGCAGGCGAAGCACTGGTGGTCCGCGCATCGCACCGCGGAGCAGCTGGCAACGGCGTCGGGGGTGTGTTCCCCGTCCGGCGTTGATAGTCCAGTACCGCTTACTGTCCTGCATCAGTAGTCTGAGCCGGTTCATGCTAGACACGGTTTGGCCCGGCGCACAGAATTGATCTCCCCACTTTTTGGAGCTTCTCAAATGCAGGCCCGCATTTACTCCGCAGCTCTCGCCGCCGCGCTGGCGCTGCTTCCGAGGGCGACCAACGCCCAGGCGACTACCACCCAGGCGACTACCACGCAGGCGGGCAACCCGGTGGCGGACGCATTTCGCGAATACGCGAGCGAGTCTGCCAAGAATCTGATGGCGGCCGCAGAAGAGTTTCCGGCTGACAAGTTTTCATACAAGCCGACCCCGCCTCAGATGAGCGTGGCCGACATCGCGGTCCATCTCGCGCAGGGCAATGACTATCTCTGCGGCACCATCGGCGGAATGAAGGCGCCGACGCGGACGAAGGTCGCGGCAGCGGACGGAAAGGCGGCCCTGGTCTCGCGGCTGCGCGAGACGTTTGCGTTCTGCGATCAGGCTCTGGCGTCGCTCAACGACGCGAACCTCGGGGAGGCACTTCCCTTCTTCGGTGGACGCAAGATGACGCGCGCGCAGGTCATGACGCTGACCACGGGCGATTGGGCGGACCACTACAGCCAGTACGCGAACTATCTCCGCCTGAACGCGATGCTGCCACCGACGGCAAAAAAGCCGGCGATGTAGATCGGTGGTCGCCGCCTAGTGGGCGTTGCGACGCTTTCGCTGTGACTTCGAGATGATATCCGGGGGCGGACGCTTTGCTTGCGTCTTAGCCTCCGCGCTCGCCTGGGAAGCCTCCTTCGCGACGACATCCAGATCGGGCTTGCCGATCTTGCCCGCTTCGTCGGCGGAAATCTCCGGTGGCGTCCGGTGTTGACTCACCGGATGCGGCTCTGCCTGCGTCGCTTCGTGTGGATCACTCATAGATCATTTCTCCCTGGTTGCAATCGTCATTTCCCGTTGGGCTCGCAGGTGCGTGCCCACGGGATCAGGTCCAGTCGCGCAAACGGAATCGGCTTACCGGTGTCTTCGCAGACGCCGAATTTTTCCGGAGCCTGGTAAAGCCGCTCGAGCGCGGCATCGATCTCCGCCAGCTCACGCGAGACGCGCGTGGCGTTCGATGCATCGAGCTCCTGCTGCATTGTGTCGGTGCCACGATCCGCCATGTGGAGCGGCATCGAGGTGAGGTCGCCGGACTGATCCTGTCCATCGCCATCCGCACGTTCGTCGACGGACCGGGTGAGTGTGCGGAGCGCCCGCTTGCGCTCGTCCAACAGGCGCTTCTCGAGATGTTTGCGCTGCGTTGCTGAAAGTGCCATTGCTCGTTCTCCGTTCTCCGTTCTCTCGTGATCGCGACTTCCAGAGCGGGCCCACACTGCAAACCAATTCGCGTCGTGGCGACTACTTGTGCAAGCAGCCCGCCACGTGCCCGCAACGCTAGGAAGCAATAGCCTCAAGATAAGGGGAATCCTCGATGGCGGAATCCGGCACCACGTTCCGTGCGGGCACGGCACTCTCGGACCCTATCGGGAGCGTCAGTGTGAAAGTGCAGCCGACTCCCGCCGTACTTTGAAGCTTCAAATCTCCCTTCATGGCGCGGGCGAGCTCTCTGCTGATCGACAGCCCCAGGCCGACACCCTGCTGGGCTGGCGTCGTCAGGTGCCTGTCGATCTGGACGAACGGCTCGAACACGCGGTCGATGTCGGCTGCGGCAATGCCGATGCCCGTGTCGACGACGCACACCCGCACCAGGCCGGTCTCGTCATCGCACGTGACGGTGATGCTGCCGCCAGAGGGAGTAAACTTGATCGCGTTCGTGATGAGATTCACCAGAATCTGCTGGAATCTCTCCGCGTCGCCGGCCACGAAAATCTCTCTCGCGCATCGAGTTACTTCAAGCGTCAACCCCTTGGCCTTCGCCTGAAGCGCACAGAGCTCATCGACCTCTGCGAGCACTGGATTGACCGCGAGCGAAATCACGTTCAGCGGTCGGGCGCCTTCGAATCTCGCGATCGTGAGGACGTCGTTGATCAGGCGCAGCAGATAATTGGCCGCGCGTTTGATTCTTCCGAGATCCTTGACCTGTTCCGGATTCACCTCTCCCCGAATCCCCAGCTCGAGAATCTCTGTGTAGCCGGAGATCGCGTTCAGCGGCGTGCGGAGCTCGTGACTCATGGCCCTCAGGAATATTGTCTTGACGCTGTTCGCGTGCTCGGCCAACAGGCGTGCCTCACCGGCCTCAGCGAGTGCAGCCGCCGCGGCATCGCGCAGCCTGACGCGGTCGAGCGCCTGTGCGCAGTAGCGAGCGACCGTATCCGCAAAATCACGGTCGAGCGGAGTAAACGTGCGGGCTCCGGCGAAACCGAACGCCAGCACGCCAACCGCCTGGCCATCAATCCCCAAAGGGAGGAACATCCACGCACTGTGTGCGTCCGTCCTGCTGACAGCCTGAAACGCTGGATAGTGGACCTGCATTTCCTGAAAGGACTCGAGATAGATCGCGCGGCAGTGTTCGAATGCTTCGGCGCATGGCCCCGACTCCTTCCCGGGCTCCGTCGGGCCGAACGACCGCATGACCGAATCGAGGGTCCCCGCTTCACGGAGGAGTCCGAGGCCAGCACCGTCTTCGGACTTGATTACGACCGCGCCGGCTTTGCACTCCATTGCGACAATTGCCTCGCGCAGAACGGAATCAGCGACTCCGTCCTGGGTGACACTGGTTCCCAACGCTGCTGTGATCCTCTGCAGTCGCGTCAGGCGCGCCGTTGCGGCATCCGCCAGCGCTTGCGCCGCTGCCATCTCGCGCGTGTGACGATCGAGTTGCTGGTTGGCCGATTTGAGCGCGCCCAAGGTCGCCCGCAGCTCGTCGCCGTACGCCTTCAGCCGCAGCAGGTTCTTCACCCGCACCTGGAGCTCGGCGCGATCCAGCGGCTTGGTGAGAAAGTCATCCGCACCCGCACCCAGACCGAGGACTCTCGCTTTGTGATCGTCGAGAGCCGTGACCATGACAATGGGGATGTTCTTGGTGTGTTCGTCGCTCTTGATCCTGTGCGCGACTTCGTAGCCGTCCATCCCCGGCATCATCACATCCAGCAGAATCAGGTCGGGCGGATGCTCCGCGACCATGGCAAGCGCTTCCTCTCCGCTCGTGGCAGTCGTCAGGTCAAGACCTTGCGGGGTGAGCATGACCCTGAGCAGCTCGCGGTTGCGAGGCTCGTCATCCACGATCAAAACGCTGGCTGCGCGCGTCTCGGTCATCGTGGCGCGGAGGCCTTGAGAGCACCGGCCTTCTGGAGCTGACCGGAGATCGTGGCGAGGAATTGCTTGTAAGCCAGAGGCTTCGCGATATACCCGTCGCAACCGGCGGCACGGATGCGCTCTTCATCTCCCTTCATTGCGAGCGCGGTGAGGGCGAACACAGGAATGTCTCGAGTGGCGACGTCCGATTTCAGGATCGCACACGCCTGGAGGCCGTCCATGCCTGGCAGCTGTATATCCATGAGAACGAGGTCAGGATGCTCGCGACGCGCCAAGGCAAGGCCGGCCTCCGCATCAATGGCGCTCAGCACTTCATAACCCGCCGATTTGAGGAGGAATGTCGCCAGCGTCATGTTCGCCGGGTTGTCTTCGACTACCAACACAGTCTTCATGTCAGGCGTGCACGCGGCGGCCCGCCATGGCGCGCCGGACTTCGCCGACAAACCGGTCGCGGTCGAAGTCTGCCTTCTCCATGATCGACATCACATAACCGTTTAGTCGCTCGCGGTCTCGAGCGGTGATTTGTTTGGCGGTGACAACGAGGATCGGTATGCCGGCGGTGGCCGGGTCCTCATTGAGAGCCGAGACCACGTCGAATCCGCTCACCTCAGGCATCATCAGGTCGAGCACGATCAAATCAGGAATCTCCCGCCGCGCAGCGTCGATGGCTTCCTGGCCGCCGTATGCACGAAGCACGGCGCTCGCGAGGCCAAGCACCCGAACGGCAATCAGCTCCACAGCCTTTGGGTCGTCGTCGACAATGAGGATCTTGAGCGACTCACCCTCCTTGAGCGGAAACAGATTGAGGCCGACGAGGGCGTCGTAAAGCTCCTGCCGGGATATCGGCTTCTGCATGACGCCGGCGGCGCCAAGCGCGTAGCCTTTCTCGGGATCGGCAACGATCGAGATGATGACAACCGGAATGTGTTTGAGCGAAGGAGTCTGCTTGATTCGACCGAGGAACTCCCATCCGTCCATGTTCGGCAGCATGATATCGAGCGTTATCAGTGCCAGCGGCTGACGCGCCGCGAGAATGAGCGCGGTCTCGGCCGTCGCCGCGTGGAGAACCACGAAGCCTTCGGCCTCGAGCTGCACGCGGATCAAGTCGGCTGACTTGAAGTCGTCTTCCACCACCAGAGCCGTGAGGGAGCCTGGCAGTACCTTGGGTGTGATGGCGAGCACCGGTCTGGGCGGAGTCAGCATCATGCCCTCCGCTGCGCGGAAAGGCAGCCAGACGGTGAAGCGTGAGCCCTTCCCCACCTCGCTTTCCACCGCCACGGCTCCGCCGTGCAGGTCGGCGAGAAGCTTGACCATCGCCAGACCGAGTCCCGTGCCCTCGAACTTGCGCGCCAGCCCGCTGTCGATCTGACTGAACGGCTTGTACAGCAGCTCCAGGCCTTCGGGAGAGATGCCCATGCCGCTGTCGGTTACAGTGATCTTGAGGAAATCCGTGAACTCGTTGTCTGCGAGCGGGAAGGTCCGACCCATGCTCACGTCGGACAACTGGCCGACTTCACCCCGGTTGACGCGCGTCGCCTGAAGTTTGACCTCGCCGCGCTCGCTGGTGAACTTCACCGCGTTCGAAAGCAGGTTGTACACGATCTGCTTCACCTTGCGCGCATCGCTGCGAATCGTACCGAGCTCCTCGGGAGCGTCCATTGTGAGGTGGATGTTCCGCGCTGCTGCTTTCTCCCGGATTATCGACAGGCTGTTCGCGAACAGCGAAGACACCTGCACGGGCTCAAGGTCGAGCGTCATCTTCCCTGCTTCGATCTTGGAAAGATCGAGGATGTCGTTGATCAGCGACAGCAAATGCTTGCCGCTGCTGAAGATGTCGGTGAGGAAGCCGCGCTGCTGATCAGTCATCTCTCCGACGAGCCCATCCACTAGCACCTCGGAGAACCCAATAATGGCATTGAGAGGAGTCCGGAGCTCGTGCGACATGTTGGCGAGAAACTCCGACTTCATCCTGCTCGCCTCTTCCAGCTCCAGATTCTTCTGCTGCAGCCGCTGCTCGAACAGCTTGAGCTCGGTGACATCGCGTGCCGCGGCAAACACACCCTGAAGAATCCGGTCCCGGTCATGGAATGTACTGGCGTTGTACGACACGACCGTGAGCGTGCCATCCCTGGCGCGGGCCGTCAGCTCATAGTTCGTGACTTTGCCTTCGTTCAGCACCTGGTTGATGGCAGCCTCGGCGCGACTCGGGTCGGTGAAGTAGTTCTTGAACGGCGCACCGATCAGCTCGTCGCGCGTGCAGCCGGTCAATCCCTCCATCTGCTTGTTGGCGTCGGTGATGATTCCGCGGGGATCCGTGGTCATCAACGCGTCGATGTTCGACTCGAGCAGCGAGCGGTTGTAGAAATGCTGATCGCGCAGGCGCTGATCGAGCTTCATGCGCTCCTCTTCGATCTGCTTGCGCGCTGTGTTATCCGTGCCGATGAGCAGATATCCGATGATCGCGTCCTGCGCGTCGCGCAACGCCGTCACCGAGACTACTGCCGGGAATCGGCTTCCGTCCTTGCGGATGTAGGTCAGCTCGTAGATGTCTTCGATCCCGCGCGAGGCTTTGAATACCAGCGCCTCGAAACCCGGAGTAATGGATGTCCCCAGTTCGCCGCTGAGCGCTCTGGCGCGAGCAATCACTTCCAGCGGGTCAGAAATGTCGGCGGGCGTGATCTTGTTCATCACTTCCGCCGCCGTGTAGCCAAGCATGCGCTCGGCGCCGACGTTGAAGATCTGGATGACGCCCTTGGCATCGGTGGCAATGCTCGAGAAGTTGGCGCTGTTGAAGATCGCGCTCTGTAGCGCGCCCGCCTTGAGCAGTGCTTCTTCGGCCTGCTTGCGAGCTGTGTTGTCGGTGCCGATCAGCAAATAGCCGATGATGGCACTGTCTGCATCGCGCAACGCCGTCACCGACACGACTGCCGGAAACCGGCTCCCATCCTTCCGGATATAGGTCAGCTCATAGATGTCTTCGATTCCACGCGAGGCTTTGAATACCAGCGCCTCGAATCCCGGCGTGATCGGGGTCCCGAGCTCGACGCTCAATGCCTTGGCGCGCGCGATCACTTCCTGCGGATCAGAGATGTCGGCGGGTGTGTTCTTGTTCATCACTTCCGCCGCCGTGTAGCCAAGCATGCGCTCGGCGCCGACGTTGAAGATCTGGATGACGCCCTTGGCGTCTGTCGCGATGCTCGAGAAGTTGGCGCTGTTGAAGATCGCGCTCTGGAGCGCGCCTGCCTTGAGCAGCGCTTCCTCGGCCTGCTTGCGAGCTGTGTTGTCGGTTCCGATCAGGAGATACCCGATGATCGCATCCTGCGCGTCCCGTAGCGCGGTGACGGATACGACGGCCGGAAACCGGCTTCTGTCCTTCCGGATGTAGGTCAGCTCGTAGATGTCTTCGATGCCACGTGACGCCTTGAACACCAGGGCCTCGAATCCCGGGGTGATCGGCGTTCCCAGCTCGACACTCAGCTCTTTGGCACGCGCGATGACTTCCTGCGGATCGGAGATATCGGCCGGTGTGATCTTGTTCATCACTTCCGCGGCGGTGTAACCCAACATGCGCTCGGCACCGACGTTGAAGATCTGGATGACGCCATGCGCGTCAGTGGCAATGCTGGAGAAGTTGGCGCTGTTGAAGATCGCGCTCTGGAGCGCTCCTGTCGTCAGCAGAGGCTCAATGTCATGGCCCGCGCCGGGCAATGAGGTATCTGGCGTACGCCGCTCGAAACCAGTTTTCTTGATGGTCATGAAGCCTCTTTAGATGTCAACCTGTAGCCGCATTGGTGTGTCGCGGCACAGCGTGTTCGGTTTCCGGCGCATTGCGCGGCCATACGCCGAGCGGCTGGAGCGCATGTTGAGAGATGAATCCGCAGTGCTCGCACACAATCATGACGGCGGGGATGGTTGTACGCTCGACGTTGTCGCGTTCCATCGTCGCCTGCACTTCAATCCTCGAGAATTCGCTCACCGTCCACTGACTGTCGCGGCAGCGCGGACAGCTTCCCGCTCCCCGAGCCTTCAAGGCGGCGACGATTCTGTGCTTGTCGTCCGCGGAAATTCCCTTGTAATTGTTCATGGTAATCCTCGATAGGTTGGTGACATGGCGGGGAAGCGAGCCGGAGTTTCTCCCGGGGGAGCAACCACTGGGGAAAGCGACTCAGCAGCAGGACCGTTGGGGGATTTCGAGTCGCGAGGCTTCGATCGGTCGATTCCGGCAGCAAAGGCGAGGGGCCGATAGGACTCGACGCACCAGGCAACCGCTTGCCTCGAGATCGCCCGAAATGCGCGAGACGGAAATCGCCGTGGCTGGCGCGCATTCTCCTCGGCTATCCGGACCATTTCGCGGACCTGGATCACGATCTCCGAGAGCGAAAGCCCGCGGTTCTGCTCGGTGAGGACTTTCGCTCTTACCGAGAGATGGAGCGCGTTTGTGAATGCAAACAGCCCTCCGTCGTCCGTGGAGTCGCCATGGTCTTGCGACCCGGCAATGCCGGCAGGTGAATCAATCATGAGAGCTCCTGGCGAGAGGAAGGCGTCGCCAGAAGCGCCGGGATACTGCCTAGCAATCGAGGCAGATCGGAAGTGCGGACTGGTGGGAAAATCCCGCACATATGAATCTCTTTTTAATCTAAACGGTTGGCTCCCAGATAGGGGCCTCAAAGAAGGGCTGCTGAGGTAGCGTCTCTCGGTTGTGGATGCAAGCTTGCTATTCATAAGCCTCGCTGTCACGCAAACCATGCGGCGGTGCACCACGGGCCGCACAAGGCTCCCACCTTTCTGCCTCGGCGCTACTGCGACGTTTCCGCGGCCATGTGAGGCACGATGCAAATCCGACATACAATGACACGAGGCTTCGCGGATATTCTCCTGAATGCGCGCGGAGTCGACCGCACTAATATGGAGAGCCGTGAGGAGTGTGTAAGAAAGGATCTGACGCTCCGCCTCAAGGGGATCTGCGAACACTTGTCGAAACTGGAGTTCGATGTTCTGCTGACCGACATGACTCGCGAACAGCTGAGGGGTGAAAGCATTCCCGGACGCCGGATACGTCACGATTGAGGCTCGCAGCCGGAGGGGGTTCACCCCTATGGCTCGCCCCATCTGATACGATTTCGTCATTGAATACTCCCCCGCCCTAGCGATATTTTGTCTGGCATGACTGAAGCCAGATCCCGCTTGCGCTCCTGTTGCGCCGGCTTCGCTGGTGACCCTTATGCGCGCCGCGTTCTCGGCGCAGGCTTTCATGAAGTCAGCCGGCGGGGGTAAGGACTCGCCCCCAGATTCTGCGGCGCGAAAAATCGCGCACCGTTTGATCGAGAGTAGTCGATCTGAGGGACAGGGCGCCGACTCGCCCGCGCGCGCAGCCGCTGCGGCGTGCGACCGTCTGTATCGGGAGCTATCGCGTTGGGTTGGTCGCGACGGCTGTCACGCGCTCTTTACTCGCGCCCTCGCACAGGCCCGGACCGACCACCCTGCATTGGGGAAGATTCAGTTGCACGCCCGCGCGGAGCCCTACATCGACGGCGTTGCGGAAGCCATCATCGCACAAGGAGACCCGGCGACCGCCCAGGCGCTCGAGGCGATGCTCGTGAGCCTGGTCGAGCTTCTCGGCCGACTGATCGGAGATGACATGTCAATGAGGCTGATCGAACGCAGTCTGGTCCTAACGGAAGTCCGTGGTCCGGTTTCCGAAAACAGGCGGGAGGAAGCGTGAAGGTGGACGAGCGAGAGCCAATCAAAGCCCTTGTCACTGGAGTGCCGGGGCTCGACACCGTGCTGGGTGGAGGGTTGCCGGAATTCTCGTTCAACCTGATCGCAGGGGGTCCCGGATCGGGGAAGACAATCCTCGCCCACCAGATAATGTTCCAAAATGCGACCGTGGAACGGCCTTCGCTTTATTTCACGGTGCTAGGCGAGCCGACGCTCAAGATGCTGCGATACCAGCGCCAGTTCAAATTCTTCGATCCCACCATGGCCGGATCCGCGATCCAATTCGTGAATCTGAGCGCGGAGGTCATGGACCGCGATCTGGACGAGGTACTTCGCCGGATCGTCAGCGAGACGGAGCGCCTCAAACCGGGAATTGTGGTCGTGGATTCATTTCGAACAATCGGCGGACAGCACGCAGCGGCCGTAACGGATCCCCTCGACATCGACCAGTTCGTTCAGCGCCTCGCCCTCCACCTTACCAGCTGGGAGGCAACTTCCTTCCTCCTCGGTGAGTACGCCGTGGAGGAGCAGCGGAATCCCGTCTTCACCGTGGCCGATGGCATTCTCTGGCTCGCACAGGCTACGGACAGGAACTCGGTAGTCCGGAAACTTCAGGTGGTGAAGAGCCGCGGCCGCGCTCCCATGCCCGGGCTGCACACGTTCAGGATCACCGACGACGGCCTCCAGGTTTTCCCCCGGATTCCGGAGCACAAACGCCTGCGTCACGAGCAGGTGCGGAGACGTCTGTCCACCGGCGTTCCGGGAATGGACGAGATGATCGGCGGCGGCATCGTTGCCGGCGACGCCGTGATGCTCACCGGCCCGGCAGGAAGCGGCAAGTCCACAGTTGCGACGCAGTTCATTGCCGAGGGTCTGCGGCAGGGAGAGACCGCCGTCATCGCCGTTTTCGAGGAGTATCCCGAAGATTACCTCGCTCGCGCCAACGCGCGGGATTCTGATGTTGGGAGAATGATCGCCAGCGGAAAGCTGGAGCTGATTTATCTCCGCCCGCTGGATCTCTCCGTCGACGAAGCGCTGGCGGCCATTCTGGAGGCCGTGCAACGCCTGGGCGCGTCGCGGATAGTCATCGATTCCTTGTCAGGGTTTGAAGTAGCGCTGGCGCCGACCTTTCGCGAGGATTTCCGGGAATCGCTCTACCGCCTGGTCGGAACGCTGACGGCCACCGGCGTAACGGTGTTCATGACCGCCGAAGTTCCCGAGGGATTCGCGGACGCCCGCTTCACGTCGGAAAAGGTCTCGTTCATTACCGACGAGATCATCGTCCAGCGGTACGTCGAGATCGAGGGAGAATTGCTGCGCGTGATGGCGGTGATCAAAGTGCGCGGAAGCGACCACAGCCATGAATTCAGGACTTACGAGATCACTGCGAACGGCGTGAACGTCGGCGGCCCGCTCAAGGAATACGACGGAATAATCACGGGTGTGCCTACTCTGCGCGCCAAACCGACCCGAACAAAAAAGCGAACACCCAGAGCGGAATGAGGTTCCGAAGTCGACCAGGTAAAGAAGGGCCCGAGCCCTCTCTTCAGGAAGCGTTGCGGCGCTGCATGCAGCAAGCGCCGCTGCCGTTCGCCATCACTCGCGGTGCGGAACATACGGTCGTATACGCGAACCCCGCTTTCTCTATTTTGGCCGGCGTCGTCAATGGCGGCGCGATCGATTCGCCGATTACAGCTCAGTTCAGTGCCACCGAAGGCCTGGCGCTCAAAACACTTCTCGACCGCGCCTTCCACAGCGGTGGAGAGGTAGTGGATGAGTCGATCGAGGGGTTGAGTGACAGGACCGGTGACTGGCGGTGCAGCGTCTGGCCAGTCATTGGCGACGACAACGACGTCGAGGCCCTCGGCATCCAGATTCGCGAGTCGAGCCCGCGTGACGTTGCGAGCGACTTTCAGCGGCAGGTGGCGGAGCAGATGCTCCTCGGGGCGTTGCGCGAACGTGGCCTGGCCGACGATGCAGAGGCTGGGCGTCGCCGGGCGGCGTTCCTCGCCGAGGCCGGCCGCCTGCTCGCCGAGTCAGTGGATCAATCGACGACGCTGGTCGCGCTGACGAAGCTCGCACTGCCGACTCTCGGTGCGTGGTGCATCGTGGACATTTTGGAAGAAGGCGACTCCATCCACCGACTTGGCATCTATCACCCAGATCCGAAAAAGCAGGAGCTCGCGACGGAGCTGGGAGCGAACTGGGATCCTGAGCCCGAGGATCCGTTCGGCGCGCCGGCGATGCTGCGCGACGGGCAAACTATTGCCATCACCGAAGACATCGAAGCCACACTCGCCGCGAGCGCGCACACGCCGCAGAACCTGCACCTTCTGCGTCAGCTCGGGATTGGCTCCCTGCTGACGGTTCCGCTCATCGCGCGCAAAAGGCTGCTCGGCGCAATCACATTCGTCAGCTCCCAACGAGATCTTTCGTACACGCCGGAGGACGTGCATCTCGCCGAGGACATCGCGGCGCGCGGTGCGCTCGCCCTCGACAACGCGCAGGTGTACGACCTCGCACTAGTGCTCCAACGGAGCGCCGAAACCGCCAACAGGGCGAAGACAGCTTTCCTCGGCGCAATGAGCCACGAGCTGCGCACGCCGCTCAACGCGATTGGCGGCTACATCGATCTGCTGGATATGGGACTGCGTGGCCCCGTTACGAAGAAACAGCATGAGGATTTCGCGCGCGTGCGGACCAATCAACAGCATCTCGCCCTCCTCATCACCGAAATCCTCACCTTCGTGCGAGTGGGTAGCGGACGCGTGTCTTATGCGGTCGGTGACATCAACGCCTGCGAGGTGATGCGGCACGCCATCGAGCTGATCGAGCCGCTCTTTGGCCAGAAAGGCCTCGTGTTCGACGGAACCACTGGGGACTCGAATTTGATTGCACGGGGTGATCCCGAGAGAGTGGCCCAGATTCTGGTGAATCTTCTCTCGAACGCCATCAAGTTCACGCCGAAGGGCGGCCACATCAGCACCAATTGCGCGGCGACGCCTGACGCTGTCACCTTGCGAGTCAGCGACACCGGCATTGGTATCGCTCCAGACAAGCACGAGGCGATCTTCGAGCCCTTCATACAACTCAGGGAAGGACTTTCCGATCGAGAGAGCGGCGTTGGGCTTGGGCTCGCGATAAGCCGCGATCTGGCGCGGGCGATGGACGGGGACCTCATCGTTGAGAGCACCGAGGGGAAAGGGGCGCGCTTCACGCTGTCTCTCCCTCACCCCATCGAAGGCGTCAGTACTTAAGCCGGTGCGACGATCGCCTGGTCCCGCGTCATCACAGCGGGCACGTGACCTCTAGCGTAAATGGCGCTGAACGATTGCTCTCAGATTGGCGGCAAGAAACGGCTTCTCAAGGTGTTCCCTGGGAGTCTCCGAAAGGAAACGCCGCGCCTTTTCCGTGAAAGCACCGCCAGTCACGAAGATCATTCTCTCGGCCTGCTCGGGTGCGACGCGCGTAAGCTCGTGATGCAGGTCCATCCCAGTCATGTCCGGCATCATCAGGTCGCACAGGATAAGATCGAACTTCTCTCCGGCTTCACAGAGCGCGAGTGCTTCCGCGGCGGAAACCGTGGCTACGACGTCATGGTCGTGGGAGAGAATCCGCTTCACGCTGCGAGTCACCAGCTCTTCGTCGTCAACGACGAGGATTCGGCCGCGACGACCGACGGCAGACACCAACTCGACCGGTGTGGCGATTTCGCTCTCGCTGTCGCGACACACCGGAAGCGAGACGCGAAAGGTCGTTCCCTTTCCCATTTCGCTCTCGACCGTCAGTGCGCCGCCCAGGTCGGTTACAATCCGCTGGCAGATGGCCAGTCCGAGACCGGTGCCGACACCAACAGCTTTGGTCGTGAAAAACGCGTCGAAGATCCGCCCGATGATCTCGGGCGGGATCCCCGCTCCGGTATCACTCACCTCGATGAGCACCCGTTCACCCTCGAGCTTCGTCGTGACGCGAATCTCGTTCTGCTCGGCCTGACCAGTCGGCAGCGCCTGCGCGGCGTTGACCACCAGGTTGAGGAACACCTGGCCCAGACGACCCTCGTTCGCCTCGACGAGGGGCACGCGGCCGTAGAGCTTGACGAGGTTGGCTCGGTGCCTGATCTCGTTCCACGCCATCCGCAGTGACGATTCCATGATCGTCTCCACATTCACCGGGCCTCGCTCTTCGTCGTTGGGCGAGCGAGAGAAGATCTTGAGATCGCGGACAATCGCCCGGACTCGGTGTGCAGCCTCGCGCGCATCGTCGAGCGGTGCCTTGATCTCGTCCCGCATCCAGGCATCCCGCATCCCGGGGTCCAGCGACGCCACGTCGTCTCTTGCCAGACGCGCCAGGCTATCAGCGATGTAGTCC
>Ga0193727_1000424_pt1 | contig 16213 bp, 16 predicted proteins | sample H2c2metaG_FD_143051 | JGI IMG/M metagenome (GOLD analysis project Ga0193727, IMG submission 143051) | Soil microbial communities from a riparian zone of the East river system, Colorado, United States - H2c2 | ecosystem: Environmental > Terrestrial > Soil > Riparian zone | place: USA: East River...
GTTTTCGCGGATGTTTAGAAGCAGATCGAGCTTCTCGGCAAAGTGCGAATCGTAGTCCTCAAGTTCCAGTCCGAAGAGGGGAAACGCTTCGATGAATGAGCCGCGCCCGGCGACGATCTCGGCTCTTCCGTTCGAAAGTAAATCGAGCGTCGCGAACTCTTGAAACACGCGCACCGGATCGGCTGCGCTCAGGACCGTGACGGCGCTCGTTAGTCGTATACGACGGGTTCGAGCCGCGGCGGCAGCGAGAATCACCGTTGGCGCGGAATCGAGGAACTCACGCCTGTGATGTTCGCCGATGCCAAACACATCGAGACCAACCTCGTCGGCCAGCGTGATTGCTTCGAGCAGCTCGCTTAGATGTCGCGCCGGATCGACCGCCCGACCGGCCGCGTCAACGGTTGCCGCTACGAAACTGTCTACGCCAATTTGCATCAGTGGCCTCTTGAAAGTCCGCGTGGTTCGCTTCGCCAGCGGCCTCCTACGCTGTTTTCTCCCGCAGCGTCTTCAGCGCCCCTCCCCACGGGATGAGTTGGTCCAGCATGTCGTTAACGGACTGTTCCTTTGTTGGACCGGGTTTGAAGACGCTGAAGTTTTCAAAGTCGGTATACATGGAGAGCAAGACCTGGTTGCGCACGGTGGCCATTTGCACTTCCGCCAGCACCAGGCGCAGCTGCTCGACCGCGCGCGCGCCGCTGGCGCCGCCGTAGCTGACGAAGCCGGCCGCTTTGTTGGTCCACTCCGCAAACAGAAAATCGATCGCGTTCTTAAGCGCGCCGGAGATTCCATGGTTGTACTCGGGCGTGACGAAAACGTATGCATCGAAACTGCCGATCTTAGCGGCCCACGTTTTGGTGTGAGGCTGACTGTATTGCCCCATTATGGGCGGCATCGGCTCGTCGAGGAGCGGCAGGTTGAAATCCTTGATGTCCACGAGTTCGAACTCGGCGTCGCTGCGTTTTTTCGCGACTTGATAGACCCACTTTGCTACTGCTTCGCCATTTCGATTCGGGCGCGTGCTTCCAACAATGATTGCGATCTTAAGCATAAGCCTCCTTGATGGTTTCTGAAAACGACTCCGTGACTTTGTTGCCGCAGCCCCTGCGCCGAAACACGCTGTTGCCAAAGACCGGCGAAAGCGGAGCGGACGCTCAGGAACACAACGATCCAAAGCACCGTGACGACGAGAGCCAAAGGCAGACCGCTCGGGAGCATCAATATGTGAATAAGCAAAATGTTAACGATGATCGGAGCGAGTAGCGTCAGCGCGAGTGGGACGTAACGATTAACCAGGAGCAGGACCGCCGAAATGATTTGGAGCAGAAATATCGGGACCAGATAATGGGAAACGAAGAGCGCCCCGACGAACTGGCCGGCCGTTCCGGAGGGCGGAGAGCTGGGAATGAAGTGGAGGAAGCCGTTCAGTCCAAAGACCAGAAAGATGAAGCCAAGAAGGAAACGAGCGATGACAGCAATGATTTTCATGTTAGTTTATTTTACTTGATCTAAAGTATATTGACATCAATATATTTGTCGTCAAGTCCAAATATTAATGAAACGAAAACGGCACGCTCACGGCCAGGACTCTACCGGTGTTCATCTCTGGCTCATTTTCATGAAAACCTTTCAAGCTCTGTTCCCGCACGCGGAGGAGAGCATCAGCCGGACAAAATTGGGCGACTCCGATTTCCGCGTCCTCGAAGTTCTCCTCCACAAGGGCTCCCTCCCGGTGAATACGATTGGCCCAAAGGTCTGGCTCACGCCGGGATCCATCAGCGTGGCCGTCGATCGCCTGGTTAAAAGAGGGCTCGTTTCGCGCAAGGATCACCCGGACGACCGCCGAGTGCGCCAGGTTGAACTGACACCCAAAGGACGAGCGCTAATCAGCCAGGGGTTTGGCGAGCACGCAGCCGCGATGGAAAATGTGGCCGCCGTTCTTTCAAAAAACGAACGGCTGACACTGCTGCGCCTTTTGAAGAAATTGGGCAAACACGCGGCCGAAACTTGCAAGTAAACGAATCGAAGTTTGAGGCGACCACGCCATAAAAGGATTTGCGTAAAGGCACGTAGTCGACGTGGTAATACTTGACTTCGGTTTAGGCCAAAAATGACCGCAGCTTTCGACAGAGCTAAATTCTCAACTCAGCCGGCGAAAGCGGAGTTTCCGTCGTTTTGCAATTGGTTAATTGCAGTCGAATCTCCGCGGACGAGCAAATTTCCTAGTCTTTCATCAACGGCGGGGCCGGACGCCGGGATCAACGGTCAATGGGATTTGAGCGGTGCAGCATCACCGATTGACAGCCCGTTTGACGAGAAAGGGTTGGAATATTTCCTAGAGCCGGAATCACCGTAGCACGCGCGCGCGAGTCATGGCTCTGGTTCGTCGTTCTCCTCGTCCGCCCGCGATGCCTGACGCATTTGATCGTGCTCCGCTTCGCTGACGCCTTCTTCGAAAAGCTGCGCACTCTCGCTCCGTCCCTCGGCATCTTCGTCTTCTCCGAGGGAGTCTGCTGCTTGCCGTCCGGTCGAGCCTGGCACGGGATCCCAACCCTCCGATTCGGGTACGGATTCACTACTTTCTTCCTGCGGATCTATTTCCGCTTCGCCTGTTAGCTCACGTTTGGCCTGTTGATAGTCAGTCTCGGACGGTTCGGAAGAAGAACGACCGTTAATCGCGGCTAACTCGCGCGCACGCGCCTCAACCATCTCAGACGTCACCGTGCCAATGCCAGCAGCGTTCTCCATTATGATACCTTTATTCAGCGGATTTTTTCTCATAATTTAACCAGCTTCCTATTCTTACTTACCTCGAGTTGCGCGACGGGCATTCAGGTGAGCCTCATCACGAACGTCGCTCACGATTTTATTCTCATCAACCTTCACGTTCACCGTCGAAGGTTCGGACGAGAACAATGCGCCGAGCCCCTCCGCAAGAGTAGGGTGAGTGAGGATGGCATCGCGAAATGCGGTGTAGGGCAGCCCTGCAATCATGGCAATTTGGACCGAAGACATGATCTCCCCTCCGTCGACGGCCAACGCAGTGAAACCAAGGATGCGATCGCCGTTGAGTTCTACGAGCGCCTCAAAAATCCTCGTGTTTTCGGAAAGTGTGCGCGCATGCAGCACCGCCTCCATTGGGATTTTCAACAAGCGATACGCAATGCCTCTCGCCTTAGCTTCGTTTTCGCTTAGACCGACGCGCGCGAATTCGGGATCTGTGAAAAGGCAGAACGGAACTTGCCTGCCATTGGTGACGCGGTTGCCGCCCCCGAGGTTGTCGCGGACCACACGGAAATCATCGACACTAATATGAGTAAATTGCGGGCTGCCTGCCACCTCGCCGATCGCCCAAACGCCGGGAGCGGTCGTCTGCAGTCGCTCATTGACCTTCAGGTATCCGCGATTTGTTAATTCGACTCCGGCTAGTTCCAGTCCAAGTCCTTCGGTATTCGGAGTGCGGCCTGCCGCAACCAGCACGTGACTGCCTTCCAGGGTCTTCTCAGTTCCATTTTGCTCGATGACGATGCTCACCGATTGCCCAGATTTTCCGGAGATCCGCTTGATCCGCGCATTCAGAAGCGTGTCGATACCATCGTCCGCAAAAAGGCTGCGAAGAACTTCGATCACATCCGGGTCTTCTCGATGCAACAACCGGTCATTGCGTTCGATCACCGACACTTTGCTGCCGAATCTGCGCATCGTCTGGGACAGCTCTATTCCGATGTAGCCGCCGCCGATCACAAGTAGGTGTTCGGGGACTTCGTCGAGTTCGAGTGCTTCGATGTGCGTGAGCGGTTGTGCTTCAGCAAGACCAGGAATTGCTCCTACCGCGGCGCGCGTACCGGTACTGACGATCACGTTGGTACCACGCAGTTGACGCAAGGTCCCGTCACTAAGTGTGACCTCCAAAGTTCGAGGACCGATGAAGCGGCCGGAGCCACAAAAGCCAATTTTTGTGAGAGCGCAGAAATTGGCTAACGATTTTCGTCATGCTTGGCGCCAGTGGGGGGGCGACTTCCTCTTTTTCGATCTTCATGGCGCTCGACCAATTGTTTAAAATTGCGCAGATATTCATAAATCCGATCTGAGAGGTCGTCGCCAAACGTCGAGTGGCTTATTTTTAAGTTCACGCACGTGCTTCTATCGGATTGCGAGGTGAAAGAGGCGACACCAGTGGCGAGATGATTGCAACGTGATTTCCCGCCCACCAATCGCCAGGCCAGCCTTCGCTCGGGACCTCGCAACATGATCTCAAGCACGCCTTCGATCCGCTTACCATTGCAGACAGCTGCCATGAAAAAGTGGTTTGCGTCCAGCCTTTCCACTTCTTTCACTGCGGTCATGAATTTTGGGAAATCCTCAAATCGCAGCCATCGGCGGTAGACACTGCCAATCGGCGCTTTTACCCCAATCGATCCCTGCGCGGTATTCATCCTAAGTGGCCCTGGCATGCGCGTCCCATTCGCGCTGCTCACAAATCGCTTCGACTAATTCGTTCCATGCAGCGATGCCGGGAGATAGTTCGTGATTTTCGCGTCCAATTTTGTTGTTTGGTTTTCATAATTCGCGCCAATCACAGGATCATCCGCCTGGCACCGCCAAACCACAGAGAACACGCAGGATTTTTCAGTCCCTCTTTCGAGGGATGAAACAAAAGTAGCGTGCGAGCGCAGACTTATTAGACTTTCGTTGCGCCGCGTGATTACAGGCTTGATGGCCTTACGTGGGCTTCCGCATCAAACGCAAAGGCGTATTATGGCGTTTCGAATTGGAGGCAAGAGAATGCCGAAGGCTGATCGCAATTCACGGTCGGCAACCCCCGCTGTTTTAAGGTATGGACTGTCCGTAATACTGGTCGCCATTTCATTGTCGACGACCCTTTTATTCCGAAGTTACACGTTCCGCACGCCGCTTTTTTTCCCGGCAATCATTTTGAGCACCTGGTTTGGCGGCACCGGCCCCGGCCTCCTGGCTGTGGTGCTGGCAACTTTGTCCATCAATTTCTTCATCCTGGAGCCAAGATTCGTTTTTTCATTCAGTTTTCACGATGCTGTGCACCTTTCTGTCTTTCTCTTTTCAGCGCTACTCATCAGCTCGTGGAGTGCCGCGCGCAGACGTGCAGAGCATTCCTTGGAGCAAGCCCGTGATGAGCTGGAGGGCAAGGTTAAAGAACGGACGGCAGAGCTGACGTGGAGCAACGACCGATTCCGTAATTTGGTTAATACCGTCGGTGGGGTCGTCTGGGAGGCTGACGCTGAAACATTCAAGTTCTCATTCGTCAGCGACGAGGCTGAGCGCATCCTTGGTTTTCCAGTTGAGCAGTGGTTGGGCGAGCCAGCCTTCTGGAGAGATCACCTTCACCCTGATGACCGGGACTGGGCTGTTAAATTTTGCTTAAACGCGACCGCCCAAAAACAGGACCACGACTTTGAATATCGCATGGTTGCAGCCGATGGGAGAACAATCTGGCTGAGAGATCTGGTGACTGTCATCGTGGAGAATGGGCGTCCTTCCAAATTGCGGGGCGTAATGGTCAATATCACCAAGCGCAAGCTGGCCGAAGAACAACTGGCGAAGGCAGAGGAGCGTTTACGTAGTGTCATCGGCAACACCCCAGTGATTCTATTTGCCTTGGATCCTTCGGGCGTACTTACCCTCTCCGAAGGCAAAGGCCTCGACGCCTTTGGACTTGAGCCCGGAAAACTCGTCGGCCAATCGATCTTCGATCTGTATCACGACTCACCTGATCTTCACGCCAATGCCCGGCGCGCTCTGGCCGGCGAGGCGGTGACCTTTGTGACGGAAGCCAAGAATCAGTTCTTCGAGATCCACCTTATTCCGCTCTTCAATAACAGCGAAGGCGTCGCCGGCGTGACCGGTGTCACCTACAACATCACTGACCGAAGGCGAACGGAAAAAGAACTTCGGCTCGTGATCGATACCATTCCCGCGATGTCGTGGTCCACCCTACCCGATGGCGCGAATGATTACTGCAGCAAGGGTTGGTTGGAATACACGGGTATGAAAGCAGGTACCGGGTTCAGGTATGGCTGGCTCGACGCATTCCATCCCGACGACAGGGCCGTGCACATGGCGAAATGGCGCGCGGCAACGGAAACTGGCGAACTGTTTGAAAGTGAAGGGCGGATACGCGGCGTTGATGGTGTGTATCGATGGTTCCTGACGAAAGGTGTGCCGCTGCGAGACGAACAAGGGAAGATAATTCGTTGGTATGGTACCAATGTTGACATCGACCAGCGGAAACGTACCGAATCGCTGCTGGGTGGAGAGAAACGACTCCTCGAGATGATCGCCACTGGCGCCGGCCTCAAGGACATCCTGAATGTCTTATGTCTGACCATCGAGGAGTACCATAAGGGCATGCTCGCTTCGGTTTTGTTACTTGATTCCGATGGTCTTCATCTCACTTCCGCCGCGGGACCAAGTCTCCCGAAAGGCTGGATCCAACAAATGGAAAGTCTGCCAATCGGGCCGCGTGCCGGGTCTTGCGGAACGGCGGCCTATCGCGGCTCGCCGGTCATAGCCTCGGACATTGCGACCGATCCACTTTGGGAAGTACCAGAGCATCGCGCTTCAGCCTTACGGCACGGTCTCCGAGCTTCCTGGTCCAATCCGATACTTTCTTCAGACGGAAAGGTGCTGGGCACTTTCTGCATGTACTATCGTGGAGCGCGAAGCCCGGACGCGCGTGATCTAGGGATCATCGAAATGGCCACGCACCTGGCTCGAGTTGCCATTGAACGCGATCGAGCTGAGGAAGCGCTGCGGACCAGCGAGGCGAAGTATCGCGATTTGATCAACACCTCGCCAGACCCGATCTTTGTCTCTGATGAGGATGCCAAATGTGTTTTGTCCAACGCCGCCGGAGCCGAACTGGCCGGTCGTCCGTTGGAAGAATTGATCGGTTCCTCACTTGCAGACACCTATCTTCCAGAAGATCGGCATCTTGTTCGCCAACGCCGCGAGCTATTGAAAGCAGACGGCGCGTTGCGTTTCGAGAGAAGATTCTTGCGCAGAAATGGCGAGGTGGTTCCTGTGGAATTCTCCGTGTCAGCGCTGGGCCGCGGTCATTATCAAGCCGTTGTAAGAGATATCAGTGAACGCAAAAGAGCGGAAGAAGCATTGCGAGCTTCCGAGCAGGTGGCGCGCGGCCAGGTCGAGGCATTGGCACAGAGTTTGGATGTTCTGGCGACTGCGCCGGAGCCGGAAAAGTTTATTGGACAGATGCTGAGCACGATTGGTCGTCTTTTGAACGCGCAAAGCGTGATTCTGTGGCTGCTTGACGACTCAATCGATTCTCTGGTTTTACGCGCTGGAGCCCAAGGCGCAAATTTCGCAGCCGCGGACCCGGGACATCCATTCCTCAAAAATCCCCTGGCTTGGAAAGGGGACAAAATTCTTCAGGAAGCGGTTTTTACGGGAGCTCCGGTCGTGTGCGAAGATGTAGAAACGGATCCGCGTGTTTCCAGCAGCATTCGCGACTACTTTAGAGAAAAGGGTACCAGGAAATACCTAACGATTCCAACGCTCGTCGCCGGCCAGGTAAAAGGCTTTGTTGGCATCCGCCATCAAGACCGGCCGCCTTATCAGGTACAAGAGATCGAATTGGCGCAAGCGCTCGCGCACCAGGCAATGTTCGCAATTCAGCTTAATCAGTTTGCCGAACAAGGCCGCGAGGCCGCAGTGCTGGCGGAGCGAAACCGGATGGCGCGCGACATTCATGACACACTGGCCCAAGGTTTCACCGGAGTGATCATGCAATTGGAGGCAGCCCAAGATGTGATGCCGGAAGATCTGGAAGGTGAAGCAGTCGGTCACTTGCACCGCGCGGGCGAGTTGGCCCGACAAAGCCTAATTGAAGCGCGCCGCTCTGTGCATGCCTTGCGGCCGGAAGCTTTGCAGCGGGTTAATTTTTGGGATGCCCTAAAGGGTATTATCAAGAACACAACCGTGGGAACACCAGTGCGTACAACCTTCGCCGTGCGAGGCGCAACACCCGATTTTCCTCCTTCCTGGCAGGAGAATCTGATGCACATCGGTCAGGAGGCTTTGACCAATACTCTCAAGTATGCTCACGCTCACCACTTTGAAACTCATCTGGTGTGCAAATCTAAGGAAGTGCGCTTGGAATTTTCGGATGATGGCGACGGGTTTAAACTACAAGATCGGCATGACGGCCTGGGACTGACGGGTATGCGCGAGCGGACTGAACAGATGGGAGGGAAATTGATAGTCGCGAGTTCACGAAAAAAGGGGACGAAGATAACAGTGATCCTGCCCTCCAATGGGAAATCGAGTTCGGAAAAAGCTACATAAGCTGACTCACGAGAGATTGTGGCAGCTTAGGCCTCAAGGCCGGTTTTAAACCGAAATTTCTAGAGGAGAAGAGAAAATTAGGAGTGAAAGGAACACAAATGAACAATGGAAAACTTAATGGAAAAGTTGCAGTAGTGACAGGAGCGTCGAAAGGAATCGGCGCGGGAATCGCGAAAGAGTTCGCAACCCAGGGCGCATCCGTAGTTGTTAATTACGCGTCCGCAAAACAAGACGCGGATCGCGTGGTGGACGAAATTAGTAAGAGTGGAGGGAAAGCGATCGCCATCCAAGGCAACGTAACAAAAAAGTCAGAAGTCGAGCGGCTCTTTGCCGAAACAGAAAAAGCTTTTGGCAAGATCGACATTTTGGTCAACAACGCCGGCGTTTACGAATGGGTGCCACTCGAGGCCGTGACCGAGCAGCAATTCCACAGAATGTTTGATACGAATGTGCTCGGGATGCTGCTCGTAACTCAGGAAGGGCTCAAGCATTTCAACTCCGAAGGCGGAAGCATTATCAATATTGGCTCGCTGGCCAGTTCTCTGACTCCGCCCACTGCGGTAGTCTACAATGCGACGAAAGGCGCAGTCGATGCGATCACGCGCACACTGGCAAAGGAACTCGGTCCTCAAAAGATCCGAGTCAATTCTATCAATCCGGGCATGGTGGTAACTGAAGGAGCTGTAGCCGGTGGTTTCACAGAAGGCGACATTCGGAAAATGTTGGAAACGCAAACGCCGCTCGGTCGCATCGGACAGACGCAAGACATCGCGCCCGCTGCCGTCTTCTTCGCTTCACCGGATTCCGCGTGGATTAGCGGCGAAACACTGTTAATCGCCGGAGGCCTTCGTTAGGAGCCGTCTACGCAGCGTTTGATTGGTTGAGCAAACGGTCGACATCGGAAGACGCAAGACATCGCGCCCGCTGCCGTCTTCTTCGCTTCACCGGATTCCGCGTGGATTAGCGGCGAAACACTGTTAATCGCCGGAGGCCTTCGTTAGGATGCCTTCCCCGCAGCGTTTGATTGGTTCAGCAAACGGTCGACATCGGAATCGCGTGTCATAAGACAAGCCACTTCAATTCGCGCGAATGCTTCCTGGTTTCCCACAAACGAACGCCACCGAGGAAAGCATTCTCATTTTGCCCGCGTTCGGTTCCTCCCGGCAAGCGAACGAAACGGTGTACAAGACCGCCGCCAAGAACGACATAATCAGCAACGAAGGATTTTCTCAACTGCGTGACCGCGTAGGCTACTTCTCGCTTCCATTTTTTCTCGCCCAACAGCGCCAGTCCCGGAATGCCTAGATAGTTTTCAATGATGTATTTCTCGCGATATGGCAGATCACCCAGTTCAAGCGGCATCAGAGTTTCGTCCCAAACCAATGCGGATCCCAGCCCAGTGCCGAGCCCCAAAAAGAGCATCCGTCCGCCTCGGTAACTCCCGAGCGCCTGCAAGGCAGCATCGTTGACAAGACGCACCGGAATGCTCAGCGCTTTCGCAAAATTGAAACCAATCCATCCTTTGCCCAAGTGCTTCGGGTCTTTTGCAATTCGTCCCTTGCGCACCGGCGCGGGGAACCCGATGGAAGCCCGGTCAAATTTCCATCCGCGCGCGGTTTCCTTGAGTTTTGCGACTAGTTGTTGCGGTTTGAGTCGCGAGCCGGAAGGAAATTCACGCTCATCACGAGACGACCGCAGCAGTTTTACATATGTGCCGCCTACGTCGACGACCAAAACGTTCCTCTTCATGAGCGACGGTCCCGACGCGTTGGGAGCACTAGCGGTCGCGTCGCGCCATTCGCCCAAAACGCTGGAAGATGCCCTGCTGTTCTGATTTTGCCGCCGTGCTGGCTGGCCAGCATTCCACTATTTCAAAGGCAACAAACCGGAAGAGCATCTGTTTCGCAGATTTCAGATCGAGTCGCAGGTTCTTCGCAATTTGCTGCACCGAGCGACTGCCATTGAATTGCGATGCGAACTGCGCCTCATCTGGAGTCAGCTTCAGCTTTTGGACACGCTCGAAGCCGTCTTTTGTATAAGCCGGAATCGACGCCGGCTCGAAATGAGTGGTCTCATCGATATTCTCAACAAGGCGTAAGGTTTCCAGGGCCCAGTCGCGGACATTCGGCTCCCCAGGTAGATCCGCAGAATTCGTTAACAGGTCGGCATTTTTTTCAAACATGATCCATACCCGCGGCGCCGCCCAAAGTTGCGAGAACAGCTTTTGCCCATATTGCCGCATCAGGTCCAATGCTGACTCGCGGGCCATTAATTCCTGGCGAACGAGAGCAAGAAAGAATGGGGTTCCCGTTTGTCTCTGTTCATCGCGCGCAGTGGCCGCACTCCCCTCATCAACGCCAGCGAGGAATGCGGGCGTTTCCGGGCAGTACAGCTCCGGATCCCGTGTAGTGACAAAGATGATCTCGCCATCGCGCGCCAAAAGATCGATTGGCTCCTGATCCCAAAATGATCGCAGTAAACCGGTTAGCTTCTCTCTTGAGATTGCCTGCAGGGCGCGGTTTAATGGAAAGAAGGTCGTGTGACCGCAGAAATAGACATCGGCTGTGCGCGGTTCCTTTGAAGGAGTGACCTCGTCAGTCGGATCGCTGCTGGCAGGGTTGGCCCAATCGCTAGCCTGGGGCGAAGCGCTCCACCAATCGTCGGACTGGGCAGCTTCCGCATTGGCAGCGGCGTCTTGGAGCGGTTCGTCCGCCTGTGGAACGTCCGCACCTTCCGTTTGTTCTCGCCCTCGCTCCTGCTCCTGTTCCTGCTCTTGCTCTTCGCTATTCGAAGATTCGATTTCAGCTTCTATTGACTTGGGTTCGCCGGATGATTTCCGCATAATGTTCCTCTACCTGTAAGCAAATCCCATATAACGGCTTTATCAAGAACCCAATCATGGCAATGATGACCTGTGGCGGTCTGTTGAGAACCGTCGCGAAAGCTCGCGCCGGCTGATTTTTCCCCGCTCGGTCGCCGGGATTGCGTCCACAATGAAAATCTGCTTCGGCACCTGCCAGGCGCTTAGCCCGCCACGGCAAAACTGCAGGAGGTCGGTTTCGCTGACATTCGGTGCTGCCACCACGCAAGCCGATACTTCTTCATTGCGCAATGCTCCCGCGCCTGCGGGACGGCCAAAGACGACTGCTTGCCGCACGCCGCGGAAGCGCAGCAAATACGCTTCCACTTCTGCGGGGTTCACCTTCTTACCTGCGACGTTGATTACGTCCGAAATCCTGCCGACGATTTTGAATCCAGAACCCTCTCGCGCCAGTAGATCGTCTGGAACGAAAATTCCATCGCCCAACTTTTCGTTGTCAGGTTCCGGGAAATAGCCATCGCCCACAGCGGTGCTGTGCACGCGAACCTGGGCCGCCGACCCATTTGGATCGACAATTTCGATCTTCACGCCTTTCATCGCTTCGCCAACAAACCCTTCGCTCGGGTTAGTCGCTTCGCGATCGTAGCAAATCCCGCCGCATTCCGATGAGCCGTAAAACGAGTGGATCGGCAGGTGAAACTTCTCCAGAAATTTCTTCGCGACTGGAATCGGGAGCGGCGCGCCTGCGGAAATGCAGAGCCGAAGCTTTGGCAGCATGGGAATATTTTCCATTTCACAGAACGCTTGATAGAAAACGGGCGTCCCCGGAAAAACTGTTGCATGACTGCGGGCGAGATCACCGAGGATGGCGCGTGGCGTTCTGTCGCGGCTGATGACCATTGGCACACCGCGCACAATCAATGGTGTAAGAAGATTGCTGAAACCATAGGAATGCGAGATCGGAATGACGCCGAAATTCAGATCGGCATCGCTAATTCCCATCGTCTCGCAGATCTGATTGCAATCGGCCAGAAGTTGTTCGCTGCGAAAGCGAATGAGCCGCGGCACGGCCGTCGTTCCCGACGTCAATTTGAAAAGCGTTGGCGGCCTGTCCCCCCAATCGTTGATTCCGCTTCTCGCAGCAATCGAGCAGGCTGCCTCCGCTTGCTGCTTGCTGATGAATTCATCGAGCGGAAGAACAACACGCTGCGTCCGTAAACACGCCAGAAAAAGAGAAGGCCAATCAGAATGATTCCCAATCTGAACTGCATTGACGTTGAAAGGCTTGGATGCAGGCATCTTCGCCTCCACTGCCAGCGCGTGTTCCTCGATGCCGAGAAATGTTCTTATTACTTCGCCGCTGGGCGCGAAAATCGCGGGCGTGTCGCGTTTTCGTGCCAGCGTTTTCTCCCAAGCTTTCAGCAATGGATCTGAGGATTTCATCGCTTGCGCGGAGCCCGTTGCGCGAGTAGATTTCGCGCTCCTTTCCAAAGATGAAGGCCGATATTCATCCAGATTATTACGAGACAGACATGGTGTGCGCATGCGGTGCGGTGTATCATACCCGCTCCACGCGCCGCGATATTAAGATCGGTATTTGCGCTGCTTGTCATCCCTTTTTTACCGGCGAACAGAAGTTCGTGGATACGGCAGGGCGCGTCGAGAAATTTGCCCGGCGCTACGGCAGCACCAAAGCCGCGCGCGCTGAAAAGAAAGCTTAGCTGACCTGTAGCCGCCTCTTTGCCGAGGCGCTATCTCCCTGCGACGCAATGCCGCGGAGCAGGAGCGACCAATGGATTTTAACTCCCTAATTCAACTCAAACGCGAGCGCTTCGATCAACTCGAGCGCGATATTGCCGATCCGGCGCTTTTTTCCAATCGCCAACGCGCCAAGGCCATCATGCGCGATCATGCGAGCATCAAGCAATTGCTGGCGAAATGGGATGAGCTCGAAGCTGCGCGAAAGCAATTGGACGACAACCGCGAATTGGCCATGTCAGGCGACGTTGAGATTGCGGCGATTGCTGACGACGAAATTCCGGACCTCGAAAAGCGGGTGGCCGATTTCGAACGCGAAGTTCAGATCGCGCTGCTGCCGCCGGACGAAAATGAAGACCGCGACGCCATCGTGGAAATCCGAGCCGGAACAGGCGGAAGCGAAGCGGCCATGTTCGCCGCCGATCTATACCGCATGTATCATCGCTATGCAGAATCTGCTGGCCTGAAGACCGAGGACCTCGAATCGAGTCCGTCGGAACTAGGCGGGTTTAAGGAAGCGATCTTCCGGGTTTCTGGCGAATCTGTTTTTCGTAAGCTCCGTTACGAAAGCGGGGTTCACCGCGTGCAGCGCGTGCCTGCGACAGAGGCACAGGGTCGCATTCATACATCGACCGCGACAGTCGCGGTGTTGCCCGAAGCGGAAGACGTCGATCTTGAACTGAAGCCGGACGATTTGCGAATTGAAGTCTCGCGCTCCGGCGGTCCCGGCGGGCAAGGCGTAAACACAACCGATTCGGCCGTGCAGGTGTTGCACATTCCGACAGGCACAATTGTGCGTTGTCAGGACGGACGCAGCCAGCTCAAGAACAAAGAGCGAGCATTATCGATCTTGCGCGCACGCTTGCTGGAGCGAAAACAGCGCGAGGAAGCTGAAAAGTACAGCGCGCAACGCCGCGGTCAGATCGGAACCGGTGGACGTGAAGAGAAAATTCGCACCTACAATTTTCCTCAGAACCGCGTGACGGATCATCGCGTCGGCCTGACGCTTCATAATTTGGATCGCATGATCGAGGGCGATCTCAACGAACTGATCAACGCGTTACAAGCCGCGGGTGTGGCTGAGCGGTTGAAAGAATCGGCGGTAGTGGGCGGCGCGTGATCATGCCCATCGAAGGGAATATTAAGGATGGCATGTTAGATTTCACGTGGCGCGAGGGTGGCCTCAATGGTCACGGCGTCGCGGACAGTCAGGGCGACACGCTTCGCGGCACTTGGGGAACTGGCGGTGCGAAGCAGGGCGCAGGCGAGTTTATTGGTGTACGGCAAAAAAAAGGCAAGACCTCACCGTAAACGGACTCCAAAAGAATTCGCATTCTGCCGCTTCGACTGAAAAGGAGCAATCGTTGACGTTTTCGCTTAATTATGACGTATGACCGTTCTCGAAGTGCTGCAAGCGACAACTGAGTACTTGAAGAAGCACAATGTCGAGAACCCGCGTCTCAACGCAGAGCACCTAATGGCGCATGCTCTGGGGCGGAAACGGATCGAGCTTTATCTGGATTTCGAGCGGAAGCTGGCTGAAACAGAACTGGGGCCGTTGCGCGAATTGGTAAAGCGTCGCAGTGAAGGCGAGCCGCTCCAGCACTTGTTAGGCACCGTAGAATTTTGCGGGCTAACTTTTCTATGTGACAAACGCGCACTGGTTCCGCGGCCGGAAACGGAGCAACTTGTGGAGTTCGTTGAATCGAAAATCGAGAATCGAAAATCGAGAATTGTGGATGTTGGTACTGGCAGCGGTGTAATCGCGCTCAGCTTGGCAGCGAAATTTCCAGAGGCGAAGATTCTTGCCGCAGATGTTTCGGATGATGCACTCGCGCTAGCGCAAGAAAATGCGTCTAGGCTAAACTTGACCGGCAGGGTCCGGTTTCTGAAAAGCCGTCTGCTCGAAAATGTCGAGGGAGCTTTCGATCTAATTGTCGCGAACCTTCCCTACATCTCGACGCAGGACCGGCACACTCTTTCGCGAGAAGTGTTGCGTGATCCGGAAATTGCGTTATTCGCCGGCGCGCGAGGCGATGAGCTGGTGCACGAACTGATCGCCGACGCTCCATCACGGCTTCGACCCGGCGGGATGCTGGCCTTGGAAATAGGACTCGGCCAGAGAGATGCGTTTCTTTCGGCTCTGGCGGAAAAAAATTACCGCGACATTTGTTCAAAGAACGATTATAACGGCGTGACACGGTTCCTTTTTGCCAGGTATGGATAAGATCCTCGTCCACGGCGGTTATCCGCTTTCCGGTTCTATCAAGGTCAGCGGCTCGAAAAATTCTTCGCTGCCGATCCTGGCCGCGACGTTGCTCACTCGAGAGACTTGTATTGTTCACGGCGTGCCCGATCTGAGCGACACCCATTACATGCTGCAGATTTTAACTCATCTGGGCGCGCAGGTGGAACGGGCCAGTGGAACGGTCAGCGTCACTGCGGAAAAGATGCACTCCGTCGCGCCGTACGACGTCGTGCGCAAGATGCGCGCTTCTGTTTGTGTGCTTGGGCCGTCGCTGGGCCGTTGCAAAGAAGCAACTGTCGCTTTGCCCGGTGGTTGCGTCATCGGAGACCGGCCTATTGATCTGCATCTCACGGGGTTCGAAGCGCTTGGCGCGGCAGTGCGTGTGGAGGGCGGTGACATCAAGGTTTTTGCGCCGAAGCTGACCGGAGCGGTTATCAACATGCGGAGCAAATTCGGCCCGACTGTGCTCGGAACCGATAACGTGATGATGGCAGCCGTTCTGGCCGATGGTGTGACAGTTATCGAAGGGGCGGCACAGGAACCCGAAGTGGTCGACCTGGCTATGTTCTTGAATAAAATGGGGGCGAAGATCGAAGGCGCTGGGACGCGCCGGATCATTATCGAAGGTGTGCCTGAGTTGCACGGCGCGGAACACCGGGTGATCCCCGACCGCATTGAAGCTGGAACATTTCTGGTTGCGGGCGCAATTGGCGGAAAGGGAGTCACCGTCAAGCGAGTGGAACCGGAGCATATTCGCGCCGTCACTGATGTGCTGGCCAGATGCGGGTTTCCAATCGAGATCAATAATGATGCGATTTCCATCTTGCCGAATGGAGTTGCTAGTGCGCTGGAGCTAACGACCGAACCGTATCCCGGTTTCCCGACCGACATGCAGGCGCAGATGTGCGCGCTTCTCTCCACCAGCAAAGGCACCAGTTCTGTGACAGAAAATATTTTTCCGCAGCGCTATATGCATGTGGCGGAGCTAAAACGCATGGGCGCGCAAGTGGAAATGGCGGGTGCGACCGCGGTGATTGATGGAGTGGATG